>Ga0126305_10000933_pt1 | contig 12760 bp, 12 predicted proteins | sample Plot26_FD_92536 | JGI IMG/M metagenome (GOLD analysis project Ga0126305, IMG submission 92536) | Serpentine soil microbial communities from UC McLaughlin Reserve, CA, USA - Plot26 | ecosystem: Environmental > Terrestrial > Soil > Grasslands | place: USA: UC McLaughlin Reserve, Lake County... | reverse complement strand
CTCTACTAGCGCGGTTCGCTGCCGCCCGAACGCCTCGAGCAGCTCCTTTGTGACCGCTGGCCGGGGTGGGGTGTAGCCGGCGAGCACTTGCGTGGATGCGGTCTGCCCGACCAAGATCCGCCGGCGCAGCGCGAGGATCCGCCGCGCCTGAGCTGGAGCGAAGGCCGCGCCAACCTTGCGGGTGATGGAGCGCAGATCGTCCAGCAGCAGCGGCGAGCCCACCTTCTCGGCGATGGTCAGGCTGAGCAGCAGGCCCAGCGCCTCGGACTCATTGAGGTGAACTCGGCCGAGCGACCAACCGGGCTCGAGGCGCAGGCCACCGCCGGTTCCCCGATCTCCCTCGACCGGGACCCCCATCTCCCGCAACAGCGCCAGGTCGCGGTGCAGGGTGCGCGGGCTGACCCCGAGCTCGTCAGCGAGGTCAGCGACCGTTGTGTAGTCGCGCTCCGCCAGGAGTGCCTTGAGCGCATCGAGGCGTAGAACCCGGCTTGCCCAGGGCCGATTGCTGCTCATCCGATAAATATGACAGTTAATGGCATGTTGGTTCCTACTATCGGTCATACCACGAAAGGAGAAAGACCGACATGCACATCGCACTGGCACCGTTCGAGCTCAAGGCGGGCGTCTCCGAGGACGCCCTGCTCACCGCCTCCGACCGGTTCGAGCAGGAGTTCGTCAGCAAGCAGGACGGGATCATCCGGCGGGTCCTGGTAAAGGACGGCGAAGGCGGCGGCTACGCCGACCTGGTTTTCTTCCGCGACCTGGAGTCGATCGAGCGGGTGATCGAGGCGGAGCAGAACAGCGACGTCTGCGCGGCGTTCTTCTCGATCATTGATGGCGACGACTCGCACCACGTCTACGAGGTTCTCAAGAGCTACCGGTGACGGCAGCACAGCCGATTCCCCTCAAGGATCAGCTCTTCACCCGGGAGAAGGTCGAGCTGATCGCCAGCGAGATCGAGCGCGCACACCTGGCGTTCCGAGCGGATGAGTTCCTCACCGCCGTCGTCGCCCGCTTCCCGCAGCTCGAGCTCAAGGCACGCATCGACTGGATCGCCACCTGCCTGGAGTGGCATCTGCCGCGCGACTTACGGCGGGCAGTGGGCGTGCTCGTGCGCTCGCTGGCCGCCCCCGCCGACCCGAATCTGTCTGATGGCGACTTCGGCGACTTCATCTACGCGCCCTACGCCGAGTACGTCGCCCGCCACGGCTGCACCGCCGAGGACCTCGACTTCTCCTTGGCCGCGCTTCGCGAGATCACCACGCGGTTCTCTGCCGAGTTCGGGATTCGCCCCTTTCTCGACCTTTTCCCTGGTCGGGTGCTGGCAACCTTGCAGGTCTGGACGGAGGACACGCACTACCACCTACGTCGGCTCTGCAGCGAGGGCACGCGACCACGGCTCCCATGGGCACTGAGCCTGACGCTGCCCCACGATGTGGGCATCCCGCTCCTCGACCGGCTCTTCGCGGACCCTACGCGCTACGTCACCCGATCGGTGGCCAACCACGTCAACGACATCTCCAAGAAGGACCCGGAGCTCGCGCTGGACACCCTTGAGCGGTGGCGGAGCTCAGGGCTGCAGCACCAGCACGAGGGCTATGTGATCCGCCATGCCGCCCGGACTCTGGTCCGCGCGGGTCACCCGCGCGCGGTAGATCTCGTCAATTCATCTCCCGTTATGGGCCGCTCCGGTGCAAGACGACAGCAGCCGAGCAAATGACCGACCGTTCTAGTCCTTGATGCGCTGCACGCCGGCATCGGAGATCGTCGGCAGATATGCCTCGAAAGGTTCACAGCCCGAGATTGCATAGGTGCGGGGCAATCTCGGCGGCGGCCTCGGTGCCGTACGCCTCCTCAAAGCGAGCGAGGAAGGTGCCGCCGAGGCGATACTCCTGAGTTCCGACAACCTCCATCGCATAGCTAGCCAGCAGAGATCCGACCTGCGCGCAGCGCTCCGGCGACACTTGCCAGGCGAGCCCTGCAAGGAATCCGGCGCGGAACGCATCGCCCACCCCGGTCGGGTCGACCCGTGCCACCTCCCGCGCGATAGGTATGTCCAGCCGAGGTTCGCCCGCGATAAGAACACTGGACCCCTTGGCGCCCCGGGTGATCACCCGCACCGCGACTCGCTCCAGAATTTCCTCATGCGACCAGCCGGTCTTCAGTGTGATCAGGCCATCCTCGTAGTCGTTGGAGAACAGGTACGTCGCCCCGTCAATCAGTCGCTTGATGTCGGGGCCGTCCAGCCAGGCCATCTGCTGGGAAGGGTCGGCGACGAAGTTGCACCGCCGGCTGCGGCACTCGTCGGTGTGCCGCAGCATCGCTACTGGATCGTTCGGAGAAATCACCACCAGATCGAGGCCGCCCGCGCGCTCGGCAATCGGCTCTAGCTCGATTAGGCGCGCCTCGGCCATGGCACCGGTGTAGAAGGATCCGATCTGGGCATCGACCGAGTCTGTCGTGCAGGTGAATCGAGCGGTGTGCTGAGTCTCCGAGACCCGTACGGGCCAGGTCTGCACACCTTGCCGCTCAAGCCAAGCACGATAGTCGCCGAAGTCCTCACCGACCGACCCCACCAGAAGTGGATCCAAACCGAGCGCCGCGAGTCCGAAGCAGATATTGGGCGCGACCCCACCGCGCCGGATCTGCAAGTCCTCGACAAGGAACGACAGGGATACGCGATCCAGCTGCTCTGTGAGCAGCGACTCCGCGAACCGGCCGGAGAACCTCATCAGGTGGTCCATGGCTATTGAGCCTGTGACAGCAATGTGCACCGGCTGAGGGTAACGGCTGCGAGCGCCCGCGGCGCTCCCGTTCCGGAGAATCCGACATGGCATGTCGACGGGTTGGCCGAATACGCCTCGGATATCGTGCTGGCGCAGTGGTGACCGATCATCAGACGCCAAGCCATGCCGCAGGCGGAATTCTCGTAGATCATTCGATGCAAGGACCCGACACCACAGCGATCAATTGCTGAATTGAGTGCGCGAAATCAGTCCTTGGGCCGGCGAACCTGCTTCACCTCGCGGGCAATCGCCCAGGCGTCCCCCACGGGACCCACGTGCTTGCTCGCCTCGGGTCCTGCGAACTCGTCCGTGAAACCCTGTCGCCACGACGGGTAACGCAGCTCCCAGCCGAGCTCCCGCTTGGCCTTGGCGTTGGAAAAGGCTTGCCCTTCGGTCACGATCTTCACCATTTCCCCGGCTAGCAACTGCGCCACCCACTTGGGCAACCGGATAGGGCCGCCCCTCAGCCCAGCGCTCTCGGCGAGATACGGCAGCCACTCCCGGACCTGGGCAGGATCGTCGTCGACGGTGTTGAACACGCCCTTCGCCTGCTGCTCTATGGCCAAGACTGTGGCGCTCGCGGCGTCAGCCTGTGACATCGGTGACGGCCGCCGACGGCGGCCGCGGCGCGCATTGGCTGCTTGCAGCTACACGGGAGTAGTGGCTCGTACAGCGGAACTACATTCCATGGAATCTATTTCGGAGTATGGTGCGTCCGGTGGACGTCGATGTAGTCGGCCTGTTTCGTGACCTCGTCCGTCTTGAGACAGAGCTGTGGAACCGGGTGGAAGCCAGAGTTCAGCACTCGCACGGTGTTCCGCTGGCCTGGTTGGAGATCATGCAGGTGGTAGGTAACACCGAGGGTTGCCGAGTGCTGGACATCGCTCGAGTGTTGTCGATCACCGTCGGTGGGGCGAGCAAGGTGGTCGACAAGGTCGAGGCTGCCGGCTGGTGCCGACGGCAACCTAATCCCACCGATGGTCGATCGAATCTGATCGAACTGACCGGGCCTGGTGAGGGACTGCTGGAGGCAGCGAATGTCACGTTTGCGACCGGCGTCGCCGCGTATGTTCGTACGGGGGCCTCGGCAGGTGAGCTTGCCCAGCTGTCCGTCACCCTGCGACGGTTACGCCAGCATCTGATGACACCGGAGCCGGCCGAGCTGGCGACGCGGCCTTGATGTCGACCATGAAGGCGGTGGTCCTGGACACGCCGGGACCGCCGGACGCTCTTCAGATCCGGGACCTTCCGATCCCGACCCCCGGGCCGGGACAGGTGTTGATCAAGGTCGCAGCATTCGGTCTCAACCGGTCCGAGCTGCACACCCGGCTTGGCTTGGCGCAAGGTGTGACGTTGCCCCGCGTCTTGGGGATCGAGGCGACCGGAACGGTGGCGGCTTGCCCGGGCGGGCAATTCCCGGTTGGTCAGCAGGTGGCCACGCTGATGGGGGGAATGGGACGCACCTTCGATGGTGGGTACGCCGAGTACACGTGTGTTCCCGTACGGCAGGCGGTGCCGTTCAGCAGTGCGCTCGACTGGGCCACGCTGGGCGCGGTGCCCGAGATGCTGCAAACGTCCTACGGCTCCTTGACCGTCGGCCTCGATGCCCACCCGGGACAGACCCTGCTAATCCGAGGCGGCACGTCCTCGGTCGGCATGGCCACCGCGGTTTTGGCCAAACGTCTCGGCTTGACCGTGCTGTCGACTACACGGAGCGGGCGGAAGGTGGGGGCGCTGAACGCGATCGGCGTCGACCATGTCGTCATTGACGACGGCCGGATAGCCGGCAGAGTGCGCGACATCGTGCCCGACGGCGTGGACGCAGCCCTGGAACTTGTCGGCACACCGACACTTCCAGACACCCTCGCCGCCACCCGGCTGCACGGCGTGGTGTGCTTCACCGGAATGCTGTCCAACGAGTGGACGGTTCACGACTTCTACCCGATCGACTACATCCCGCGCGGCGTCCGGCTCACCGCTTACTCGGGGGGAGCCGCCGACCTGCCGGCGAACGTCCTGCAGGATTTCCTCGACGCAGTGGCCGCCGGGGAAGCGGTCGTCCCGATCCACCACGTCTATCAGCTAGATGAGATACGGCAGGCTCATGCCGAAATGGAAGCCGGCTCCGCCACCGGAAAAATCGTCGCCCTAACGCCAGATGCCAGCACCAGAGTCAGGTCGTGATCGCCCTCGATCCATTGGTTTGCCTGGAGCCGGGCTTGGGTACCCGCTCGTATCGGTCGGGGTGTTGCTATGACTGCTAACGGCGACTCGTCGATTCCCTTCTCGACGAGCGCGCCCGCTCGTCGTGCCGCCGGCACGGCCACGGTGACCACGGCACTAATCCTCACGCTGGCGCTGCAGAGCGCTGTGCCGCCGTTCGCGACCGACATGTACACCCCGGCGTTCCCGCGGGTCACCGCCGACCTCGCCACCTCGGCGTCGCTGGTAGGCCTGACCTTGACCACGTTCTTCCTCGGCATGGCGTTGGGGCAGCTGCTCGGCGGCCCGTTGTCAGACCAGCGTGGCCGGCGTAGGCCGATGATCGTCGGCGGGCTGATCTGCACGATAGGCGCCGTCGGCTGCGCCCTTGCACCGTCCATCTGGTTCTTGATCGTGTTCCGGGTCGTACAGGGCCTCGGCGGCGGTTTTGCCGCGGTGGTTGCCCGTGCCGTCGTTGTCCATGTCGCCAAGGGCGACCTGCTGGCCAGGGTGATGTCGATCATGATGGCTCTCGGTGGGCTGGCGCCGATGGTCGCACCTCTCGTCGGTAGGGCTGTGCTCACCCTCGGCGGAACCTGGCGGACGGTGTTCTGGTGCCTCGTCGGCTTCGGATTGTTGATGATGATCACCGCCATCGTGTTCGTGCCCGAGTCGCTGCCCGTTGAGCAGCGTCACGGTGGCGGTCTACGGAAGTTCGCATCAGGTCTAAGCGAGGTGCTGCGGATCCGGCTGTTCGTCGGCTACATCGCAGGCATCGCCGGCGCGCTCTTCTCATACCTCGTCCTTGCCCGGCCAAGGGCCGACCGGATAATTGCCGCCGCCTAAAGGGCCGAGCGACGGGAACCTGTGCTGCACCCCGTCCTCGCCACCGAAGAACCCATCATGAGCGCCCGGACCGATCCACCGGGCGGACAACACGCGCCAGCTGTGCGGGCGTGGTGGACTGGTACCACTTCAGGCCTTAGATGCCCTCGCACCGTGGCAGAACAGCATCATCGAGATTTCGCCGACCGACTGAGGAGTCCCAGGTGCATCAGTACCTTGTAGTGGCAAACCAGACTCTCGGCGGAAAGGACCTGCTGGACGCGATCCGCGATCGGATGTCACGCGGTCCGGCCGAGTTCTGGATTCTCGTGCCAGCCACCCCTACACCCCATCTCTTCAACGACTTCAACGCGCTCAGCGGCGCCTTCCCCCTCGACCCCAGCCTGCTTCCAGGCGCGGCCGACGTCCGAACGCGCGAGCAATGTATCGCTGAGGCGAAATCCAACCTCGACACCGAATTGCACCGTCTCCGCGAGATGGGCGCCACAGCTGATGGTGCCGTCGGCGACCCAGACCCGATGAAGGCCATCGAGAAGTGCCTTGCCCAACGGCGATTCGACGAGATCATTCTCTCGACGCTTCCGCCGGGCATCTCCCGCTGGCTCGCATGGGACCTGCCACATCGCGTCCGACGCCGAACCGACGTTCCGCTGACAGTCATCACTGCCCCCAAGTAGCGCAGGCGGCGGTCGTCAACCAAGATCACAAAGCGCTTCTACGAGCCCATCTCCAAGGACCATATCCTCCATCGGCCACCAAGGGGTCGGCAATCACTCCTTGCTGAATCTGCCTGCTTCTCCATAGGACGGCTCCAAGAAATCAGGAGCACCGTCCGTTGGCCGTTCCGCAACCTGATCCGAGGGGACTGGCTCGCGCGCCTCAGGCAATTCGAGCAGAACGCGCCCATGCCCCTCATGTGCCTCAGCTGCAGCTCGGTGATACTCCTCGAGCAAATGAGCAAAGCTGGGTTCGCCGTATGGCCTGCCATCTACGGCCGGCCCTTCCCGACCCTCGAGTACGGCTTCGACGTCCTCGCCGGTCAGCGTCCGATGGGTCTCCAGGGCATGCGCGAGCGCGAAGATCTGACGACGGTTTTCCTTCAGCAAGGACTCCACCCGGTCAAGCATGTCGGCCAGCTTGTCCTCGATCCGATCGGCGAGGGCTCGGCGCATCACCGCCTCAGGGTCCTCCGCCTTCTTTCCGCTGCGGCCCCCAGGAGCGCCGACTTCCAACTTCTTTGCGGTGGAGTATGACGACACGGTCGAGCCCATGCCCCAGAAGCCCTCCATGTACGACGCGACAGATGTTGCAGACTCCAAGTCGCCGGAGACGCCGGAGGAGCTGTCGCCGCCGAAGAACATCCGCTCCCCAGCCAAAGAGGCAAGTGATACGAGGATGTCAGAGTCGTACTCTGTCCGCCATCGCGTGAACTGATCTTCAGGGGGGATGCTCGCGACCATCCCGAGATAGTCGCTGCCCTTCTCGATAGTCGCTACATCGATCTCCATGTGCCGGCGCGTCCGATACGCCGCGATTGCATGGCATGCCTCGTGCACGGCCACCGCGTGCCGCTCTCGCTCGATATACTCCACATCTTCAGGCGGTCCCAGGTCCCGCAGTTGTTTGGCTTTCATTACGTCGTTCCACGTGATCACGTCCCGACTGTCACGGATCGCGGTGATGAGCGATTCGTTGACCAGATCCTTGATGGTGGCGCCGGTCGCGTAAGGCGTAATCGTTGCCAACTTGTCCATATGGTCTGGCGTCAGCTCGTGCTGGACTTTGTTGAAGTAACCCTCGTAGGTCCGGATCCGGCCGGCCTTGCTTGGATAACCGACCTTGTAGATTCGGTCGATGCGGCCGGGCCGCAGCAACGCCTCGTCCAGCGCCTCCGGCATATTGGTCGCCATCATGACGAGAATGCGATACTTGGGCGGCGGCTTCGGCCGCATCCCTAGAGCCCGTCGCACGTACCGGTTGATTAGCCCACGCGGCTTTTTAAGCCCAGACAGCTCCGTTAGCAGCGCTTGCAGGGTTCCCATCCCGCCGCCGCCACCACCCATGGCTGCGCCTGGCATGAATTGTTTCCAACGACCAGGCCGCTCTTGGTCGACGGCTGACGCGCCACTTTGCATGGCGGTACGCACGAGCATGAGCTGCGTGTCGGGCTTGAGGTAGGAAAACCCATGACAGCCTGCAGCCTGGAATGCCGATGGCGCAGCCCGTCCCGGACCTCCTCCGGGGCCGACCTGGCCGACGGCGCCTCGGTTTCCCAGTGAATCCGCCTCATCGAAGAACACGATCACGCCGCCATAGCGCAACGCCAGCTTCCGGAGCTTGCGAAACAGTGACTTCACCTTGAGGATGCCCACGCCGAAGAACATGTTGATAAAGGCGCCGGGGTCCACGAAGACGTACGGCTTTCCCGTCTCACCGGCGACCGCTTCAGCCATCAGCGTCTTACCCGTTCCCGGTGGCCCCCACAGCAAGAGGCCGCCGGGTACATAACCGCCCTTTTCCTCGATCTCGCCGGGGTTCTCAAGGAAAAGGATGTTCTCCTTTACGCGCGCTAGCACGTGATCCTGTCCCCATACGTCCGAAAACCGAGTCTTGATGTCGTCAGGGAAGTAAACGTCGACACCGCCCCGCGACAACAACCAGAACAGGCCAATGAATTGGAACGCGATGAAGAAGAATGCAAAGGCCAGCTGGAGGACAAAGGGCAGCACCTGCCACAGGATCGCGGGAGCCTCGAAGATCGCCACCACGGGCGAAGTATTGAGAATCCTGCCAGCGACTACGGCGTACAGCGCAATGAACGACAGAATCTTCAGGGCACGCGCGATACGGAATCGTGTCCAGTCTGAAAACCTTCGCCGAATCGCGCGATCGAAGCGGCCGAAGAGCGTTTTTGTCCAAAACAGGTGATACCCAGACCAGTGTTCACTAACCAGATAGTGAAGCTGCCGGATAGCTTCCAGGCCCATCAGCGCCAACAGCCACCAGCCGCTGCGTACCTGGAGCCGGACCGCGTCGGTGAACGGCAGAATTGGGTTATTCGCCATCGAAGCCCAGAGCAAGATCAGCCACGCTATTCCCACCAGCAGCAGGATCTTGGCGCGGTCCCACAACGGGCTCGGCTTGCGTGTCCTCGCCTCCGGCTCCAGCGCGTGCTTGCCGGGCGAGGGGAGGCCTTCGGGGGGAGGCCAGTTGGGATCGACCTCAGTAATTCCGCCTGGCGGCGGCTGGAACGGGCCGCCCGGTGGTGGGGCATTCGTGGTCATGAGCTCTCCCGGACCGTGAACGAGGTCGTCACGCTCGCTAACTCTGCCTGACGCGCCCTGTAACACTCACTCGAACAGCGTAGGAGCATCAGATACACCTTGCTCTTGTCCTTATTCGTATACGCCGTCTGATCAAACGTCTGTAACGGCCCGCCACCGACTCGGTATTGAAAAACCTGATGTACGCCACTGAGCCCCGATTCCGGTGTCAATACCGAGTCGCTGACCAACTTGAAGTCACTGAAGGTGGTGGAGGACCCTGCGGCCGAGCGAGCCGCAGCGGTCACTGGCAGCACCAGATCGCGAAGGTTGTCGAGTGAGGCCGGCCCCTGCGCCGCCGTCGGCGACGGCTGCACACTGACGTACACGATCGGGTCAGGGGTGTCGCGCGCGACCAGGTGCGCTGGCGATGGCACTTTGGAAGCGTCATAGGCAACGACCCACCCACTATCACTCTCCGGGTTGGGGCTTGCTCCGGTCGAAGCCGGCTTGAAGGCCTTTTCGTCAATTTCGTGCCAGGATGCCGGGACCTTGAAGTATGTCCGGTTGTCGCTGTTCGCCACATAGGTGTGCTTGGGAGCGGCACAGCCAGACCCAGCGCCGAGAACAGCGCCTCCTAGGATCATCGCCGCAACGGCCGCGGCGATCCGTACCATGCTCAGCATCTTGCGCCTCCCAGCCCTATCCACCGCAGCCTGGCACTTCCAGTATGCGGCGCTAACGCCCGCTTTCTGCGGCTGACCCTTTTGGTTGAAGACGCGATACGGAGGGCGAAGGCTGGCGATTAACACGTTGCTGCTGGTCAAGTCAGGACGACACGTGCACATGTTCACACTGCACGGCGCCCGTCCAGGTTGCTCGCGTTGTGCCTAGGCTGGCAACGAATCGCTACCAAGAGGAGGAGCACCGATGACCGTGCTGATCGAGAGCTACCCCCTCAGCAACGGAAGCCAGATTCCCAGAGTGGGGTTCGGCACGTGGCTGCTCAAAGAGGGCGACGAGTGCTACAACGCCGTTGCTGACGCCTTGCGGCTGGGCTACCGCCACATCGACACGGCCCGGGCCTACTTCAACGAAGCGTCGGTCGGGCGGGCGGTGCGTGACTCGGGCATTCCGCGTGAGGAGATTTACGTCACCTCGAAGCTGCCGGCCGAGGCGAAGGACTACGACAAGGCACTAGAGGAGTTCGAGACCACAATGGGTCAGATCGGTCTGGACTACCTCGACCTCTACCTCATCCACGCGCCCTGGCCGTGGGACGAAGTGGGCAAGGATTGCCGCGAGGAGAACCAGCGGATCTGGAAGGCCATGGAGGAGTTCCTGGCCAGCCGTCGGGTCAAAGCCATCGGCGTGTCGAACTTCGGGCCAGAGGACCTAGACAGCCTTCTCCCAGCGTGCGAGACGAAGCCGATGGTAAACCAGATCCGCTGGTTCATCGGAGTCGACCCGTACGACACCGTTGAGAAGTGTGCTGAGCACGACATCGTCGTCGAGGCATATTCTCCGTTCGCGCACGGTCTTATCGTCAACCATCCCGAGATCACCGAGATCGCAGCACGCTACGGCGTCAGCGCACCACAATTGTGCATCCGCTACCTGCTGCAAAAGGGCGCCGTCGTGCTGCCCAAGGCGACCAAGACAGCACACATTCAGCAGAATGCCGAGCTCGACTTCGAGATCTCCGACGCCGACATGGGCGTCCTCAACGCCATGCGGGACACCGAGAAGCACGAGGACGCTAGCGAGGTTCGCTGGAAGTAACCGGCCCGCCTGGGTCGTCCCCGCGTTCACCTATCCCCTGGTCATCGGCCAGGCGACTATTCCCCGACACCGGCCCGGACATAGCGCTTGACCTGGTCGAATCCCGGGCCACCCTGAAGGGATAACGATCCAGGTCTACCGGCCCACTGGGCGCCCGCAGTAGCAACCGCACCATCGACCTGACCCACCTGACATAGCTGCCGCGGTCATAATCAGCGTCGTCAGCCGATCGACTCGTCTCGTGGCTTGGCGAAAGAGGGCAAGCGTCACGTCAGACCGCTCTCTCTACTCTGATCGGCAGCAGACCTGTCTACGTCTTGGACCCACGCCTCGGCATCAGGGACGCCGCGTAGAACTGGAGCATGGAAACCTGGGACACCATCCGGGCGCGTCGTAACGTGCGTCAGTTCACCGATCAATCGATCGCCGTTGGAGACCTCGAACGCATCCTCGACGCGGGACGGCGGGCGCCGTCCGCGAGCAACTGGCAGCCGTGGAACTTCGTGGTCGTGACCGACCACTCCCAGTTGACGGAACTGGCAAAGGTGTGGCGGGGCGCAGGTCATATAGCCAGGTCGGCGGCAACGGTCGCGCTGGTAGCGCAGGAGCCGGAGGACTCAAGACAGCGTGACCTGCTGATGTACGACCTCGGCCAGGCGACCGCGCTCATGATGTTGGCGGCGGCCGACCTCGGCATCGGATCCGGGCACGCATCCGTGGCGGACCAGGAGCAGGCGCGGCACGTGTTGAAGTTCCCCGACGGCTACTTCTGCGTGTACCTGGTCGGACTTGGTTACCCGGCCGACCGGCCGCTGCGACCGCTCGTCAGACCGAACCGTCGGCCCTTTGATGAGGTTGTGCACTGGAACGGCTGGTGAGAACGCCCAGCACTGCGAGCTAACTAGCTAGGATTCCTATTAGCGCCTACGTGACTAAAATTGCGCCGCGTCAAACGTCTCGACAGCGATGAGTCGAAAATCCGTACGACCCTTAAATTTTCGAACAAGCGCTTGTCCCTCATTCACGATAACCGGGATGAATGAGTATCCGATGCTCGTCAACCAGCGCAGCATTCGTGAGACATTGCACAATGTGTAGGGCTGCCAAAACGTAATGATGTCGCCACAGTCGCCCTCTTCGTCACCGCTGATCAATTCACCGGTGCCAGCGTAGAGAGCAGATCAAAGAACCACACGATTAACATATATCGGACGTTATGCACGTCACATTTCACACCTTCAGTCTGACCCCGACACAATCGACGAATGGCAACCACAACATGTGGCAGGTGCGGCCGCGCCGTTCACATGACCCAGCCTGCAAGCATCCCAGCGTGAGGCAAGTTGGCTGCCAGACGGGTTACGTAAGTACCGGCGGTAGCGACCATTGGATCCGGTGCTAGTGCTCTGTATCGCCTGAGCGATGGGACTCGCTGACTCATAGCCGCTGTACCGGCTGCAGAACCCTGTATCTGCCGCACTTCGCATGTCGCAAATGTGTGTCACCCGGATGTTCCTGATAGATGTCAGCGTCGGGACACCAGGTGTCCGATTGCAACGAATTGATCACGATAGTGGTGTGTTGCGGGTGGGACAGATGGGATCGATGAGGTCGGTGTGAATCATTCTCTCTGTCAGCGATGCCGCAGCCAGCGAGGGAGACCCATGACCACCGCAACAACCGCCACACCCATGTCAGCCGCCCGCCGGCTGCTGTCCATCAGCGCCGCCGCCACCATTGCCGCCGTCGGCGGCCTGGTCGCGTTCTCGGCGCCGGCGCACGCCGCCCCCGCCAGCTCGCAAGTCTGGGTGTGCAAGTACGTCGGCACGCCCGGCGATGACGAGAGGCTCCAGACGGGCAACAACCCGATCAGGGTCAGCG
>Ga0126305_10000932_pt1 | contig 12763 bp, 13 predicted proteins | sample Plot26_FD_92536 | JGI IMG/M metagenome (GOLD analysis project Ga0126305, IMG submission 92536) | Serpentine soil microbial communities from UC McLaughlin Reserve, CA, USA - Plot26 | ecosystem: Environmental > Terrestrial > Soil > Grasslands | place: USA: UC McLaughlin Reserve, Lake County... | reverse complement strand
TCGCGTGAGAGTGGAGCCTACGCGAACCGTACAGATTAGACCGTCGCCCGACGCGACGAGCATGATCACGGTCGATTGATCGGAGATAAGAATGGCCAAAAGTTACGAGCACGCGTCCGTCACCAACGCCATCGCGCGAGCCTTCATGGAGTTGCTCGCGACCCTGGAGAACACCCGAGCCATTCCCAATGGAGAGGCAACCGCCATCCTCGCACGATCGGCCGCGTCCTTGCGCACATCGAATGACCCGGCCGACGCGATTGGAGCCGCCTATATAGAGGAAGTCTTAGCCCCAGCAGTAAGGCGGACGTAGCGCCTGCTTCGTCGAACGGCGCCGCTCGCTACTGCACGGAGGCGGGGCCGTTCGCCCCTAAGCTCTGCGTGTAGCGGCATGCGGTGCTCCGGCCGAGCCTTCGCCCATTAAATTTCAGTAATGCTGCACCGGACGCAAGCGGCGCCGCGTTGTTCCGGCAAGCAGGGGGCCCTGCTCGTCTGGAGAAACGACCAATGAAGAAGATTGCGCTTGCCCTGGCGGGCATGCTCGCTCTCGGAGCCGGGGTTGCGTCCGCCCCGAGCCCGGCTGCCGCCAACTGGGGCCACGGCTACCGTCACCACCATGCCCGGTTCTACGGTCCGCCCGTGCGCCGCGTCGTGGTGCATCGCCCGGCATTCGCCCGCCCGGTCATCTATCGAAGTGCCTACTACCATCCGCGCCCGGCGCTTGTGCGCAAGGTGGTGTACCGCGAGGTCTACCGGCCGCGGCCGGTGGTGACGCGCGTTGTGTACCGGCCGGCCACGCGGATCGTGTACCGCCGTCCGGTCGTCCGTCACGTGGTGCACGCCGGCTTCTACCAGCCGCGCCCGTTCGTCTCCCGCGTCGTGTACCGCGACGGCTTCCGCCGCGCGCACTGGCGCGGCGGCTGGGGCGGCGGCTGGGGCCACCGCTGGGGCGGCCACTGGCGCTGACGCCAGCACACATCGAAGCTTGCGAGGCGCGAGCCGGGAAACCGGCTCGCGTTTTTCATGATGAAGCCCAGCGCCCGCCGCGCCGCGCCGCCCGCCACAGGGTCCACAGCTTGCGCCATTGCGGCACGTCGACGACGGTCGTGAACGGATCGTAGCCGGGCCGTTCCATAGCGCGAAGATACGCGGGCACGAGCGACACGGGCAGGAACGCCGGGGCGATCCGCTGGGGCAGATTCGTCGTATCGGCACGGGCATCGAGATGCCGGCGCGCGACCCCGCGCATGTCCGACAGGGCGCGCGCAAGCCCTTCGCCGCCCCGCCCCGCAAGGATCTCCTCGCGCGTCACACCATGGGCATCGAGCACCGCAGCGGGAACGTACAGGCGTCCTTGGCGGGCGTGCCAGGGGAACGCCCGCAACAGACCCGTGATGGCGTAGGCGACACCGGCATGGCCGGCGGCGTCCGCGGCGCCGGGATCGTCGCCGTCGGCGAGGATGAGGCTCGCGAGCCTGATCAGGGCCGACGATGTCTCGCCGCAATAGCCCTCGAGGTCCGTGAGCGTCGGCATCAGGTCGTCGTAGAGGTCGAACACACGTGCGTCGATAAGATCCACGAGCGCCTGCCGCGGAAGCCTGAAGGTCACGATGGCGGCGTCGAGGGCGGCGGCGACGGGGTTCGCCCGCACGTCGCCGCGGGCCTCGCCCTGCAGGGTGTCGCGCCACCACTGCAGCCGGATCTCCCCCGTCAGCGCCTCGCTTACGGCTTCGCGCACACGGGCCACCTCGAGGCTGAAGGCATAGAGCGCGAACAGATGGGGCCGCTTGTCGGCCGGCGCGAACAGGGTCGCGAAGTAGCGGTCCGGATCGGCGGCGCGCACGAGCGCTTCGCAGTGGGCGGCGGCCGACGAGGAGTCCTGGGCGGCGGTCATCGCCGCTCCCTATAGGGCCGCGTCGCGTGGCGCGCGAGGTCGGCCCGGTTGGTTTCCGCCCGGCCATGCAGTAAGGCCGGCCGCAGACATTCGGGGGACGTTGCAATGGACCATCTGAAGATCACGGCCGGCGATGTGTCATTCGTCGCGCGCCTCGAGACCGCGGCCGCCCCCAAGACCTGCGCGGCGTTCGTGCGCTCGCTCCCGTTCGTGAGCGAGATCGTGCACGTGCGCTGGAGCGGCGAGGCCGTGTGGATGCCGCTCGGCGACCTCGACTTCGGCGTCGGCTACGAGAACGCCACGAGCTTCCCCGCCCCCGGGCAGCTGATCCTCTACCCCGGCGGCGTGAGCGAGACCGAGATCCTCCTCGCCTACGGCCCGGTGTGCTTCGCCAGCAAGGCGGGCCAGCTCGCCGGCAACCATTTCCTCACCATCGTCGAGGGGCTCGAGAAGGTGCATCCGCTCGGCCGCGCCGTCCTCTACAAGGGCGCCCATCCGATCCGCTTCGACCCGCTCTAGCCGGGCTCAAGCTCGGCGCGCGAGAGCGCGCGCGAGCGCCGGCGAGAGGCCGACCGACTCGACCGGCGACGCCGCTGAGCTTGTCCTCGCCGGCTTAGCGCGCGCGACCGCCAGCGTCATCGCGACGGCCGTCGTGGCGGAGCAGATGAGCGGCACTGGCACGCGGTCGGCGAGCCGCTCCGCCAGGCCGACGAGTGCCGCACCGCCGAGGATCACCACGTCGGCGCCGTCGTCGCGGACGCAAGCCGCGCAGGCTTGCGCGAGGGTCGGCAGGCTGCCTTCGGGATCCCTCGCGATCTGGTCGCCCGTGAGCGCGATCGTGGCGACGCTCGCCAGCCGCTCGGACATCCCGAGCGAGGCGACGAAGTCCTCGAGCATGGGTCCCCACAGCGCGCCCCCGGTCACGATCGAAAAGCGACGCCCCATCATCGCGGCGGCATGACACGAGGCCTCGGCCATGCCGATCACCGGGACGGGCGAAAGCTCCTTGAGGGCGGCGAGGCCGGGGTCGCCGAAGCAGGCAAGGCAGACGGCGTCGGCGTGCTCGCCATGCTGGGCCAGGGCGTCGAGAGCCGCATGCCCCGCGACCGCAACGGCGGCGCGGCTCGAGATGTAGCGCGCGCCGAAGCGTCCGGTGGCGCCGACGACCTCGACCTCGGGGCCCGCAAGCGTCCGCGCATGCTCGACGAGCCTGTCGGTGACGCCCACGGTTGTGTTGGCATTGATGAGCAGCAGCTTCACGACCGGCGTCTCCATCGAACATGCCGATTGGCGGCCATTCCGATTTGCTTCTTTGCGCGCAGTTTGCCTATTTTCTCTCCAGCGGTCTCGCTACGCGCCGGGAAGGTCGGTGACCTCCTAGCTTGGCACGTAGGTTGCTGCCCACGAAACAAGAACGGACGACCATATGGGTCGCCGACGGGGAGACACGGATGACATCGCGATCACTGACGGCGCTCTGCTTCGGTCTGGCGCTCGGAACGAGCCTCACGACCGCCGCGCTTGCGCAGGAGAAGACCTTGCGCGTCGGCATGACGGCCGCCGACATCCCGCGCACGCTCGGCCAGCCGGACCAGGGCTTCGAAGGCAACCGCTTCACCGGCATCCCGATCTATGATTCGCTCACCCAATGGGACCTGTCGAAGGAGAAGGAGCCCTCCATCCTGATCCCGGGCGTCGCGACCGAATGGAAGGTCTCGGACGCCGACAAGACGAAGTGGGTCTTCAAGCTGCGGCCGGGCGTGAAATTCCACGACGGGTCGGACTTCAACGCCGACGCCGTGGTCTGGAACGTGCAGAAGGTCCTCGACAAGTCGGCGCCGCACTTCGATCCGAGCCAGGTCGGCGTCACCGCCTCGCGCATGCCGACGCTGCGCTCGGCGCGCAAGATCGACGACTCAACGGTCGAGCTGACGACCTCGGAGCCGGACTCGTTCCTGCCCATCAACCTCACGAACCTGTTCATGGCCTCGCCGGCGCACTGGAACGCCAAGCTCCAGGCCGTCCCGGCCTCCGTGACCGACGCAGCCGAGCGGGCCAAGCAGGCGTGGGCCGCCTTTGCGGCCGATCCGTCGGGCAGCGGCCCGTTCCGGGTGACGCGCTTCGTCACGCGCGAGCGGCTCGAGCTTGCCAAGAACGCGACCTACTGGGACGAGAAGCGACGGCCCAAGGTCGACCGCGTGGTGCTCCTGCCCCTGCCGGAGGCGAACGCCCGCACGGCGGCGCTGCTCGGCGGCCAGGTCGACTGGATCGAGGCGCCCTCCCCCGACGCCATCGCGCAGATCAAGAGCCGCGGCTTCACCATCTACCAGAACGCGCAGCCGCACGTGTGGCCGTGGCAGCTGTCCTTCGTCGAAGGATCGCCGTGGCTCGACAAACGCGTCCGGCACGCGGCGAACCTGTGCGTCAACCGCGGCGAGCTGAAGGAGCTCCTCGCCGGTCAGATGGCCGAGCCGAAGGGCACCGTCGGCCCGACTCACCCGTGGTGGGGCAACCCGAAGTTCGACATCAAGTACGATCCGGCAGCCGCCAAGAAGCTCATGCAGGAGGCGGGCTTCTCGGCCTCGAAGCCGCTCAAGGTGAAGGTGCAGACCTCCGCCTCGGGCTCGGGCCAGATGCAGCCGATCCCGATGAACGAGTTCGTGCAGCAGAACCTCAAGGACTGCTTCTTCGACGTCGAGCTCGACGTCATCGAGTGGAACACGCTGTTCACGAACTGGCGCCAGGGCGCCAAGGACCCGAGCGCGCGCGGCTCGAACGCCATCAACGTGTCGTTCGCGGCCATGGACCCCTTCTTCGCCATGGTGCGCTTCACGTGGACGAAGGCGTTCCCGCCGGTGTCGAACAACTGGGGCTACTTCGGCAACGACGAGTTCGACAAGCTTATCGCCGACGCGCGCAACACCTTCGACGACAAGGGCCGCGACGCGGCGCTCGCGAAGCTGCACGCGCGCATCGTCGAGGAGGCGCCGTTCGTGTGGATCGCGCATGACGTCGGACCGCGGGCCATGTCGCCCAAGGTCAAGGGCGTGGTGCAGCCCCAGAGCTGGTTCATCGACATCGCCACGATGTCGCTCGACTAAGGCGGGCCGGTCGGCGGCGGCCCGGGGCACCTGCGCCCGGGCCGCGCCAACTGCGGAGAACCAATGTTCCTCACTCTTGTTCGGCGCGTCGTCTACACGATTCCGATTCTGTTCGGCGTCTCGCTCGTGTGCTTCGCCCTCGTCCACATCGCACCGGGCGATCCCTTGAGCTCGGTGCTGCCGCCGGACGCCTCCGTCGACCTGCAGCGCATGCTGCGCACCATCTACGGCTTCGACCGCTCCTATCCGGAGCAGTTCGGGCTGTGGCTGTGGCGCGCCGTGCAGGGCGACCTCGGCACCTCGATCGCGAGCGGCCGCCCCGTGACCCTCGAGGTCATGAAGGCGGTCGCCAACACCCTGCGCCTCGCCGTGGTCGCGACCGCGATCGGCTTCTTCTTCGGCTCGCTGTTCGGGTTCGTCGCCGGCTACTTCCGCGACAGCCTCGTCGACAAGGCCGCCTCGGGGCTCGCGGTGCTCGGCGTCAGCGTCCCGCATTACTGGCTCGGCATGGTGCTGGTCATCGTGTTCTCGTCGCAGCTCGGCTGGCTGCCGGCCACCGGGGCCGGGCCCGGAGGCTCCGACGAGTGGGCCTGGGACTGGGAGCATTTCAGCCACATGCTTCTTCCCGCCCTCACCATGTCGGTGATCCCCATGGGCATCGTCGCGCGCACCGTGCGGGCGCTCGTCGCCGACATCCTGAGCCAGGACTTCGTCACGGGACTGCGGGCCAAGGGCCTCACCGAAGTCGGCGTGTTCCGGCATGTCGTGAAGAACGCCGCACCGACGGCGCTCGCCGTCATGGGCCTGCAGCTCGGATACCTTCTGGGCGGCTCGATCCTGATCGAGACGGTGTTCTCCTGGCCCGGCACCGGCTTCCTTCTGAACTCCGCCATCTTCCAGCGCGACCTGCCGCTCCTGCAGGGCACGATCCTGGTGCTGGCGCTGTTCTTCGTCGTGCTCAACCTCGCCGTCGATGTGCTGCAGTCGGCCCTCGACCCTCGCGTCCAGCGGAGCTGAGCCATGGCGGTCGGAGCCGAAGTCCCAGCCCTCGATGCCACGGTACCGACGACGCCCGTCGCCGGCTACTGGACGAGCGTCTGGCGCCGCCTGCGGCGCGACCCCGTCGCCATCGCCGCGGCGCTCGTCCTCATCGCCATCGTGCTCATGGCGATCTTCGCCCCCTACGTCGCTCCGGCGGACCCGTACCGCTCGTCGATGCTGCGGCGCCTGCGTCCCATGGGCACGCCGGGCTTCCCGCTCGGGTCGGACGAGCTCGGGCGCGACATGCTCACCCGCCTCATCTACGGCGCCCGCCTGTCGCTGTTCATGGGCGTCACCCCGGTCGTGCTCGCGTTCGGCATCGGCAGCGCCATCGGCATCTTCGCCGGCTACCTCGGCGGCCGCATCAACACCCTCGTGATGCGCACCATCGACGTGTTCTACGCCTTCCCCTCCGTGCTCCTCGCCGTCGCCCTCTCGGGCGCCCTCGGCGCCGGCCTGGGCAACGCGATGCTGTCGCTCACCATCGTGTTCATCCCGCCGATCGCCCGCGTCGCCGAGGCGGTCACGACGCAGATGCGGTCGCGCGACTTCGTCGAGGCGGCGCGCGCATCGGGCGCCGGCGCGCTCACGATCATCCGCGTGCACATCCTCGGCAACGTGCTCGGACCGATCTTCGTCTACGCGACGAGCCTGATCTCGGTCTCGATGATCCTCGCCTCCGGCCTGTCGTTCCTCGGGCTCGGAACCCGCCCGCCCGATCCCGAATGGGGGCTCATGCTGAATACGCTTCGCACCGCCATCTACGTCCAGCCGTGGGTCGCGGCGCTTCCCGGGCTCATGATCTTCATCACCTCGATCTCGTTCAACATGCTCTCCGACGGGCTGCGCTCGGCCATGGACGTGAAACAGTGACCGCGACCGCGATGCCTGTCGTCACCGAGGAGCGCGGCGGCCCCGCCCAGCCGTTGCTGTCGATCCGCGGCCTGACCAAGACCTTCTCGATCTCGGGCGGCATGTTCGGGAGCGGCGCGGCCCAGCTCCGCGCCGTCGACCGGATCGATTTCGACGTCTTGAAGGGCGAGACGCTCGGCGTCGTCGGCGAGTCCGGCTGCGGCAAGTCGACGACCGCGCGTGTCCTCATGCAGCTCATCGCGAAGGACGACGGAGAGATCCTGTTCGACGGCGAGCGCGTCGGCTCGAGCGCGCTGAAGCTGAAGGAATACCGCCGCCAGGTGCAGATGGTCTTCCAGGACTCGTACTCGTCCCTGAACCCGCGCCTGACCATCGAAGCCTCCATCGCCTTCGGGCCGCAGGTGCACGGCGTGCCGCGTGCTCAGGCCGTCGCGCGGGCCCGCAGCCTGCTCGCCCGCGTCGGCCTCGAGCCCGGGCGCTTCGCCGAGCGCTACCCGCACGAGCTCTCGGGAGGGCAGCGGCAGCGCGTCAACATCGCCCGCGCGCTCGCCCTCGAGCCGCGCCTGATCATCCTCGACGAGGCAGTCTCGGCCCTCGACAAGTCGGTCGAGGCGCAGGTGCTCAACCTGCTGCTCGACCTGAAGGAGGAGTTCGGGCTCACCTACGTGTTCATCAGCCACGATCTCGGCGTCGTCCGCTTCGTCTCCGACCGGGTCATGGTCATGTACCTCGGCCAGGTCGTCGAGATCGGCGAGGCCGACACGTTGTTCGAGCGCCCCCTGCACCCCTACACGGCGGCGCTCCTGTCCTCCATGCCGTCACTCGATCCGGATCGGCGCACCGAAGAGGCGCCGCTGGCGGGAGACCCGCCGAGCCCCATCCACCCGCCGCCCGGGTGCCGCTTCCACACCCGCTGCTCCTTCGCGGAGCCTATCTGCGCCGAGCGCGAGCCGGCGCTCTACGACGGCGGGCCGCTGCAACGGGCCGCCTGCCTCATGTTGCCGCCGGGCTCCGGCCACTCGCGCGCGCCTGCGTCCATGGAGCCGGCCCATGGTTGACGCCGTCATGGCTCCATCGTCCGTCTCGCGCGCGGCGGAAGCTGCGCCCGCGAGCACCGAGCCTCTGGTGCGCGTGCGCGGGCTGAAGGTCACCTTCTCCACGGGTCGCCAGCGCGTGCGCGCCGTCGACGGCGTCGACCTGACGCTTGCCCGCGGCGAGGTCATGGCCCTGATCGGCGAGTCGGGCTCGGGCAAGAGCGTCACCCTGCGCGCGCTCATGCGGCTCAACCCCGAGCGGCGCACCAAGGTCGAGGGAGAGATCACGGTCGCGGGCGAGGACGTGCTCGCCCTCGGTCGCCGCCGCCTGAGCCAGTTCCGCGGCGGCGAAGTCGCGATGATCTTCCAGGAGCCGCTGCTCGCGCTGGATCCCGTGTACCGCCTCGGCGACCAGATCACCGAGGCGATCCGGCGCCACGAGAACATCGGCCGCTCGGAGGCGCGCGCCCGCGCGCTGGCCTTGTTCGAGCGCGTGCGCATCCCCTCCCCCGAGCGGCGGCTCGACGCCTATCCGCACGAGATGTCGGGCGGCATGCGCCAGCGCGCCATGATCGCCCTTGCGCTCGCCTGCCGGCCGAGGCTGCTGCTCGCCGACGAGCCGACGACCGCCCTCGACGCCACCGTTCAGATCCAGATCCTCCTGCTCCTGCGCGAGCTGCAGCGGGATCTCGGGCTGTCGGTCATCTTCGTCACGCACGACATCGGCGCCGCCGTCGAGGTCGCGGATCGGATCGCCGTGATGTACGCGGGCCGCATCGTCGAGGAGGCCTCGGCGCGCGACCTCATCCGCACGCCGCGCCATCCCTACTCCATCGGTCTTCTGAAGAGCCGGGCGCACGGGGCGCTCGCCAAGGGGAACCGCCTCGTCGCCATCCCGGGCGCTCCGCCCGATCTTGCGGCCCTGCCGCCCGGATGCGCCTTCGCGCCGCGCTGCCAGCTCGCCATTGACGCCTGCCGCGCCGCCCCGCCGCCCGCCATCGAGGTCGGGCCGCTCCACACTGCGCGCTGCATCCGCACCGCCGAAGCGGCGGCGCTCGCCGCCGCCTGACGCCACGAAAGCCCCAACCGCCAATGTCTCAGACGAACCTCATCTCGCGTCCCGTCCACGAGATCGCGCGCGACATCGCCGCGCGACGGCTCTCGCCGGTGGAGCTTGTCGAGGCGTTTCTCGCCCGCATCGAGGCGCGCGAGCCGAAGCTCCAGGCCTTCGTCGAAGTCTACGGCGAAGATGCACGCCTTGCCGCAAAGGGAGCCGAGCAGGCGATCCGCTCCGGCCATGCGGTCGGGCCGCTGCACGGCGTGCCGATCGCCCTCAAGGACCTCATCGAGATCGAGGGGCGGCGCGTCAGCGGCGGCTGCTCGATCTTTCGCGAGCGCGTGGCGCAACGCACCGCCACCCTCGCGCGGCGGCTGATCGCGCACGGCATGATCGTCATCGGCAAGACCCACACCGTCGAGTTCGCGATGGGCGGCTGGGGCACCAACAGCCGCATGGGCACGCCCTGGAATCCGTGGGACCTCAAGCGCCACCGCACCCCCGGCGGCTCGAGCAGCGGCTCCGGCGTCGCCGTCGCGGCCGGGCTCGCGCCCTGGGCCATCGGCACGGACACGGGCGGCTCGGTGCGGCTCCCCGCCTCGTGGTGTGGCATCACGGGCCTGAAAACCACCATCGGCCGCGTCAGCACCCACGGCGTGCTCCCGTTGAGCCCGACCCTCGACACGCCCGGTCCGATGACGCGCACCGTCGAGGACGCCGCGCTCCTGTACTGGGCCATGCAGGGCGCCGACCCCCTCGATCCGCGCACCGGGTCCCACGCGGCCGAAGATCCGATGCCGAGGCTCAAGCGCGGGGTGCGCGGCCTCCGCCTGGCGCGCATGCCGGAGCGCGAGCGGGCCATCTGCACCCCGGATGTGCTCGCCGCCTACGACGCCTCGCTGGTCCAGCTCGAGCGCCTCGGCGCCAAGATCGTGACGCTTGAGCTGCCTTACGTGCTCACCGACTTCGTCGCCCACACGGGCGACATCATCTCGGCCGAGGGCTACGCCCTCATGCGCGGCCTCGTCGACGACGCGAACGCCCCGCTCGATGAGCACGTCCGTCCTCGCCTCGCCGCTGGCCGGGACATCACCGCCCGAGCCTACCTCGAGGCGCTCGCGAAGCGCGAGGCGATGAAGCTCGAATTTGCCGCGGCGCTCGTGGATGTCGACGCGCTCCTCACGCCGACCACGGCGACGCCGGCCGTTCCCGTTGACGAGGTCGACCAGACGGGGTCGCCCGCCCACTTCACCCGCTTCGTCAACTTCCTCGACCTGTGCGCCCTTGCGGTGCCGAACGGCTTCTCGGCCGACGGGCTGCCGTGCTCGCTGCAGATCGTGTGCCGCGGCTACGACGAGGCGACGGCGCTGCGCATCGGCCACGCTTACCAGAACGCCACGGACTGGCACCTGCGCACCCCGCCCGAGCCGAAATAGCCGTCGTCAGTTCGCCGCCACGCGCGGCAGCCAGAGCGCGATCTCGGGCCAGAACGACAGGATGACGACCATAAGCGCCATGGTGATGATGAAGGGGGAGGCGCCGATGATCACGTCGTCGATGCGCCCCCGTTTCCTCAGGCCCTGCACGACGTAGAGGTTGATCCCCACCGGCGGGGTGATCATGGCGAGCTCCATCAGGATGATGATGATGATCCCGAACCAGATGGGATCGTAGCCGGCCTTGAACATGATCGGTGCGATGATTGGCACCGTGGCGACCATCATGGAGAGCGTCTCCATGAACATGCCGAGGACGAGGTAGAACAGCACGACGGCGATGAGGAGCTCGACGGGCGAGAGCTTCAACTCGGTGATGAAGCGGTTCACTTGGCCCGTCAGGCCGATCGAGGTGATGACGAAGTTGAGGAAGTAGGCCGCGAGCAGGATCGCCATGATCATGGCGGTCGTCCGCATGGTGCCCTCGAACGCGTTCAGCAGCGCCCGCCGCGTGAGCCGCCGGTTCCAGGCGGCGATACCGACCGCCGCGATGACGCCGAGCGCCGCCGACTCGGTCGCCGTCGCCCAGCCGGCGTAGATCGAGCCGATGACGGCGAGGAAGATGATGACCGGCGGCAGGAGGTCGGGAAGCGCCTTGATGCGCTGCTCCCAGGTCGCCGAGGTGCGCCGTCCCCCGAGCGCGGGCCGGAACAGGCACAGCAGCAGCACGGTCAGGCTGAACAGGCCGGCGAGCACGAGGCCCGGGATGAAGCCGGCGAGGTAGAGCTTCGGGATCGAGGTGTCGGTCAGGACGCCGTAGACGATCATGTTGATCGAGGGCGGGATGAGGATCCCCAGCGTGCCGCCCGCCGCGATGGTGCCGAGGAACAGCCGCTCCGAGTAGCCGTGCTTCTCGACCTCGTTCAGGGCGACGGTGCCGATGGTCGCGGCAGTGGCGACGCTCGAGCCCGAGGTGGCGGCGAACATGGCGCAGGCGGCGATGTTCGAGTGCATGAGGCCGCCAGGCAGCCACGGGATCCACAACACGAGCGCGCCGTACATGCGCTCGGCCATGCCGGAGCGCAGAAGGATCTCGCCGAGCAGCACGAAGAACGGGATGGCGACGAGGAGGAAGTTGTTCGACGTGCCCCACGCGACCTCGCCGATGGCGATCGACAGAGGCAGCTTCGAATACAGCGCCGAGAGCGACAGCCCGAGCACGCCGAGCGCCGCCGCCACCGGCACCGCGAGCGCGAGGAGGCCGATGAGGATGAAGAGCGTCGTGAGAAGCATCTCAGCCGGCCCTCTCGCGCTCGGCGCGTTCCTTCAGGTCGCGGATCTCGTCCTCGACCTCCTCTTCGGCCGAGCGGGTGCCGATCACCGTCGAGGCGCCGTGCGCATCGCCGCGGGCCGCAAGCGTCAGGCCGTGCAGGAGCACGATGACGCCGACCACGACGAGGCCGACGAGACCGGCGAGCCAGAGCGCCTGCGGAATGATCGTCGGCGTCTCGAGCGCCGATTGGCTGCGCGATCCGGAGGTCCAGGACTGCTCGACGACACCCCAGCCGTGCCACGCCACCAGGGCGAAGAAGCCGATGAAGAGCACGAGCCCGACCGCGTCGAGGGCAAGGCGCAGGGTCCGCGGGAACCACAGGTACAGGCTGTCGATGCGGATGTGCGCCCGCTCGACCAGCGCGCTGCCGAGCCCCCAGGCGGTGCCGATGGCAAGGGCGTAGCCGGCGAGCTCGTCGGCGCCCCCGATGGACGCCGCCAGGAACTTGCGCATGAGCACGTCGATGCCGATGAGCACCGCGGCGAGCAGCACGAGGGCGCCGCCGAACCACACGCCCCATTGCGTGAAACGCCGTGCCGCCGCCATCAGCGGGTCGAGCGGACCCGCCGTCCGATCTGCCATGCCCGTTGCCCCGTGCTGCCGCCTCGAGCCGCGCCGCCCCTTAAGGGGTCGGCGCCTTGAGTCCCAGCGCCTTGCCGACGGTCTCGTTCCACTCCCGCACGCACTCGGCGCCGCAGCGCTTGGCCCAGCCGGCGAGGACCGCCCCTTCGAGGAGCTTCTTGTGCGTCTCCGCCTCCTGCGGCTTCACCGGCACGATCACGGAGTTCGCGAGCTTGCCCATGGTGCACGGCTGCTTGTTGGTGTTGCAGTTGTCGGCCTCGGCGGTCGTCGTCTTCACGGTCTGCCACATCTTGTCTTCGTAGGCCTTGATCTGCTCCGACATGAAGGCCTGGACCTTCGGGTCGAGGCGGTTCCAGGTGTTCAGATTCACGGCGAGCACGTTGATGCTCCACCCGAGCGACATCGGGTAGAT
>Ga0126305_10000931_pt1 | contig 12763 bp, 11 predicted proteins | sample Plot26_FD_92536 | JGI IMG/M metagenome (GOLD analysis project Ga0126305, IMG submission 92536) | Serpentine soil microbial communities from UC McLaughlin Reserve, CA, USA - Plot26 | ecosystem: Environmental > Terrestrial > Soil > Grasslands | place: USA: UC McLaughlin Reserve, Lake County... | reverse complement strand
TAAACCAGGCGGCTCAGCATATCATTTATCATTCCACCCAGGCCAACAATGATCAGTGGATAACTGTAATCCATCACTTTTTTCCAAAGCTTCGTGTTAAAGTTGAACTCAAGGCCTTTGAATTCTTTCCAAAGCAATAAAAAAGTAAAGATGCTGCCACATACATTTCCTAATAAATAAAAACTTATCGGATCGGTCTTGTCAAAAATAAAACCCAGAAAACTGTTTGGATTTTTTTTCAGATAATCCGGCAGTAATCCGAGAGCAAGGATCACTACGAGGATATTTACAACAATGCCGGCTACACGAACAAATGCATATTTTCTCGGGCGGCCTTCCTGCCTGAGTTTTGCAAATGGTAATGTTGCTAACGTATCAAAGAAAATGATCCAGCACATCCATGTTACATATTGTGGATGCTTTTCAAGTCCTGCTGCCTCTGCAATAGAAGGACGAAAAAAAAGAAGGATCACTGTAAATAAGATAGTCGTCAAAAAAATAGAAAGTGTGAGTGTGCTGTAGAGCTTTTTTTTATCTTCGGATTGTGAAAAACGGAAATAAGCCGTTTCCATGCCGTAAGTGAACAATACATTTAAAAAAGGAATGATGGCATAAACCTGTGTGAGATCGGCGGTAACACCAGCATGCGAAAAAATAAAAGGTAAACTAAGATTCATCAGGTAACCGAGAAAACGACTGGCAATAGTAGGCACACCATACCATAAAGTTTGCCCGGCAAGTTTTTTTATACCACTCAAAGGAATTGGGTTATTTCAGCAAATGTACTCTTTGACTCCTGATTAAGCAATGGATACCATTCGGGCCAGGTATTCCATTTACATTTTCCTTAACTTTAAAGAAACCACTTGAACCATGAAAGGATCTTTACTTAACTTACTCTTTTGGTGTTTGCCAATATTATTAACTGCACAGGCTAAACAAGGTACCATTGAGTACAGAAAGAAAAAACAGGATTGTTTTTATATCAATTATAACTTTCCTCCAGAAGCCGTTGAAAATGCACTGATGGGTAAACTGGCGAAGATGGGTTACAAAGGTCGCGAAGAGAAAGGAATGTTCAACAAAGACAAAGGCTTCAATATTTACAAGGAGGCAACTCTCAATGACATCAGTGCGGGCAAATATGATTATGTGGTCAGCATTGAAAGAAAAAGTAAAAAGGAGAGTGATGAATCCGTATTATACCTGCTTATTCTGAATAACGATCTCAACGCCTTACCACTTTTAAGCAATGCGGAAAAGGGAAAAGCTAAAGCATTCCTTGAGGACCTGATACCCGAAGTAGAAGATGCCCATATTGATATATTGATCGCGGCACAGGCTGGGGTCGTCACCACTGCTGAAAAGAAATTGAAACAATTGCAAACGGATTCGCTCGAATTACAAAATAAGATCACAAAACTGCAGGAGGGTATGTCGATCAATTCAAAAGCACAGGAAACGCAACTTACTGAAATAGCTAATCAGCGAAAAATACTTGAAGCGATCAAATCACGTAAGAAGATCTAATGTGTTTGATAAAATCGCAGGTCTTTTGTAAGTGTCGAATCAGTTAAAGCTCTTAAGAAGGCAACAAGGTCAATGATCTCATTGTTGTTAAAGTGAATTCCATTCGTTAATGACGGATCAAGCGTAGCACTCTGCTGGATATTATTTCCGTAATGTTCAATACAGGCTCTTAAACTTTTATAACGTCCATCGTGCTCATAGGGATACGTGATAGAAACATTTCTTAAAGAAGGCACTTTAAATTTCAACGAATCTTCTTTTTTACCCGTAACAATCAACCGGCCATAGTCATTTAGATAAGGATCTATTTTCAACCCGATATTTCTGTAAGAGTAATCGGTAAACATTGGTTCAGGATGGCAGGATGCACAATTGCTTTTATAAAGCTGGTAACCCCTTTGCTCATAATCAGTATAAACATTCTGGCCCCTTTTCACCTGGTCGTATTTTGAATTGGCAGTGATCATTGATATGGTAAATTGCGCCAATGCTTTTTCCATCCTCTCAATAGTGATCTCTTCAGTGCCAAAGGCAGCCCTGAACATATTCAGCGTATGCGGATCTCTGCGAAGTTTGGTTAGCACATTACCGATCTCTTCTGCCATTTGGTTGGGCGCTTGTATCGGGTCTAAACATTCCGTTTCCAAGCTGGTATATTTTCCATCCGCATGAAATGCATCTTTCCATGCAAGATTAAAAAGTGGAGTGGCGTTCCGGTTTGAATGCTGGTCGCCATACCCATGACTCAGGTCATGATCATAAGTGCCAAACACGGCAACCTGGTGATGACAGGAAGCACAGGGATAATTGCCATCTTTGGAAAGACGGCCATCATAAAATAACATTTTGCCCAATTGAAACCCTTCTTCCGTCAATGGATTTTTGGTAAAATCATAAAGGGGTGCGGGAAAACCAGTCGGAACTATAAATGTTACGCCTGTTTTTCCGGGGATATCTTCCTGGCCTTTTCTACAGGCATTCATTAAGAAGCTTCCGGAAAGGGTAACAAGGAAAATTATAATGATCAGTCTCCACTTCATCAGGCGGTAAATTTAAGAAATAACAGCGGCATCACATATTATGAGGATCAATTCTCCTGCGGCCTTCTTTTATATCTCCTTTTTTCTTTTTGCCTTCAAGACGTTGTTCTTTTGCGGCTTTACTTATTTTGGTTGGTTTCCGCTTTTTCTTTTTTTCCAAAGCCCTTGCGAGCAGTTCATTTATTTTACGGATCACTTCATTTTTATTCTCAAGCTGCGTACGGTAGGTCTGTGATTTTACAAATAAGAGTCCTTCATTATTGATGCGGTTGGATAGTTTTTCAGCGATCAATGATTTTTGTTCTTCAGTGAGAATTTGTGATGCCTCAATATTAAAGTAACCAATAACAGCAGTTTCTACCTTATTAACGTTTTGCCCGCCTTTGCCGCCACTCCGTGTGGTTTGAAAACTTATTTCGTTAGAAAGACCAGGTATGTTTAGTTTGTCGTTTATTGTGTTTTGTTTTTCGTTGATCAAACACATCAAATTTAAGAACCCTAAACGACAAACGATAAACCTGCCTGCGGCGGGCAGGCCATAAACTTTTATCTTGCAATCATGAGAGCCGTCATTCAACGGGTAAGCAAAGCCAGTGTAACAATTGATAATAAAATTTATTCCCGGGTAAATAAGGGTTTGCTTGTGTTATTAGGAATAGAAGATGCGGATACTGCAGAAGACATCGGGTGGCTTTCTGCTAAAATAGTTAACCTTAGAATTTTTAATGATGATAAAGGAGTAATGAATGTATCGGTAAAAGATATTGACGCGGATATTCTTGTTGTGAGTCAGTTTACCTTACATGGTTCTACAAAAAAAGGGAACAGGCCTTCTTATATAAAGGCAAGCAAGCCGGAGTTTGCGATCCCGATGTATGAAAAATTTATTGAGCAGTTAACCAGTGATCTTGGAAAAAAAATTTATTCCGGCGTTTTTGCAGCAGATATGAAAGTGGAGCTGTTAAACGATGGTCCTGTTACTATTGTCATAGACACGAAAAATAAAGAATGAGAAAAATATTTTATTTACTTATTTGCTTAAGTGTGCAACATATTACATTTACCGGTTGCGTCTGTCAATTAGACCCAGCCCCTTATGGGTACTCGGTTTCAATTGATCTTTTGGATAAGATGACCGGTACAACATTAGTAGCTGTCAGAGACTCCAACTATTATGCTGATTCAATAATATTAGACACTGCAAATCCATTACGTAGTTACCGGATGGCTGTGAATAGAAAAGATACCATTCTAAGAAGTCAATATATCTTTCCCGGGAGCGTTAATTTCGACACACTTTATTTCTGTTATCGCACTACAAAGACTGATACGATAGTCGTTTATTGTCACGATGAAACAGCAAGAGCGTGCGGCGAACGATTTGCTGTGACCAAAATTGATAAGACCATGGTAAATCGGATTGTTGTTTGTGAGCCATGTAAGAATTCGGGAGAGTTCCTGCGAATCCTGAAATAATTATTTCACTCCCATTTTCTCCGTAAATCTTTTCCCTTCCGCCGTTTCGAGCATTATATAAAAGATTTTTTCTTTTGATGGAACAGTAAAAGTGTAAGAGTTTGTTGTGAGTGTTTTTTCTTCAACAAAACGATGACCGCTTGCCGTCCACACTATAATGGATCTTAAATTCTGTTTAGTTTGGATTGTTATCCTATTCCCATTTGTTAAAACCTTAAACGGTTTGGTGGATATGGGGGTGGTTATATCTGATTTGGCGGGCTGATTAGTTTGTCCATGCATAAAACAAGTAGTGCAAAAAAGAGTGAGGACCAGGATAGCTTTCAGAATTGACGGCTTCATCATAGAACATTAGAATTGGAATTGAATAATTAGGTTTCACAGCATCAAAGGGTCGGCGATAACACAAAAAGGGAGATGAAAACGTCAAGAATCATGCTAAATTGCACAGACTCATAAAATATTTTGTTATGACTATTGATGAAGCCCAGCAACAGGTAGATGGATGGATAAAAACCGTCGGTGTTCGTTATTTCAGTGAGCTGACGAACATGGCGATACTTACAGAAGAGGTAGGGGAGTTAGCCCGTATTATGGCCCGTACTTATGGCGACCAGAGTTTTAAAAAAACAGATCTTGATAGGAGTCTTGCGGATGAAATGGCAGATGTGTTGTGGGTATTGATCTGTCTTGCCAATCAAACAGGCGTTAATTTAACCGAAGCATTTCAAAAGAATATAGAAAAGAAAACTATCAGAGATAAAGAAAGGCACGAGCAAAATGAAAAGCTGAAATGAGACCGGCAACGTTGTTGTTTTAAGAATCGTCCTGGTCGTATGGTTTGTTCATGTTGCCGTTCCCATTTCGCTTTCGATCAGGTAGATCTCCTCCAATTTTTAAATTTATCAACCTTTAACATTTAACGTTCAACCCTCTTTTGGCATTATGTATGCAAGGTTTTGGGATGAGCATTTTCCCTTTTATGGCACCCAAAAGATTATGGAGTATACTGAAAAGATCCGTGACCGACTTTATCGAGGATAACGTTCTTAAACTAAGTTCATCACTTGCATTTTCCACTATTTTTTCCTTGCCGGGCTTAATGATCATCATTATATGGCTTGCCACTATTTTTTATGGACGTGAGATCACTGAAGGCCAGATATATAAACAGATAGAAGGATTCGTAGGTTCGCAGGCGGCACTGAGTATTCAACAAGCAATGCAGTCATCCATGTTTGCCGATTCAAGCAAGATCGCCACGATCATTGGTTTTGCATCTTTAATCATTGGCGCCACGGCGGTATTTGGCGAAATACAGGATTCGATCAATCTTATCTGGAAATTAAAATCAAAACCAAAAAAAGGCCGCGGCTGGCTGCGGCTAATTATCAATCGTCTTCTTTCATTTTCAATAATTGCCAGTCTTGGTTTTATTTTGCTTGTTTCATTGGTTATAAATGGTGCAATGGACCTTTTGTTAAATCATCTGTTGCTAAAATATCCTGACATAACGGTGCTGGTCATCTATATCGTGAATCTTATTCTTACGTTTTTTATTACTGCGTTTATCTTCGGCATCATCTTTAAAGTACTGCCCGATGCTAAAATTGAATGGAGGCATGTAAGGGTGGGTGCTTTTACAACGGCCTTCTTTTTTATGGGGGCTAAATTTTTGATCAGTTATTATTTGGGTCATAGCCAGATGACAACGGCATACGGAACCACCGGGTCAATAATCATCGTGTTGTTATGGGTTTATTTTTCTTCCATGATACTTTATTTCGGCGCCGCCTTTACAAGGCAATATGCAATTGAGATGGGCTCTAACATTTATCCCAATCGATATGCTGTGTGGGTAGAAAAGATAGAAGTCGCATCGAAACAGCCACTGCCTAAAACAACCGACGGACAAAAAGTAGAAGAAGAAAAAGTGAACGAGGCAAAGACCGAAAAGTCGTGACCCCGATAACTATCCGCCTCTTATCTTTGCCGCTATGGCAAACGATTCGAACAAGTTCCAGGCAATTATTTCTCACGCTAAAGAGTATGGCTTTGTTTTCCCCAGCAGCGAAATTTATGACGGACTGCAGGCAGTATATGATTATGGCCAGTGGGGTAGTGAACTAAAAAAAAATATAAAAGATTATTGGTGGGAGAGCATGACCCGCATGTATGAGAACATTGTAGGGATCGATGCGGCTATTTTTATGCATCCAACAACATGGAAAGCGTCCGGTCACGTTGATAATTTCAATGACCCGATGATCGATAATAAAGACAGCAAGAAAAGATACAGGGTTGATCATCTGATCGAGGGCTTTGCAGAAGAACAATTGGCAATTGGCAATGAGCAATTGGCAAATGATATTCTTCAACAAATGGAGGGACTGCTGGCCAAAGATGATTTTACCGGGCTGAAAAAATTGATTGATGATAACAAAATAAAATGTGCAATCAGTAAAACAAGCAACTGGACAGATATACGCCAGTTCAATCTGATGTTTTCGACAGAATTTGGTTCTACGGTTTCAAGCGATGATGAAGACAATAAAGTTTATTTAAGACCGGAAACAGCGCAGGGAATTTTTGTTAACTTTTTAAATGTGCAAAAAACAGGAAGGATGAAGATCCCTTTTGGTATTGCTCAGATCGGTAAAGCATTTCGTAATGAAATTGTAGCAAGACAATTTATTTTTCGGATGAGAGAATTTGAGCAAATGGAAATGCAATTTTTCTGCAAGCCAGGAACACAAAAAGAATGGTTTCAGTTTTGGAAAGAAGAAAGAAAAAAGTGGCATTTAGGTTTGGGAATTCCTGAAACAAAATATAAATGGCACCCGCACGCCAAGCCTGCTTTTTATGCTGACAATGCAGGTGACTGGGAATATGAATTTCCGATCGGGTTTAAAGAAGTAGAAGGTATTCATAGCCGAACTAATTATGATCTTACCCAGCATCAGAATTTTAGTAAAAAGAAAATGCAGTATTTCGATGCCGACATTGATCCGTCGACAGGCAAGGCCTATGGTAATTATATTCCATATGTGATCGAAACCTCTATCGGGCTTGACAGAACCTTTTTACTGGTATTGAGTGAAGCTTATACCGAAGAGGATTTGAGTACTCCTGAAAGACAGGATAGTCGGGTCGTTCTAAGGTTTTCTCCTAAGCTTGCACCAATGAAATTGGCTGTCCTTCCATTAATGAAAAAAGATGGCTTGCCGGAGATCGCACGGGAAATAATGAATAATTGCAGATCATCTTTTCGATGTTTCTATGAAGAAAAAGATACAATTGGTAAGCGTTACCGTCGCATGGATGCAATTGGTACTCCATTCTGTGTTACGGTAGATCATCAAACAAAAGAAGATAATACAGTCACTATCCGTTACCGGGATTCGATGAAACAGGACCGGATCCCAATTGGCCAGGTAAAGGAAATTGTGCTCGCAGCTATCATTTAAGACCTCATGATCATTTAATGAGTCGATGATTATTGAAGAATTGTTCCGAGGCTGTGTCGACGTTCCGGATTACCACTTAGTTACCGGCACATGCAGATCCTTGTGTGGATAAAAAATCAGTCTCGTTTATTGCGGTGAAAGCAGAAAGGGAACAAAACTTGTGAACAGAAGTTCATGCTGCAAAGTCTACTTCTTTATTTTTTAGAAAATAGTATTCCTTGCAATTTCAGATTTTGATAATGATTCTAAAATGATGGGGCGCAGATTCCCCGAAAATTTTATAATTTTTTGTCAATAATAATTTCAATAATTTTGAAATCACTCCTGCCCTTATCCTAATATCCTTCTCATCCTTTATCCTCCAGCAATTAACATTCTCTCAACCTAAAATCTCTTTTATGAAAAAAGTTTTATCCTTTAGCGTAGGCTTGATTCTTATCGCAAATTATTTAGTTGCACAAGTTGCAGGAGATTACCTGGCAGTTGCAAATGGGAACTGGACCACTATTGGTACATGGCAACGGTATAACGGAACTGCTTATGTAGCAGCAACGGATTATCCCGGTCAGAATACGGGTACAGGTGAAGTAATAATTGGAACCGGGCTTGCAGTAACGCTCAATGTCACCCCGGCAAATGCGATCGGGGGGCTAACTATTGACGCTGGTGCTGGTAATACAAGCTTAACTATATCCAATACTTTTATCCTGACTGTGACGGGTTCAGTATTCATAAATCAGGCAACAGGTGGCGCTGCCACTAAATCTATTGTCATGAATGGCGCTACGGCGCAGCTGAATGCTGCGGCTTTAGCTATACTTCCAAGCAATAATATTAACAAGACAGCTTTCTTGCAGTTTAATGGAGGTATTGTTAATATATCAGGGGATGTAGCTATGGCCGCCACTGCACCTTTGCACCAAAGAACGCTGATTACATTTCCCGGCGGCGGCACTTTGAATGTTGATGGCGGCTTGACTGGCGGAACAATAAACAGCATTAGTGGTACCACCACAATAAATGCAACGTCTTTAGCACCGGTTGACCTGGCAATGACGAATATAGCGTCTACATTACTATTGAACGCAAATACAACAGTCACCGGTACACTTACCCTCACCAATGGTAAAATAGATATAGGGGCAAACACTTTGACGCTTAGCAACGCGACACCGGCCAATCAGCTGGTTGGTGGAAGCAGCCTTTCATATGTTTATACCACTAGTGCGGCAGGACGTCTTGTGCGACAAAATCTTGCCGCAGCAACTAACTATACTTTTCCGGTGGGTACACCTACTAGTTATATGCCGGTAATTGTAAACACAACTGCCGGCAGCAGCAGTTTTGCAGTCAGCGTTTATTCGCCGGCAGCTACTAATGCGACGGTGGGTGGTCCGCAATTTTCTGGTATATCTATGGTAAATGCGATGTGGTATGTTGAGAGGCGGGTCGGCAGTGGCAATTCAGCGCTGACCTTTCAATGGGTAGATGCACTTGAAGTAGGCACATTTGGAAGTTTAACTAGTGCACAGATCGGCATTAGTCGTAATGATAGTATCTCATGGTCGCTACCGGTTCAAACCAGTGCAAATGCCGCCGCTAATACTGTAACGGGCAGCTTTAACGCATTTGGGGCATTTGTTGTTGCACAAATCGGGGTAGCCTTACCTGTTAAGTTTGGATCAATAAAAGCTTATGAAAAACAAAACGGCATTCAACTGGATTGGAAAGTCTATTCAGAAAATAAAGTAAAGAGCTACGAGATCGAACGGTCAGCCGATGCCCGCTCATACACTGCTGTTGGCTCATTGCCTGCCTTATATAATAACACTGCCGATGGTGATTATAGCTTTTTTGATGCCAACCCGTTACCGGGTATCAGTTATTACCGCATCAAAAATAATGACCTTGATGGCAAATCAGCTTACAGTATTGTAATACGGGTGAACAGGAATAAATCCATTATGGGATTGAGCCTTTATCCAAATCCTGTATTGAATAGAATTGTTTCACTCCAGGGGAGTGATCTTCGGCGCGGCAATTATAAGATAAGCATATTTGGTTCTAACGGACAGGAGATTTACAAACAACAGGTCAAACACAATGGAGGAACTATTTCCCAAACAATAGAATTGCCATCAACTATCAGTAAAGGGATATATATGTTCACCGTAAAAGATGAGAACGGGAATACCATCTATAAAGAGCAACTGGTTAATCAATAATAGAAAGAAATAGATCCTTAGAAAATAAAACCGTTTTAATACCCGTTGAAAAACGGGTATTAAAATTTGTGGACGGCAAAGATTATTTATTTAGAAATTCCTCTTTCTGGAGCATGTTTATTAAACGAAAGCGCAAGAAATCATTCATATAACCATTCAATAAGTTTCACGCTTTTCCGTTAGTTACTTAACAAACTTTTTGGATTGTAGTTTCTAATTTGCACTTAATTGATCAATAACCTAAACTTCTTTGTTATGAGAAAGCAGACACTTACCCTTTGCTTATTACTTTTTGTTTCACCCTTTCTATTTTCCCAGGGCGACAGGCCAACATCGATTGGTAAATCTTCTTTTATTGCTGAACTAGGTGGTCCTGGCATTGTCTTTTCGGCAAATCTTGATACAAGATTTACCCAATCCCGCCTTGGGTTCGGCGGAAGAATTGGTGTGGGATTCGTCAGTGCCTATGACGATTATTATGATCCAGTAACAGGTACTTATTATGGCGGCGACGAACAATCTGCCATCACCTTCCCGGTTCAGCTCAATTATATATTTGGAAAAGGTAACTCACCACACAGTTTGGAAGTGGGAGGTGGACTAACTTATGTTACCAAAAAACTGAACATTATGAATTTTGATTCTTATGGTAATACAGACCATAGAACACAGTTGTTCGGAACATTTTCTTTTATGTATCGTCGTCAACCGGCCAACGGAGGTTTTTCATGGCGGGCTGGATTTACTCCCCTCGTGGGAAAAGGCTATATCCAGGCCTTTGCTGCAGCAAGCGTTGGATATAATTTCTAAAATCTTTCTCGGGTTAATATCTATCAGTTGCAAGGCTGACTTGAGTCATGGGTCAAGGCTGGTCATTCAGAGTACTTTGAGCAATATTTCCCACTCAAAAATCTCTGAAATGAACACCAGCATTTCTCCCCCAATTGATAAGCAAACAAACGCAAAAGACGAGAACAACTTTTCCATCATGGATGGAAACGAAGCAGCGGCATATATCGCTTATAAAACAAGTGAAGTTTGTGCGATCTATCCAATTACTCCTTCATCGGCAATGGGTGAATGGGCCGATGAGTGGAGCAGCAATGATGTAAAAAATATATTTGGAGAAACGCCCAAAGTGATCGAGATGCAAAGCGAGGCTGGTGCGGCGGGAGCAATACATGGCGCATTACAGGGCGGTGCACTGGCATCAACATTTACCTGTTCACAAGGCTTGCTACTTATGATCCCCAATATGTATAAAATAGCAGGCGAATTGACGCCGGCTGTTTTTCATATTGCAGCGAGGGCCATTGCCACACATGCACTCTCCATCTTCGGTGACCATAGTGATGTGATGGCAGCAAGATCGACAGGGTTTGCAGAATTATTTGGCAGCGATCCCCAACAGGCAATGGATATGGCGATGATTGCCCATGCAGCAACATTGAAAGCAAAAATTCCTTTCTTAAATATTTTCGATGGCTTTCGGACTTCACATGAACTGAGCAAGGTGTCAGTGATCCCGGATGATGTTATTAGAAAGATGATCGATGAACAGGCAGTAAATGACCATCGTCACCGCTCAATGAATCCCGACCATCCGCATGTTCGCGGCACAGCACAGAACCCTGACGTATTCTTCCAAAGCCGCGAAGCCTGTAATCGCTTTTACAATCATGTACCGGGGATCGTGGAAGAAACAATGAAGAAGTTTGAAAAATTGACCGGTCGTTCTTATAAGCTTTTCGATTATTATGGCCATCCTGAAGCAGAACGTATAATCATTATGATGGGTTCAGGTTATGGCCCTGTACATGAAGTAACTGATTTCCTGAATGCCCGTGGTGAAAAGGTTGGGTATGTAAATGTGCATTTATTCCGTCCTTTCTCCATAAAACATTTAATGGTTGCAATTCCACCGACGGTAAAAAGAATTGCAGTATTAGATCGTTGTAAAGAGCCCGGCGCTATTGGTGAACCGCTTTACATGGATTTGATAAGCGCTTTACACAGCGATTGGGAATTTAAGATGCCAAAAGTGATCGGTGGCCGCTATGGTTTGGCTTCAAAAGAATTTAATGCAGGCATGGCCAAAGCAGTGTTTGACGAATTGAATAAAGAAAAGCCCAAGAATAATTTCACTATCGGTATTGATGATGATGTAACTCATACAAGCCTGGAATGGGATAAAGAGTTTTCTCTTGACGGTCATCATCTCTTTCGCGGGTTATTCTTTGGCCTTGGGGCAGATGGCACAGTGAGTGCAAATAAAAACACTATTAAGATCGTTGGTGAAGTAACTAATGACCATGTACAAGGGTATTTTGTGTACGATTCTAAAAAATCCGGGTCCCTTACAGTATCACATTTGCGGTTTAGTGAGCATCCTATCCGTTCTACTTATTTGGTCGGCTCGGCCAATTTTATTGCCTGCCACCATTTCAATTATTTAAAGAAGTATGATGTCTTAAATGATGCCGAAGACGGCGCGGTATTTCTTTTAAATGCCCCCTATCCAACCGGGGAGGTATGGCAGCATTTGCCAAAAAAGATCCAGGAACAGATCATTCATAAGAAATTAAAATTTTATGTGATCAATGCATCCAAAGTTGCAAAAGAAACAGGGATGGGTTCACGCATCAATTCTATTTTGCAAACATGCTTTTTTGCTATTAGTAATGTGATGCCAAAAGATGAGGCAATACAGTATATCAAGAATGCAATTAAAAAAACCTATGGCCGTAAAGGTGATGAAGTGGTCCGGAAAAACTTCAGATCGGTTGATCAGTCACTGGAAAATCTTTTTGAAATTGATTATTCAAATTATGTGATCGGCAATAAAGAAATAGAAGCACCGATCAGTGGTGACGCTCCTGAATTTGTACAAAATGTATTGGCAAAAATCATTTCAGGTGAAGGTGATGATCTTCCTGTAAGTGCCTTCCCGGTTGACGGCACTTATCCAGCCGGCACCACCAAATGGGAAAAAAGAAATATTGCCGAACAAGTGCCTGTTTGGGAT
>Ga0126305_10000930_pt1 | contig 12765 bp, 9 predicted proteins | sample Plot26_FD_92536 | JGI IMG/M metagenome (GOLD analysis project Ga0126305, IMG submission 92536) | Serpentine soil microbial communities from UC McLaughlin Reserve, CA, USA - Plot26 | ecosystem: Environmental > Terrestrial > Soil > Grasslands | place: USA: UC McLaughlin Reserve, Lake County... | reverse complement strand
GCCGTCGAGAGGTTCCGTGTCGGGACAAAGCCGAACTGGCGCGCGGCCATAGCGTCCCTGCTGCCGGCGACGAGGACGGCGCCGAGGCGCTCTACCGCGGGCAGACAGCCGGCCCACTCGACGAACGGGAGGACCGGGTGGCAGGCTCGGCCGGCTCGGTACTCGCCGATCGCGCGCGAGTCCGAGGCGGCTGCACGCTCGGCGGCGGCGAGCTCCTGCGGCACCGTCGCCGCACGGGAGCCGAGTACGCGCAGCGCGTTGAAGAACGTCCGGTACGGCGACTGGCTTGGATGCGGGAACCGTCGGTCGAACGGGCTGAGCAGGATGGCGGTGCCACCGTGCGTGACCGGAAAGGCGTCGCGCCAGAGCCGAAGCGCAAGGCCGAGCCCGAGGTACGCGGCGAGCACGGGGTTCGGCCGTTCGCGCGGCAAGTGCGGCGTCGTCGCCGGAATCCCGATGACAGCGACGTCGAGCGGCTCCTCGAGGCGCGCCGCACGAGCCTCGACGCTGCGCAGAAGCGCCTCGACGTGCGCGACCGACGGCAGACCGCCCAGCACGGATGTCGCGGTCAGCTCGCGGGGAATCGAGCCCAGCAGCCGCGTTCGGATTGGCCCGGGAGCAAGTCGGAACGCGAGTCGGACGGGGGAGGCCGCAATCCGCTCGAACGCCCGATCGTCGTGCGGGTAGCCGTGGAAGGCGCCCGTGACGACCGGAGGGTTCAGCGAAAGGGAGGCACCGATCAGCGGCACCTGCTTCGAGAGCTCGCGCTCGAGCTCGCTGCCGAGGCGCCATCCGAGGGACGCGGCCGTCTCGAGCAGTGAGTAGGCCCCCGCAGCACGCAGGGCCACCGGGTCGCTGGCGGCGAGGAGTGCGGCGGGCCCTCCGTGGAGTACCGACTCGGCGGCGCTGACCACGAGGACCAGGTCGGTCTCGACGAGTGCCCGATTGACCCGGAGCGGAAGCCGGCCGCCCGTTCCGAGCCCGACGAGATCCGGATCGGCGGCGTCGTGCACTTCGAGCTTGCCGGAGAATCGCCGGCCGAGCTCGTGGGGAACGAGGCTCTCGAGCTCGCGTGCTCCCACCTTCCGGCTGAGCCCGCCCGCGACGAGAATCGTCTGACGGTCCAATGGAACGCCGACGCTCTCCAGCTCGGCGACCGCCGCGGCCAGGGCGTCCTGTCGGGGATCGCGAACGGCGCTCGGTATTGGAAGCCCGGGCGGCTCCACGACGATGGTCGCCCGCCCGCCGCGGGTAGCAAGCTGCTCCAGGGAACGCCCGGCAAGCGGGAATCGCAGCGCCTCGCGCACTGCCGCACCGACGTCAGCGAGCGGCTCGGCGGGCGGAGGTGGCTTGAGCACGTGGGCATCTGGCGGCACGTCGACGACGGTCAGCCGCGAGCCGGCGAGGAGCGGTACGCGCACTAGTGCCCCTTCAGGTAATGCTGCCCCGCTTCTGGGTCGCGAGCACCAAGCCAGAGTTCGCACGCTGACGCGCCAAGGCTCGGCAGCCTTGGGGAGGAGGAGGGTGAGCTCGGGCGCCGCGTGATCGCGGGGCAGAGGCCGGCGTGTATTGCCTGGAGGGGCACTACAGGCTCAGGATGTACGCGCGGGCGTGATGCACGAACCCGTACGACTCGTACAGCCGGTGCGCCTCGGCCCGGTGGTGGCCCGACTCGAGGGTCAGCACGTGACAGCCGCGCCGCCGGCATTCCTCGGCGCACGCGTCTAGAAGCGCGCGTGCCGCGCCGCGTCGGCGAAACGCATCGTCCACGAACAGATCGGGGATCCAGCCTTGCGGCGTGGTCCAGTTGAGTCGCGGCTGGATCCAGAGGCTGACCGCGCCCGCCACCTGCCCGCCCAACTCGGCGACGTAGACGCGGCAGTCGGGGTGCGCCAGATGGGCGAGGAACACGTCGCGTTGCGGCTGCGGGTCATCGGCCACGGCCGGCCGCGTCAGGTCTTCCATGAGCTGCAGGACGCGGTCGGCGTCGCGCGCCTCTGCCTCGCGAACGCTCACGGAATCGAGCGGTAGAGGCGCAGGAACGTCTCTCGGAAGCCGCGGCGCGGCCAGAAGCGGGACGAGAGAAGGTTCGTCACGCGCCAGTCCGTGACCATCACCTCGTAGCCATGCTCGCGGGCCCAGGCGAAGCACGCCTCGGTGAGTGCCACACCCGCGCCCGATCCGCGGACGTCGGGACGGGTCACGGCCCACGCAAGTAGCACAGCACCCTCAACGCGGGCGAGGCTGACGTGCATCGGCGAGAGCGTTGTCGGAGCCAGCTCGAACCCGCCGACGATACGGCCGTCGACCTCCGCGACGAGGAGGCCGAGCTCGCTGTTGGCGAGGTCGTCGATCACCTCCTGCCGCAGTTGCTCCTCGGTCTCCAGCGCCCGCCACGCCGAGAACACCGGCGAGCCGCCCTGGTGGTCCGAAAGCATCGGGCCGAGCTCGACCAGTGCCTCGACGTCGCGCTCCCCGGCCGGTCGCACGTTCTCGGGCATCGCAGCATCGGGTATCTCCCTGATTCCGAGCGCCTGCTGCTGGCCGAAGCTCAGCCGGTACCACGCCTCGAGCAACGGGGCGTCGGACGCAGGAGCCAGCGCGTAGTGCCGCGTTCGGCCCTGCTCGACCCAGTCCACCGCCGCAACGGCGTAGAGGTCGCGCAGGTCCTCGGCCTGCTCCACCGCATGCCCTGCCGGGTCGACCCAGACGTTGGGCCCCCACGGCCCCTCGTCCTTGCTGATGCCGAGCACGTAGCCGGCGATCCGCCCGTCTCGCAGTCCGACGACGCCGGACGCCTGGTCACCACGCCACAGCGCCTCGACCTCCGCGCGGTAGTCGGTCGGCTCGGAGAGCAGCGGCTCCGCGTCGCGATGACGCCAGTGGCGCTGGGACAGCAGTTCGGCCGCCGGGCCGAGATGCTCCTCGGAGAAGGGCTGAATCTCGAGTTCCGGCATCGGCGGAGGACGATACCGTTGGCCATGTGAGCCCCAAGACCCTGACCGGCGAGGAGCTGCAGCTCGACGACGCGCCCGCCCGCGACTCCGATCTCTTCCTCGTCGACGGCAACAACCTCGCCTACCGGGCGTACTTCGCGCTGCCCGAGGAGCTCGCGACGAGCGAGGGGATGCCGACGAACGCGCTACTCGGGTTCACGAACATGCTCTTCAAGCTCCTGACCGACTACCGGCCCAAGGGGGTCGCCGTCGCCTGGGACACCCGACCGGTCGAGCGGATGGAGCAGCACGAGGGCTACAAGGCCGACCGCCGGCCGATGGCCGACCTCCTCCGCGAGCAGTTCCCGTACTTCCGACCCATCGTCGAGGCCTTCGGGTACCGGAACCTCGAGTTCGAGGGCTGGGAGGCCGACGACGTCATCGCCACGCTCGCCACGCGTGCCGATCAGGCGGGGGTGAAGACGACCGTCGTCTCCACGGACCGGGACGCCTTTCAGCTCGTCACGGAGAACGTGACGCTGATGATGACGCCGAGGGGCGTCGCCGACGTGAACGTCTACACGCCGGAGCGCGTCGAGGCCCGCCTCGGGATCACGCCGGACCAAATCCCCGACTTCATCGGGCTCAAGGGAGACAACTCGGACAACATCCCGGGGATCCCAGGGATCGGTGACAAGACGGCGTCCCAGCTGATCCAGCAGTACGGCTCGCTCGAAGGCGTGATCGAGCACGTCGAGGAGCTGACGCCCGCCAGGCGGAAGAACATCAGCGAGAACGCCGACCAGGCGAAGGTCTCCAAGGAGCTCGCGACGATGCGGCGCGACCTCGAGCTCGACTGCGACCCGGCGGACCTCGTCCTCACTCCGCCGGACCGGTCGCGGCTGAACGAGATGTTCCGCCAGTTCGAGTTTCGCGGCCTGCTCGGCCGTGTGGACGACCTCGATGCCACCGTCCCCGCCGCTCCGATGGTGCTCGAGGGCGTCCAGGTTCCCTGGAGGGAGGGCGAATTGCCCGAGTCGGGTGCGATCGCCGCAGAGAACGGCCGTGTCGCGGTCGCCACCGAGGAAGGGGTCGTCGTCGGCCCGCGCCCAGCGCGCCTCCACGGGCAATTCGTCGCCCACGATGCGAAGGCGCAGCGTGTCGAGCCCGCGGAGGACACGCTGCTCGCCGCCTACCTCATCGACCCCGGCCGCGCGACCTACGAGCTCGACGACCTCGCGGCCGAGTACGGGATCGAGCTCGTCCCCGACCCCTCGGCCGACGAGGAGACCTCCGCGCTCGTCCGCCGCGCGGCTGCCACGCTTCGTCTCGCCGAGCCCCTCGTCTCGCGTCTGAAGGAGCGCGGCGCGGAAGAGCTCTACCGTGAGATCGAGCTTCCGCTCACCCAGGTGCTCGCCGACATGGAGGAGACCGGCGTCAAGATCGACGAGTACCGGATGGGCGAGATCACCGCTCGGCTCGCAGACCGGGTCGAGGAGCTCGAGCAGAAGGCCTACGAGCTCGCGGGAGAGGAGTTCATACTCGGCTCGACCCAGCAGGTCGCGAGGATCCTCTTCGAGAAGCTCCAGCTGACGCCGGACCGCAAGGGCAAGACCGGCTACTCGACGGACACCCGCGTCCTCCGCAAGATCCGGCACGAGCACGAGGTCGTCGGCGTGATCGAGGAGTGGAGGGAGTACTCGAAGCTCGTCAACACCTATCTCGGACCGCTGCCGACGCTGATCTCGGAGCACGACAAGCGGCTCCACACGACGTTCAACCAGGCCGTCGCCTCGACGGGAAGGCTCTCGACGACGAGCCCGAACCTCCAGGCGATCCCGATCCGCACCGAGCTCGGCAAGGAGATCCGGTCGGCCTTCGTCGCGGAGCAGGGCCACCGACTCCTCTCGGCGGACTACTCCCAGATCGAGCTGCGGATCCTCGCGCACGTCTCCGGCGAGCCCAAGCTGCGGGAGGCGTTCGCCCGCGGCGACGACATCCACACCGCCACGGCCGCCGAGGTGCTGGGCAAGGATCCGGCCGGGCTGACGACGGGCGACCGCTCGACGGCGAAGATGATCAACTTCGGGATCGTCTACGGGATCTCGTCGTTTGGCCTCTCCGAGAACCTCGAGATCCCACGCGAGCAAGCGCAGGAGCTGATCGACACCTACCTCGCGCGCTTCCCGCACGTCCAGGACTTCATCCAGCGCACGATCGAGCATGCGACCCGCGACGGCTACACGACGAGTCTGCTCGGACGGCGGCGTCCAGTGCCGGAGCTGCGCGCCTCAAACAGGCAGACCCGCTCGCTCGGAGAGCGGCTCGCCGTCAACTTCGTCATGCAGGGCTCGAACGCGGACATCATCAAGAAGGCGATGATCTCGATCCACCGCCGGCTGCGGAATGAGGGGCGCGGCGCGAAGCTCGTGCTCCAGGTGCACGACGAGCTGCTGCTCGAGGTGCCCGAGGCGGAGATGTCACAGGTAAGGGAGCTCGTCCGCGAGGAGATGTGCGCCGCCTACGACCTCGATCCGCCGCTCGCCGTGGACGTTGGAGTCGGCGAGGACTGGAACGAGGCGAAGAGCTGAACGTCCAGCTCTCTGACGGATACACGCTTTTCGTGGAACCGGTGGGGGATGAGGGGCTCCCCCTCATACTGCTCCACGGCGGTCCTGGGCTCGACCACACCCACCTGCGCCCGTGGCTCGACCCGCTCGGCGAGGAGTTCCGCGTCCTCTACGTGGACGAGCGCGGTCAGGGACAGAGCGAGCGAGTCGACCCGGCGACCCTCAGCCTCGAGGTCTTCGCGCGCGATGTCGACCTGCTTGCCGAGGCGCTCCGGCTCGACCGCTTCGCGCTGCTCGGCCACTCCTTCGGCGCGATCATCACGACCTGGCACGCCATCAACCTCGGGACGGCGGCCGGCTACGTCATCTCCGGCGGCGGCGACTCGAGCGCGAACCTGATGGCCGACGTCGAGGCGTCGCTGGAGGAAATGGGCGACGCCGGCAAGCCGATCGCACAGTCGTGGGAGTGGGAGCAGAGCGTCGAGACGCCGGAGGACTGCGCTGAGCTGATGCGGGTCCAGAACCCGTTCCACTTCCACGGCCCGCCCCCGCCCGGGTTCGCCGAGGACACCGTCTACGCGCCCGAGGTCCTCCGCCACTTCGCCAGTGCTGGGTACGGCGACTTCGACTACACGCTCGACCTCGGCCGGGTCTCCAAGCCGACGCTCGTGCTCGTCGGCGAGCACGACCGCACGACGACGCCGCGGGCCGCCCGCGTCCTCCACGAGGGCATTCCCGGCAGCGCCCACGCGGAGCTGCCGAACGCAGGGCATATGACCATGATCGAGGCGCAGGACGCCTATCTAGGCCATGTTCGCGACTTCCTGCGCCGCATCAACTAGCGGAAAATCCGCAGATATACTGCGCCGCTCGTGGTGAGCGATATCGCCGACCAACAGCACGTAGACGACCCCGAGGTCTGGACCACCGGGCCGGAGGGAGAGCTGATCCCGGACTATGAGTCCACCTTCCCGACCATCAACGAGGGGGAGGTCGTCCACGGCACCGTGGTGCGTGTGGACAAGGACGAGGTGCTCGTGGACATCGGCTACAAGTCCGAGGGAGTCATCCCGCTCTCCGAGCTCTCGATCCGCCGGTCGGTCAACCCGGAGGATGAGGTCAAGCTAGGCGAGGAGGTCGACGCGCTCGTCCTGACCAAGGAGGACGCGGAGGGCCGGCTGATCCTCTCCAAGAAGCGCGCGCGCTTCGAGCTCGCCTGGAAGACGATCGAGCAGAAGGCCGAGTCCGGCGAGGCGATCCTCGGCCGGGTGATCGAGGTCGTGAAGGGCGGCCTGATCCTCGATCTGGGCGTCCGCGGCTTCCTGCCGGCGTCCCTGGTCGACATCCGCCGGGTGCAGGACCTGGACGAGTTCCTCGGTCAGGAGCTGCGCGCGAAGGTGATCGAGCTCAACCGCTCGCGCAACAACGTCGTCCTGTCGCGCCGCGCCGTCCTCGAAGACGAGCGCAAGGAGCAGCGCCAGCAGATCCTCGACCGCCTCCAGCCCGGAGACGTCGTCGAGGGCCAGATTTCGAACATCGTCGACTTCGGCGCCTTCGTCGACCTCGACGGCATGGATGGACTGATCCATATCTCCGAGCTCTCGTGGTCGCACGTCAACCATCCGAGCGAGGTGCTCGAGATCGGCCAGACCGTCGAGGTGAAGGTTCTCGACATCGACCGGGAGCGGCAGCGGATCTCGCTCGGGCTCAAGCAGACCCAGAGCGATCCCTGGCAGCAAGTCCTCGACCAGTACAACGAGGGCGACGTCGTCGAGGGCAAGGTCACGAAGGTCGTCACCTTCGGAGCCTTCGTCGAGATCATGCCCGGCGTCGAGGGGCTCGTTCACATCTCCGAGCTCGCGCAGCACCACGTGGAGAACCCGCGCGAGGTCGTCTCGCAGGGCGACCAGGTGCAGGCGAAGATCATCGAGGTCGACGCCGAGCGCCGCCGCCTGTCGCTGTCGCTGAAGCGTGTCGAAGGTGAGGGCCCGACGCCCGCGTCCGAGCTCGGCCTCTCCGACGAGGTGTTCGCGAGCGAGGGGCCGCTCGAGAGCCCGATAAGCGAGACCACCGGCGCGGAGCCTTCGCCCGAGCCGGTTGCTGCTCCGGAAGAGGTTCAGCCCGTCGAGGGCGAGCCCGAAGCCGAGGCTGAAGTCGAGCCGCAGCCCGAGAGCCAGACTCCCGCCGAGACCGCCGGGCTGGACGAGCCGGCTCCGGCCGAAGAGACCGACGAGCAGCAGTAAAGCCCCGGTTTCGGTCGCCATCACGGGCGGCATCGGGGCGGGGAAGAGCGAGGCGCTGAAGGCTTTCGCGCGGCACGGCGCCGCCGTGGTCTCGAGCGACGAGATCGTCCACCACCTGATTCGCACCGATCCCGAGGTCAAAGCGGCGATGCTCGCGCGCCTCGGCGCGGGAATCCTCGACGAGGACGGTGAGATCGACCGCGCAAAGGTTGGCCAGGTGGTCTTCGGTGATCGAGACGCGCTCGCCTGGCTCGAGGGCCTGCTCCACCCGCGCGTCTCGGCGGAGTACCTGAACTGGCGCGAGCAGCTGGCGAAGCTTCCGGGTGCGCCTGCGGTCTGCGTGACCGAGGTTCCGCTCCTCTACGAGGTCGGCGCGCAGGACCGGTTCGACACGGTCGTTGCGATCACGGCGCCGCGCCTGCTGCGCGAGCAGCGGACGAACGTTCCAATGGAGGGCCGTGACGAACGCCTCATCGACGACCGCGAGAAGGTCAAGCGCGCGGACTTCACGTACGTGAACACCGGGGGGCTCGCGGAGCTCGACGCCTGGGTCGCGGGTGTCATGGAAGAGCTCCAAGCTTCGCGCGAATCTGCTCCGCGCTGACCGCATTCCCCTTCGCCTCCGTCTCGACGAGCGCACGCTCGAGCGCCGGTCGGCGAGCGTCCGGGTCGAGGAAGTCCACCACCTCGAGGGTGACGATCGGCCCGTCGAAGCAGTCGTCGGTCGCTTCGGTCAGCTTCAGAGCCTCGGCCGCGAGCCTGCCCGCTTCACCGAAGTCTCCCGAAGCCCCGGCGATCCGCGCCTTGACCATGCGCCAGTACATCTGCGTGATCACATCGTCGTCCGAGCCGATCCGTCGGCTCTCGTCCGCGAACCGTTCGGCTTCGTCGAGTCGTCCCTGGCGCGCGAGCGCGAGACCTAGGAGCGCCGCGACTGTCGAGAGATAGCCGCGCTCCCCGGCGGCCGAGAGGATCCCGTAGCCCTCCCGCATGATGCGCTCGGCGGCCGGCGCGTCACCGGCCAGCAGCTCGATGATTGCCGCTGGTTGACCGATCGCGGCGTACTGCACCTTCTGACCGAGCTCGAGCAGGTCTTCTCTCCCCGAGGCGGCCAGCTGACGGCCCCGTTCGAAGTCGCCGGTGAGCGCGAGCAGCGTCCCCTCCACGATGCTGAGCTCGGAATGCGCACGCTGACCCGGCTCGGTCGATTGTCGGAGCCTCCGGCATTCCGCGAGCCCATCCTCAACGCGAGCGGGCCCCCAGACCAGCACGAGCAACCACCAGTGCAGCGCGTCCGCCTCGAGCCGGGCATCTCCAAATCGCTGAGCGCGCTCGAGCGACCGCCGGAGCAGCTGCTCCGCCGTGCTGTTGTCGCCGAGCCAGCTGTTCAGGACGCCGAGACGCGTGAGGCCCTCCGCCAGGACAGCCTCGTCACCGAGTTGCTCCGCCTCGGCGATCGTTGCCTCCAGCAGGCCGATCATGTCGGCCATCGCGCCTCCACGCAGGAGGTCGAGCCAGAGTCGGCGCTGCCGAGCGATCAGAGCTGTGGCCGGGTCACCCTGCTCCTCCGCTGCGCGATAGAGGTCCTCGGGCCGCTGGAGGTCGCCGCCCTCGGTGATTGCGAGCGCCAAGTCCGGGTAGATCGCGATCCGATCCGGGTCGCCCTTCGGGAGGAGCCGAGCCGCGCGGTCGAGGAGGTTGACGGTGGCGGGGATGTCGGCCCGGGCGAATGCCTTTCGACCTGCGTCGGCGAGGGCAGACGAGGCGCGCCGCGCAACGATCTGCGCGCGGTCGTCAACGGGTCCCAGCTCGGCCCGATAGCCGTACGACTGCTCGAGGTGGTAGCCGAGGATCTCCTCGAGCTGCGGAACATTGGATTCGATCCAGGTGGCGAACCGCTCGTGCAAGTCGGCCCGCTGCTCCTTCGGAAGCGCGTCGTACGCCGCGTCGCGGAGCAGCAGGTGCTTGAAGCGGTAGGTGCCCTCGCTCGCCGGCCGGATCAGGTCCTTGCGGACAAGCGACTGGTGCATCTCGCCCAGCTGAGGAGCAACGGAGTCCGGGAGGAGACTGGCCAGGGCGTCGCCACGAAACTCCTGGCCCTGGATCGCCGCGCATTCGACGACCGTACGCTCCTCGGGTGCGAGGCGGTCGAGCCGCGCAGCGAGGAGTGCTTGGATCGTCGGCGGCACGGCGAAGTCGCCGTTTGGGCCGTCGGCGACCATCGCCAGCATTTCCTCGAGGAAGAGGGGGTTCCCTTCGGCAGCGGTGGCGATCCGCTGCTTCATCTCCCCGTCGATTCGCGTCAGGAGCAGATTGTCGACGAGCCGCGCCGACTCCTCCTCCGTCAGTGCCTCGAGAAGCATCGTCGTCGAGTTCAGCTTCCCGCCGCCCCAGCCGGCGCGGTGGTCGAGCAGCTCCGGCCGGGCTACGCAGAGGAGAAGCATCGGCGCGTCGCGTGCCAAGTCGGTCACGTGGTCGAGCAGGTCGAGGAAGGTCGGCTCCGCCCACTGGAGGTCGTCGAAGACGACGACGAGTGGCCGTTCACGCGCGAGCTGCTCCAGGATCCGCCTGGTCTGGAGGGCGATCTCGTCCCTGTTCGCCCCGAAGTCGATCTCCCGGGCGAGCGGTTCGATCTCGGCGAGCGGCCAGTAGGTGATCCCCTCGCCGTAGGGGAGGCAGCGTCCGGTGAGCAGTGTGGCGTGCACGCGGTCGTGGAGCTCGCTGACGAGGCGCGACTTCCCGATGCCGGCCGCGCCGAGGAGCGTGAACTGGTACGCGACGCGCTCGGCGACGGCGTGGTCGTAGGCTCGTTGGAGCTGCGCGAGCTCGTTGTCCCGCCCGACGAGCGGCGAGTCGAGCCGTCGCGGGATGAACTCGGCGCCCTCGACGAGGCCCTGAAGTTGAAAGGCGGTAAGCGGCTCGGACTTCCCCCTGGCGACGACTGGCTCGACCGGCTCGGCCCGGACGGCGTCCCGAACCAGGCGGTAGGTCGCCTCGCCGAGCAGCGTCTCGCCTGGCGCCGCGGCCTGCTCGAGTCGGGCGGCGACGTTGACGGCGTCGCCGGTCGTCAGTGAGTCGCCCTCGCCGGCGACCACCTCGCCGGTGTTGACCCCGATCCGGCTCTCGATCCGGACGCCCCAGTCGTGCTCGAGCTCGTCGTTGACCACGTCGAGGGCGCTCCGCATGTCCGTCGCCGCCCGTGCGGCGCGGAGCGCGTCGTCCTCGTGCACGACCGGAATGCCGAACACGGCCATGACGGCATCGCCGATGAACTTCTCGACGGTTCCGCCGTGCCGCTCGATCGCCTCGCGCATCGCCTCGAAGTAGCGAGACATGACGCGCCGAGTCGATTCGGGGTCGAGGCGCTCGCCCATCGCGGTGGAGCCGGACACGTCGCAAAACAGCACGGTGACCGTTTTGCGCACCTCGCGGGACGGGGAAGTCTCGGCGAGCTCCGCGCCACAGGTCCCGCAGAAGCGAAACCCCTCGGGATTGTCCTGACCGCAACTCGCGCAGATCGGCACAGAGGCATCTATACCGCCATTTCAAGCTGATGTCACGATGATGCTTGACAGACATCAAAATGATGTCATACTGCCTCCATGGAGACGGCACGGTTCATCGCAGCCCTCGAGCGAGACCTCGCCGCGGTCGCCGCCGTCGGTGACGAGGAGACCGCAGCCGCTGCCGAGCGCCTGATCCAGGCACTCCGCGGCTCCGCCGGGATGCGCTTGATGGAGACCCTGGGCGAGGCGGCGCTGGAGATCAGCGACCAACTCCCCGAGGGGCACGTCGAAGTGCGACTCGCCGGGCCGGACCCGCAGCTCGTCTACGTGGGCGCCGAGCCGGTCGAGCCTGCCGGCGTTCCGGATGAGCAGGACGGGCTCGCCGCGAGGATCACGCTGCGGCTCTACGAGAGCCTAAAGCGTGAGCTCGAGGCCGCGGCGGCCCGCGAGGGCATGTCCCTCAACGCCTGGCTCGTGCGGGCGCTGTCTCGCAGCGTGGCGTCGCCGGCGCCGCGCAGCAGAGGAAATCGACTGACCGGCTACGGCCGGAACTAGGAGGGGATGGCATGACGTTCTTCCAGCTCCCATTCGGACACGTCGAGGTGAAGACGGATCCGCGCCCGCCGCGGCGCCGTGGAAAGCGCCGGCCGTGAGGCACGAGACGTTCTCGACCCCAGGCCCGGTCACGCTGGACATCCGGATTCCCGCCGGCGACGTCGAGATCGAGACGGACGACGCCGGCGAGACCGCCGTGGAGCTCCAGGCGCGCGGGCGCGATACCGAGGAGCTCGAGCGCGACGCCGAGATCTCGATGCGCCCCCGCGGCGATGGCTACGAGGTTCGGATCGAGGCCGGCCGCGGCCGTGGGGGGATCTTCGGCTTGCGGGGCGGTGAGTACCGGGTGCGGGTTGCGGCGCCACACGGCGCGACCGTCCGGGCCAACCTCGCATCGACGGACATCACGGGCCGCGGCCGCTACTCGGAGATCGACATCAAGGTGGCCTCGGGCGACGTCGAGTTCGAGGACGTGTCCGGCGAGGCGGGGGTCAACGCAGCGTCGGGCGACGTCAACCTCGACCGCGTCGGGACCGCGAAGGTCAACTCGGCTTCCGGTGACGTGAAGATCGACGAGGCGACCGAGGGCGCCGACGTCAACACCGCATCGGGGGACGTCGCGATCGGCAGGGTCGTGTCGGGGGACGTGCGGCTCAACTCGGCCTCCGGCGACATCGACGTCGGGATCGCGAAGGGATCACGGCTCTGGGTCGACGCGCAGACGCTCTCGGGCGACACCACGTCCGAGCTCGACCTCGAATCCGGCAGCACGATCGAGACCGACGAAGGTCCACTCGTCGAACTGAAGGCGCGCTCCATGAGCGGCGACATCAGCGTCAAGCGGGCGTGAGTCTGGCGGATGAGACTCCGGCGGCGGCGGCCCCCGAGCCGCCGCCGCTCCTCCGCCAGCCCGAGTTCCTGAAGCTCTGGGCGGCGCAGTCGATCTCCATGCTCG
>Ga0126305_10000929_pt1 | contig 12773 bp, 10 predicted proteins | sample Plot26_FD_92536 | JGI IMG/M metagenome (GOLD analysis project Ga0126305, IMG submission 92536) | Serpentine soil microbial communities from UC McLaughlin Reserve, CA, USA - Plot26 | ecosystem: Environmental > Terrestrial > Soil > Grasslands | place: USA: UC McLaughlin Reserve, Lake County... | reverse complement strand
TTTTTTAATATTCCAGCTTATTTTGCAGCGCTCCTTGTTCCTATGAAACGAAAAACGTAACGGTACGTAACCTTACCAACACTTCCCGTCCTTTGAAAATCCGTATTTTTTAATCTAAACACGGACCCTAAAATGAAAACTCTGAACTGGAGCACTTTCGCACTTTCTTTCCTTTGCATTCTCTTTTCCTGTACAAAAACAACTAACAACGAAGCGGAGCTGGTGGCAGCCGCAAAAGTTGGTACTGGTGGAAACGGTTTCGGCAACAACAGTAGTGCTGATCCTGTCAATCCCGAATTGTCTATTACATTCAATCCCTCACCCGCTATTCAAAACGAAAAAGTGACCGTTACAGGTGGTTTTGATGGAACTGCAGCCGTACCGGATTGTGGTAAGCTGCAACTATTTCAAAAAATCGATGGTAACTGGAGCAAAGTGGCTGATGCCGATCTAAGCAGCACCATTCACCAGGTTTTATTTGAATTTACACCAACCCTGGTGGGAGAGGATGCACATGAGTTTCGCGTACACTACATTGCTGCTGGCTGTTCAGGTTTTAGCCAGACTTTTTCAGGCAGTTTTTTCCTTGATGTAATAGCAGCTTGTCATGGCCTTAATATCACCGGCACCGCCTCAGCAATACCTGACGTGCAAACGGGGTTCTACCTGTTTACTGTTAACTACACTATTAATACCTGCGGCGTGCAGTATACTCACCTTAAAACTCAAGGTGGTCTTACAGCTTTCAGCAACCAGGTACAGGTGATAACTCCCGGCTATGAAATATGGGAGGTAGGAAACAGTACTCATCCTAACACAATAATCAAATGGGAAGAAACTTCTCATTTGTCTGGAAGCAGTAAAACGTATACAGTTACATTTAAAAAAGAGTGGTCAGGAACCGGTCCTGTACAAATTACCGGGGGATGGAGCGTTAGTGCCGACGTAAACGGAAGTCAATCTGCCGTTGCTACTTTCGATCCCATTTATTACCAGTAAGTTCTTTCCTTCTCATACCAGATAAAAAAGCGTTGGAAACAACGCTTTTTTTCTTTACATGCATATGAGAAAGGCCGGGTAGAAACCAGGCCCGTATTTCAATCCATTATTGTTAAACAGTGTGAAGGTAATTGCGCCAGTAAAGCCAAACAACCGTACTACTACCTGAAACTTAAAGTGTTACTACCTGCTTTTCGTTCTTAATTTTGATAGCAGAGCCATAACGAGGCAATTTCCTGATCCGGTTGCGAAAGTAAAATTGAATGGTAATGCAGCAGGACTTTCAATTTGGTTTAAAAAATGGGAAAATAGTACATGCGGAAGCTGTACAATCAGGTATACAGTGCAATTGTTATTGCCCTGCCTGCGGCGGTAGGTTTGTTGCCTACAAGGGTCCTATATTAAGGGCGCATTTCAAGCATAGTACAGAAACAGATTGTAAATATTCCTTTGAGACCTCTTTGCATTATTTGGCCAAAGAAATCATTCAGAAAAAAAAGTTTCTTGACTTACCTCTCATAACCTGGGAAATACCGTTTATGCCTTCCAGTTGGTTTTCAACAAACGAAAAGCATGATACTAGGCTCCCACCTTTTCAGCAAATACAATTCAAACGGGTTTATTTTGATAAGGTAGAAGTAGAACAATGGGAAGGAAATTTTAAGCCAGACTTAAAATGTTATGCGGGGGGAAAACAATTATTTATTGAAATAAAAGTATCTCACGGCATAGACGAGTACAAGTTGGATAAAATAAAGAAAAAGAATATTCCTTTGCTTGAAATAGACCTCTCTGGCTTCCAGAGTGAGATCAATAAGAAAACCATAACGCACGAACTATATCAAGAAAAAGATTTTCATTTGAAAATCCGAAACTTTCGTTGGATACACAATCCGAAAAATGATAAGCTAAGTTTAGTGCACCAACAAAAATCGCAGCGAATATTTCATTTTCTCAACCGACATCGCCGACACGTTAAATTATATGGCCGGAATAAAGAAATTTATACGTGCCCACTTTTACCAAAGGCCGAGGCGCCCTTCAGGTTTGCAGATACCTGCGAATATTGCAGCTATAATTTAGGAAAGATCGACCTTGCCAGTTGTGCTAAGGAAGCTTCAAATAAACCAACTGGTTGCGCAGTGATTTGTATAGGACATAAAAACTACGAACTGGAAAGGTTATTAAAAGAATGTGGAGCAAAAAGCCCGGCCTAAACTATATACTTCAGGGTAGCGCCTACTTTGGCTGCAATACAAAAAAATCATGTCTTCTTTACATCAAACGGAAACTCGATCCTGTCAAAAAATCATATTTTTTTTCCTGGCAAACGAGTTGATGAAGTCACACCAAAATTGCAAGCCATGAAACGGGTTACGTTACAGTTTCCTGATCTTTTTCTTTTATGGTCTTTTGCCAAAACCTTACAGTCAAATAATTTGGAAATTAATAGCGGCTTCAAAACCCTGGTCTGCAATTGCTCAGGGGAAAATATTTTGCAGGCCACAACTAAGTATAAAGCTAAAGTAATTCATATCGAGCCTTAGCATGCTACTTTATGTATTACCAAAAAAGAAAACTCTCGTTAAGAGAGTTTTCATACAACAATCAGAGAAAGAGATTCTGCGGTAAATATAACTGTGAAACACAAGCGTAATTTCCGGAGAAGGTTCAATTAAGTTGATCTTAGGGTTTACCCCTATTTTTTAATAAGTTGTTGCAAATGACAGTTGTGTTCCAATATTGTTAATGCCTGGCCTTTAACTTCGCTTACCACAATTAATTTTGTTTAAGGTCGAAACGCCCTGTAATTCTTTATGGGGCTCTTTTTCAAAAAGTACATTCCTGGAAAACCTATATATAGCAATTTTCTTGGCCATGAGCATGAACAAAACCTTCAGCTCTTCCTAATCCGTACCTATTGAAATATTTTTCTTTACTAATCGTTGGTTTTCAGGTAGGCCTTTACAATTTCAATACTCACGTCTTCCGGTAAATCCGATTCGAATTGTCTCCTGTCGTTGGCCTCATGAATAATATTAAAAAAATGATCCTGGTAAAGCGAGATACGTTCGAATAAACAATCCTGTTTTATTCTTTCTATTAATTGATCAATAGTAACACGTTTTACAATGGACAGTTGTTGATAGGGTACTCCGTCAAAGTAAAAATAGTTTTGCAGTTGCATGGATATTGGTTTTGGACGACCAATTTAATAAAAACGTCTCGAATTCAAAATGGCAAACAACTTCAAGGTGGTTATTTTTTGCAACAACCAGTTTTAATTTCAGTACATCAAGCCATCTGGCCATTTCATCAAGCACATTTTTTCTCCCTCTGAATAATAACCAGTTTGCAGGTACAATTTTTTCACTTTAAAACATTTTTATGAAACACATTCATTTTTCTGTAAAAGTTTTTCTTTTTTTGGTGGTGGTATTCCTTTCTCAGGGATTTTCACATCGGGCTGGCGGCGATTATTACAAAGTACTTTTAAATAACAAATTGGTTACCGAACAGTACCTGTACAAACCGGTCACCGTGAAAACCCTTTCTTTGAACTCCTCAAACAGCAATGACAAGCTTACCATTTATTATTCTCATTGTGGAATGGCAGGAGCCGGCCGAAGTATTTCAATAAAAACTGCAGCTGGTAGTGTCCTTGGAAGATGGGATTTCGAAGATTCAAAGCTGATAGAATTACAATTGCCCGTTAAAGATCTGTTGAAAGCCTCCGGAAAAAATACAAACGCTTTTCTTTATTATGCCTCTAAAGAAGTTCCATCGGGCAAACCATTACTTACAATCCAATTTTCAAATAAAGTAGTTGCAAGTTTGTAGTGGGCAATTCGAATTATTAATAAGCATTAGTTCTTAAGATTTGATAGGGACTGATTCCTTAACCTTGGCGCCATACTGCTTTACAGCAATGCCTAAATATTTTTCAGGCATAACCGCTGTCAGTGTTTTTTGTGAACTATTAACCAGTGCCTTTGACACTTTGTAGCTCAGAAGAAATTCAGTAATACTGGAAACGTCAGGAAAGAGTAGAGTGACTTTTCTCATAAGGCGGAAGGTTTTTCTAATGTAGGAATTGAACAGGAGTTTTCCAAAAATGAAGCAGTCTGAGTTCTGGGAATCGATTCATGGCCCTGATCCAAAAAAATAATGTTCGTTCCACTCAGGACACATCTGGATTAAAATTATAGCCACCGTTACAGGTTCAATGGAAATTTTTCTAATGAAAACCGGATTCTTCAGCACTAGCAAGCCTGGTAATGGTCTTGGTTTTAACAGACATCAAGGCATAATCAAACAACCAGCGTTCACGAAATTTTAGGATTAGGTTTTGATGGGTTCAGTCTATTTTGAACCAGGAATTGAGGTTCTTCGGTGGACTGGGCGAGTATGTAGTTGTGCTTTTCCTTTAATAGTCGGATAAAACTACCTACGTATCCCGGTAGTGTAACCTTCTTATGCTCCAGGGTAATGGAGTCAATAAGATCATTGCTTAAGAACATTAATAATCTCATAGGGTTGGATAAGTTTTGGTTTATGCAAGAAACAAAGTATTTCTATTGAGGTCAATAAGTGATTCCCTTTATTTTTACCTGTCAGATGTACACTTATTATACGCCACAAATATGCCTGCCACTGTTGTAGATACCTGCTAAAATAAAAACAGCCCCGGTTTCGGGGCTGCTATATTAAATTTAAATTGGTAAGCAGCCTTATCACGCAAAAATCCATTTGCACATTAGCTTACCACTACAATGTACCCATATAGTTTCAAGCACTATGCCAATTTTGCTCAAGATTTCAAATGAACGATTAACACCTGTATAATAAGGTGGTTGATAATTCTACCAGTGCTTGCCAATGAAACCAGGTAGGGTAATTGCGATTTTTCATTTGTAAATCCAGCATACAAACCCGGATGTTTATTCTGCCGGTCAAATCACTTCTGGTCATTTTTCTTATCTTCACTAGAGCCTTTTTTCAATATGAACTCTTCGATTTTGAGCCATAAAAAATTAACATTGGCGAACGCGTGAATGGCGCACCTTTATCTCCTAAATTAAAGTAAAATGAACAGATTAAATTGTTGGAAATGCGTGGTTGTTTTGGCATCTCTTTTTGCCCTTTCTCAAACACTGTTATCTTAAACCGTATTTCTTTTTTCTTTTTAATGCGAAGCTCAATACTTCGCATTTTATAATCGTTCACATGTTATATATAGATAACCGTTTAGGTTCACAATAAAACAAGGCCCCTTAATTTGTTTTGCCAGGGCCCATTAAAACCTGTTGATTCTAATTTCTCAGCTCGGGATAAACCAATGGAGATGTCTTACCGCATCTCCATTGGTTTTTATAACTCTGATTTTTTAATTACTTACCAGCCAACACCAGCTTATATACTTTTCCTGTAGTACCGGCAGGGCCCAGGCGGCTGGACACAGTCAGGTACACTTCTCCTTCAAGATCCTGTCCAAATCCCTTAAGATAGAAACCAATATCTCCCGGATGACTTGCCAGCTCCAGTTCCTGGTAAGACCACTCATTTGATCCGGCAGGATTTGAGATGAATAATTCACCATTAGGCGTAGTTGGAGTTTGCGAAAATGTTCCAAAAATGTATTTGCCCTGGAAGCCGGGAATATCATTTCCGCGATATACCTGGCCTGCAATGATGGTGGTGGCCCGACCTCCTTCTGGATTCAACCAGTTGTTTACCTGTATAACCGGGTCAATCAGTCGATTGCCAAATATGTCAACATCAGGGCAGTTAGCCACTTCCAAAAATTCATTGGCAGCGTTAAAGCATTCATCACCTTCTTTTACGTTCCAGCCGTAATTACCACCTTTTTCCACCAGGTCAATTTCTTCATACCTCGATTGTCCTGCATCCATTGATAACAAACTTCGTGAGCCACTCATGTCAAACGAAAAACGGAAAGGATTGCGAAATCCATAAGCATAAATTTCATCTCTTCCTGTTTTACCAACAAAAGGATTATCAGGTGGAATACCATAGTTTTTGCCAACACTTGTAGTATTCACATCTATGCGAAGAAAATTACCGAGTAAATTTTGTTCAATGTCCTGTCCATTCCCTCCTGCATTGAATGCATACCAATCCTCTACGTGGCCCGGGCCTATATCATTTTTGTTGCCGCCATCACCAATTGAAATATAGAGATATCCATCAGGTCCAAACGCAATTGTACCACCGTTATGATTAGATTGCGGGTGAGGCTCTTCCAAAATGATTCTTTCTGAACCTGGGTTCGCCATATTTGCATTTGAGGAAGAAACCTGGAATTCTGAAATGCGTGTGGTGTTATTCCAAACTTTTGGAAGTCCGGTATTTCCTGCATCGGTAGTTGGCCCACCCGGAGGTGGTGGCGCTGTATAAAACACATAAAACTTTCCATTCATCGCATAGTCGGGGTGAAAAGCCAGTCCAAGTAATCCCCTTTCATCATAGCCGGCGGAAAGCGTAACCATTCGGCTTACAATGTCTAAAAATGGTGTGGCCATTTTGTTACCTGCTTTGTCAATCATCCAGATTTTTCCGATCTGGTCAATTACTGCAAGTCTTTCCGTAGCATCTGGCACGGCTACTACACCTAAGGGCGAAACAAAATCAGAAGCAATGAGTTTGATATCCACTGCTTTTAAATTTTTTGTCATGTTCAGTGGCCTTTCTTTGTCTTCAGAACCGGGGCCTGAATTGGAAGGTTTCATTTCCTTTTTACAGCTCTGGGCTATGAAAAGACAAACTAAAATAATAAGGCCTTTCCATACACCGTGTGCGGAAAGTGCCGGGAGGCTCGTAGCCTTGCGAATACCTGGATTTTTGGTACGCATAGTATTTGATTTGGGTTTAAAAATCTGTCCTGGTATCATTAGAAAAGCTTTTTAACGAAAAGCTCCGCCAATGACTGTTGTCAGTAAGCCGTTTTCATTCAAAAACGTGCATACTATTTCTTCTGAATAAATCTGTGTATTCGTACATGCAGTGTCCAGGCAGGGCAGTATCTATCTTCCCACTTCGGTGAAAAGAAAGTGGCAAGAAAATTTTATAGGGCGGTTACAATAAATACGAAGTATTTGCAGGGGCGTACAGTTTGGAAACAAATTTTTTTGCACGTTCACTAGCATGCAATTTATGTGCCTTGCCAATTTGAACGGACAGTATCACTTTCCATAAATTAAACTGGCAAACATATTTTTTGTTCGGACTGGTTCAATGGTATCTATAAGTGATCATAAAATGGAATTGATTCCCCAAAATATATCCTCTGGCTATATAAGTTTAAAAACAGTCTTCATATAAGCCAGCTGTAACTTTTACCTGGGTTTATGACTCTATACAATCAACTATTCAGCAATTTTTAAAATACCTCACGGGTAAATTATGAAACTACACACACCTAAAACCACAATGGTGATGTGCTTTATTGTTGTAGCCATTACCTCCACTCAATTTATTCAATGCAAAACAACAAAGGCCGACACAAGAAACTCGCCAGATATGTCGGGCGATGCCGATGAATTTGATGACGCCATCAAACAAAATTCAAAAGACCTTTTTGACAAGGGTAAAGCCGTATTTCGGTTTGAAACTTTTGGCGACGAAGTTTTTTGGACCGATCAGCTTCAGCTTCATAAAGTAATTGCTGATGAAAAGCATGGCGGAACCGGTAAAGGCATCACTCCTAAACAGGCTCTCGATGCAGGATTAAAAGTTGACCTTGCAGTTTTACCCACGGCTTTAAGAAAAAAAATAAAACAAGGTAAGTTTCTCGACGATCCCTGGGTTACTCTTCAACTGATCAAAATAAATGCAGTGCTTGGAGTGGTGGGAAAATTTGATGGCGATGGAAATTTGAAATCAATAGGTCTTACCTGCGCCTCATGTCATTCCACAGTTAAAGATGCTTCTGGAATTGGTAAGCGATTAGACGGGTGGCCAAACAGGGATTTAAATGTTGGTGCTATTATTTCAATGGCTCCCAATATTGAACCGATCGCAAAGCTTTTGAATGCAGATGTTGCAACTGTAAAAAAAGTGCTGGCCAGTTGGGGGCCAGGTAAGTTTGATGCTGAATTAAACCTGGACGGAAAAGCATTTCGACCAGACGGCAAATCTGGAGCAACATTAATTCCTGAAGCGTTTGGACATGCAGGCCATAATCTCCATACCTGGACAGGAGGATGGGGAAACGTTACCTACTGGAATGCGTACGTGGCCAATCTTGAACTTTCCGGCCAGGGCCAGTTTTACGATCCAAGGTTAATGAATAAAGAACAATATCCCGTTGCCGCAAGGGCAGGCTTTGGAAACAAGCGTAGCGATACAGATCACGTCACCAGCAAGCTTGCAGCATTGCAGTTTTATCAGTTATGCATCCCTCCACCAAAAGCACCAAAAGGATCGTTTAACGAGCAGGCCGCTTCACGGGGCCAGGTTTTATTTTCAGGAAAAGCACAATGTGCATCCTGTCATGTTCCGCCTCTATTTGCTGAGCCGGGATGGAGCACACATAAACCTGATGAAATTTGTATTGATGATTTTCAATCGAATCGTTCACCGGATAAAACCTATGTTACACAAGGGTTGAAAGGATTGTGGGCACATTCAAAAGGCGGCTTTTATCACGATGGAAGGTTTGCTACACTTCTTGACGTGGTTAATCATTACAACACATGTAAGAAGTTGAATTTGTCGGAGGCAGAGAAGAATGACCTGGTGGAATATTTAAAATCCTTGTAGTCAGCTTTTTCAAAGCTATCAAAACCGATACGTTTCTTTCGTTTATCAGGAGCGTTCGGTTTTTTCTTTTCTAACAATGTTCTGCATGGATAATTTGCTTTCGGACCGGACCTTTGAGCAGTTTGTTCGTATATTACTGACACGATTGTTACGAATGGAAAGCTTCTTATGAAAACACAACTTACCACAAACCTGTTTTCCCAACTTATTTGCTCTAATTGTGGGGATATTTTTTCGGGGTTCCTGCTTAATACCATATCTACCTGTTGTAACAAACCCTTGCTGGCCAACTATCATCTTGATCAATACCTGCCCAAAGAGCTGATCAAGGTTAACGACCATTCCATGTGGCGTTACTTTTCACTGTTACCAATAGCCGATAAACAAAACATTGTTTCCCTAAAGGAGGGCGGGACACCGATTATTTCGTTGGACAAACTTGCTGCTAATAATGATATCACTTCCGTGCTTATGAAGGACGAGGCCTTCAATCCGACCGGATCTTTCAAAGCGAGAGGAATTAGTGCAGCAGTATCCAAAGCAAAAGAATTGGGTATTGACAGGTTAATCATCCCAACAGCGGGCAATGCAGGTGGAGCTTTGGCGGCCTATTGTGCCAAAGCCAATATGCAATGCATTGTAGTAATGCCCGAACATACACCGACTATATTCAAAAACGAATGCAGGCTGTTGGGTGCAGAACTAATTCTTGTAAAAGGACTAATAGACAGCTGTGCCAAAAAAGTACAGGAGATACAACAAAGCAAAAATTACTTCGATGTATCGACATTAAAAGAACCATACAGGTTGGAAGGAAAAAAAACAATGGGTTATGAAATTGCCGAACAATTAGATTGGGCACTTCCCGATGTAATTGTTTATCCTGCGGGTGGCGGAACAGGGTTGATTGGTATCTGGAAAGCATTGCAGGAAATGTTGAAGTTGGGTTGGATAAAAGGACCATTACCAAAAATGATTGCTGTGCAATCAGAAAACTGTGCACCGCTTGCCATGGCGGCTCACCATCGTTCAAACTGGAAAGAAAATTTTTTGGCACGGCCCACCATTGCCAATGGACTTGCAGTTCCTTTCCCCTTCGGAATGGAATTAATGCTGAATGTGATCGAATCTTCAGGTGGACAGGTAATAACAGTTAGTGAACAGGAAATCATTGAAGCAATAAAAGACGTATCACGGACCGAAGGTGTATTACTTTGTCCGGAAGGAGCTGCTGCATGGAAAGCAATTGAACTCCTGGCCAAGTACAAAAAGATATCGAGTGAGAACAAGGTGCTGTTTTTGAATACAGCAAGCGGCCATAAGTATTTAGAAAGCATCAAAAATTACTTGTAAAACAGAATGCGATTTATGAACGTGTATTGATATCATGTTCCAGTTTCTATGAAAATTTTTCATTGTCACATACATCATTTTTGTCCGTCAATTCTAAGTTGTGTCCACCCGGCAAAATCAAAATATTTTAATAGTTGAAGTTCGTACCGGTCCTTTATTACATGACCTAATTCATTTGCAATTTTTCTTTGTTCGTTTTTCATGAGCCGCAACCTTCCATTAACGGTTGAAGACATAAGAATTTTGAAAAGAAGTTTTTCAGTCCTGAGTAACCTGCCCTGTCCAAAATAACGTTTGTAGGAGCGAATCTCGTATTCAAGATGCAGTAACTCCCCCTTTTCAAAATAGATAATGATGTTGAGTAGCCGTATCGCCTTCGTGACAAGTAAGTGTTGCGAAAGTTTTACCCGGTTCAGAATTTCACTCAGAAACAAATGTGCTTTTTTATACTGACGGTTGCTAAAATGTACCAGGCTACAGTAAAAATAAAGTTCACTTTGTTTTTCTTCATCTACCATTGCATAATGTTCCAAAACATCTGCCGATATACTGTTAACAAAGGCCAGGGCTTCGTCCTTTTTTTCGGAGTGTAGGAGAGTCACAATCTGCTGAATGCAAAAAGTCTTTCGAACCAGGTACCGGAAAAACTCAGGGTAAAAAGCCTGGTCAAGACATTTGATTTTGTTGAGATAATAACTTACTTCCGAATCATTGTTCAACATACGTAAACTATCCACGATGCCGGTCAGTGCTGATAAATAATCAAGTGGTGGATTATCCAAAAAGCTCTGGTTGTTTTCAAGTAATTCATTTAGCTTATAAAAAGATTTGACTGCAGAATGATAATCACCAATATCTGTGAAGAAAAAAGATTGAAAGAGCAAATGCAACTTTTGTGTAGAAAAACTCCTGGCTTTACCGGATACTAATACCATTTCGCTTAGCATCAGATCATTCAATTTTTTCTTGCCCTCTTCAGAAACAATTTTACCTGCATGAACCAACCGGAATTTCAATAGCTCGTAAAGAGAGTAGTGGTCATGGATGGAATTTAAATTTCGAAGCACATCTTTCCCTTTCATTTGCAGTTTGATAAGATGCTCATCTTTAAGCACGGGGAAATTATTATCTGCATAATAATTGAGCTCATAACGACAACAATAATATTCAATCCAGTGTTGCTGCAGTTGCGCTGCTTTTTGACGCAGTTTTTTAATTTGTTTAAATGCTTCTTCGTCTAAAGACCGTTCCGTCAAAACCTTTACTTCCTGGATCTGGTGCAACAGATCGAAGAATACATCTTTTTCTTTTTTAGACCTTACCAGGGAATCCAGCAACACGCTACCCAGGTAGGTGCAGATGTTGTCCCAGGAAACTTTGGGTGCTTTCTCACGAAAAGCCTTTTTAAGGGCACAGATGTCCATACCCTTATTGTGATCAATGAGTTCAAAAAGCACCAGGTATTCTTTGTTGCCACTTTGGAGTTGCGAATTCAGCTTGAAATATCTTTTTTCAGGGCTCGAAAGCGAGTTAACGAGCTTAATTAGAGAAGCCACAGTCATAAGCAAGCTTGTCTTCCAAATTTAGTACAAAAATGTTTCTAACTAAATGGTTGAAAATGACGGTTATACTGAAGTCAAATTTTAAATTTAGCAATTTTGGGAAACAGGAATAGCGAGAAATTTGGCTTTTTACTGCGCTGCTGTCTCTTCTATTTTTGGTTACTCGATTGAAATACTTGCTTATGGAAAATAGAAAAATTGTAGTCGTTGGTAGTTCCAACATGGATATGGTAGTGAAGACAGATCATATCCCCGTTCCTGGTGAAACTGTATTGTCAGGATCTTTTTTTATGAACCCGGGAGGTAAAGGAGCCAACCAGGCCGTTGCAGTAGCAAGGCTGGGTGGCGAGGTTCTTTTTATCTCTAAAATGGGTAACGATGTTTTTGGAAAACAATTTTCCCAGTTATTTAGTGATGAGGGCATTGATACCCGTTACATTCTTTCCGACGAAGACCTTCCTTCCGGCGTGGCCTTAATAACTGTTGATAAGGCTGGTGAAAACAGTATTGTTGTGGCTTCAGGTGCCAATGCCAATTTACAAAGTAGTGATATGGATGCAGCTCTTGCTCAAATTGCAGGAGCGGGCATTTTACTGGTGCAGCTGGAAATTCCAATGTCTACGGTAAACTATGTTGTCAAATTTGCCAATGCAAAAGGAGTAAGGGTTATTCTCAATCCTGCCCCGGCCAATTCATTGAGTGCAGAAGTTCTTGGGTGTATTTATATCCTTACACCAAATAAGACGGAAGCTTCCATGATCTCTGGTTTAGATGTCACTGATTTGGAATCTGCGAAGAGGGCCGCACAGGCAATCTGTTCAATGGGGGCACAAAATGTTGTCGTTACTATGGGATCAATGGGAGCTGTCATATGCAAAAATGGGGAATGCTCAACTGTCAACGCTCGCGTGGTAGAAACGGTCGACACTACCGCAGCCGGGGATGTGTTCAACGGTGCTCTTGCAGTGGCTGTGTCCGAAGGTAAAGAGCTGGAAGAAGCAGTAGACTTCGCTTGTGAGGCTGCAGCTATTTCAGTCACACGCCTGGGCGCACAATCTTCCATTCCTTATCGGACAG
>Ga0126305_10000928_pt1 | contig 12780 bp, 11 predicted proteins | sample Plot26_FD_92536 | JGI IMG/M metagenome (GOLD analysis project Ga0126305, IMG submission 92536) | Serpentine soil microbial communities from UC McLaughlin Reserve, CA, USA - Plot26 | ecosystem: Environmental > Terrestrial > Soil > Grasslands | place: USA: UC McLaughlin Reserve, Lake County... | reverse complement strand
GCACTGAGGAACCCAAGTTGCTGAAGAGCCCTCCCGCGCCAAGAGCAATGGCAACGACCAAGACCATCATCCAACGCATTGACAAGCTCCTCTTTCCCAGCTCGAGGCACACCCCGACTGCGCTCATTCCCTCAAGCCGACGTGTAGACACCCTGTCATCCCGAGCGTCAGCGAGGAATCTCGTGCGCCGCCTCTATTCGTATGGTTGAGCCGAAGTGCGAAAAGGGATGCTGGGTAGCGCTGCCTGGATTGCAATGATCGTTTGACAGCCAGCGCGCCACCCGTGACGGAGCCATGCCGGCAACCATCTTTCGACGGGCTTCGCCACTGCCGGCCACGCCGTTGCGGGCCTATCTACGTCGTGCAGGCGAACGAATTCAACCGGTCTAGCGTAACAGCATAGCCTAGCGCAATACCCATCTGCCCCCATACCGTTCTACGGGGAGGCCATGACCGGTCAATCCATGAAAGCTGGGCCAGACACGGATGTTGACCTCCTTGATGTCGAGAGTGTGTACCACAGTTCAGCGATCCCTGGCACTTCTGCCGATCGACGATGGCAGGGTTGCTCGGATGCAAACCTGACGCTAGAGGCAATCCTCGGCGAGAGCCGATCGCGGGCCGCGTGTGGCGCAGCTTGCCCCACGGAAGAGAACAGTTCCTGTGACATTCAGACCCATATAGCCAGACGTCTCCTCAGTCGATACAATGGAAATGAAGGCGAATTGGCCAGGGAAGGTCCGGTTTGGTTTCGGGAAGGGGAACGATGCGACTCCGGAGTCTGCGGGTTTGGGCGTTGAGCGCGCTCATCGCGCTCACAAGCGCCGGTCTACCGATCATTCCCGTTTCTGCTCGCTCAGTCGGCGCGGACTCCGCCTTCATCGAGGTCCCGCTCTACACCCAGCAGCGCAATCTCAGCTGTGAGTACGCCTCGCTGGTCATCGCGTTGGGCGCTTACGACACCTGGGTCTCGGAATGGACCTTTGACGAACTGGTACCGGTGTCGGATAACCCGCACTGGGGTTATCGTGGCGACATCAATGGCTCATGGGGCAACACCACCGACTACGGCGTCTATCCGGAGGCGCTCGTCAGGCCACTTGCTGAGCTCGGCTTCCGCGGCGAGGTGTTCTACGCCGAAGGTGATGCCAGCTCGCTACAGCGCTATCTCGCCAATGGGGTGCCGGTCATCCTCTGGCTCGGCATGCAGGGCGACCAGAGCTACTACGAATATGCCAGCGATGGGACCCCGTACAAGATCAACCCGGGTTATCACGTGGTCGTCGCCTATGGCTACGACGAAACGGGTGTTTATGCCTCCGATCCGGCAACGGGGAGCACCGTCTCCTGGTCGTGGGGCGACTTGATGTGGATGTGGAACACCATGGATGGCATGTCGCTGGCGGTCTGGCCGCTAGCACGAACGGAAACCATGGCAACCGATGCTCCGTCCGATCTCGCGGCAAGCGACCCCACGCCCGGCGTCTGCTGCTAATCGTCCCTCGCACACACTCGTCGTAGCCGAGTATTCGCCCTCACTAGGCATCCGCAAGGGCGAATTGCCTCAAGACCTCATTCAGTAGCAAGTCCAGGCTGGCGGGATCGACAATTGGCACGATGTAGTGATCGATGCCAAGACCTTCGAGTTGCTCGAGAAAAGTCGGCATCGCGTCCGGCGAGATGGCCCTGGGGTGCTCAGCGCGCATGGGGGCCGGACCAATGACCGTCTTTTCGATTGCCTCGAACGGCCGGCCCTCGGCCTTGCAATGAGCGCGCAGGACATCGAGCTTGTGAGAAAGCGTCGTCAATCCATCCTCGCCCGGTGAGGCGAAGAGGTTGCAGGCATCGGCATATCGCGCGACCAATCGCAATGTCTTTTGCTCGCCACCGCCTCCGATCATGATGCGCGGGCGAGGCGTCGAAAGTGGCATTGGTTGGCAAAGCGTCTCCGCGAGCTGAAAGTGCTTACCCTCGTATGGCCCGACCTGGCCCGACCACATCTGTTGGCCAATTTGCAACGTCTCTTCTAATCGCTCGAAGCGCTCGCTTACGGGCGGAAACGGAACGCCGAGGCCAAGATGTTCACGCTCGTACCAGCCGGCGCCGATGCCGAGCCAGGCGCGGCCGCCCGAGAGGACGTCGAGCGTTGTCACGGTCTTGATGAGCAGGCCAGGATGTCGATAGGTGACGCCGGTAACGAGCGTACCGAGCTGGATGCGCTCCGTGACGCCTGCGACGTAGGCGAGCGATGAATAGCCTTCGAGCATCGGCTCCTCGGCCTCGCCGACTACCGGAATCTGGAAGAAGTGGTCCATGACCCAGAGCGAATCGAGCCCTGCCTGATCGGCGTCACGGGCGATACCGGCAAGTTGCGGTCCAATTCTGGCGACGCCGCCCGGAGCCTCGAAGCGCGGAATCGTAATGCCAAACTTCATCAGCTTCACTCCTCGTGAATTGTCGTCCTAGTCGTCAACAGGTGTTGACATGAGATACGATATGGGGCGCAATGTCGTTTGTCAACGGTTGTTGACAATCGTTAGCAGGTTCTCGGAGGATGGGCGGTGTGCGGATGTGGTTCTGGTCCAATAGGCTCTGCGCCTGATCCGGGTCCGCGCTGCCGGAATGCCACAGCCACACGCCAAGCCATCCTCGAGGCGGCAAAGACCTGCTTCATGAACGGCGGGTACGAACAAGTTGGCGTGCGCGACATCGCGGCGCGGGCGGGAGTCGATCCTGCTCTCGTCAATCGCTATTTTGGTTCCAAAGAGGGGTTATTCTCGCAGGCGGTCGCCAGCAAGTTCGATCTCAACCATCTCCTGGATGGAGACCGCGCCACGCTCGGCGAGCGACTGGCGCAGTACGTCCTACAGAAAAAATCGACTGGCGCAACCTACGATCCGCTCGTCGCGCTCCTTCGCTCTTCGTCGAGTGACGTCTGTAGCGGAATGCTGCGGAACGCAATTCTGGAAGGGTTTGTCCGCCCGCTGGCGGCACGGCTCGAAGGTCCGGACGCGATGCCACGGGCAGAGCTGGTGGGGTCGACGCTGTTGGGATTGCTCGTCCACCGCACGGTGATGGGTGGCGCCGCAGCCTCGGACAATGAACGCATGTTGGCATTGGTGGCACCGGCGCTGCAGGCGTATATCGACGGCTCTCGGTGAACCGGATGGAGCGGCAGGACGGAGGCGAAGTAATGGAGCCATTGCCGTTGCACGGGCGCGCGGCACTCGTGACCGGAGCGGGGATCGGTATTGGCGAAGGGATCGCCCGCGAGCTGGCGCGGCAGGGTGCGCGTGTGGCAATCCACTACAGCGGCAGCAGCGTTGGCGCTCACGCGGCAATGGCGGAGATCACGGCGGCCGGTGGTGAGGCAGTCGCCCTGCGGGGGGATCTGCGCCATGTCGACGACTGCGAGCGGGTGGTTGCGGAGGCGATCGACGCGTTCGGCGGATTGGACATCCTGGTCAACAACGCCGGTGTCACTCGAGCCGGCACGATCGAGGAGACGACTGAGGCCATCTACGACGAGATGTTCGACCTCAACATGAAGGGCTATTTCTTCTGCGTCCGCGCCGCCTTACCCGCGCTCGAGCGCTCCGGACACGGCTCCATTATCAATATCACTTCGATCCACGGCGGAGCGGGATTTCCGAATCACGCCGCTTACGCGGGGACCAAAGGGGCCGTCATCGGATTTACGCGATCGCTGGCGATCGAGCTGGCGCCGCGACACGTGCGGGTGAACGCTATCGGCCCCGGTGTCATCGAGGTGCCTCGCTACTTCGACATGCCGGGCTACACGACCGAGTTCGGCAATACGCTGATACCGTGGGGACGCGTTGGGCACCCGAGGGACATCGCTCCAGCCGTCGCATTTCTCGCAGGCGACGGTGCGGAGTTCATCACCGGGCAGACGCTCTACGTGGATGGCGGCACCAACGCGCGCATGGGTCTCTTCTGGGAAAGTCCGGCTGAATAGCTGTGTACATACCGCGCGGCCGGTCCAGAACCCGGCGATGATCGCCGGCGAGAAGATCAACCTGCGCGCGGTCGAACGCCAGGATGTGTCCCTGCTCCACCGCTGGTTCAACGATCAGGTCGTCATGAACGGCTGGGGATGGAGTGCTCCGGCTCCCTCTCTGCACAAAGTGACTGGTCAAGTCGAGAACTGGCTCGCGCTGGAGGACGCCTTTGGTCGACCAGCGGCGCTCATAGCCGAATCGCTCGCGGGCAATCCCATTGGACTGGTCGTTGTGCATGTCGACCGGCCCGAAGCCCGCTCAGTCGAGCTCTCGCTCCTGGTCGACGCCGATCATTGGCGGCAGGGATTCGGGATCGACATGATGCAGACCACCCTCGAGGCCTGCTTCGACGGCTGGGGCATCCACCGCATCGGCGTCCGTGTCGAAGAGGGTAACGAGCCTGCCCTGGCGCTCTACCGCCGGCTCGGATTCAAGGAGGAGGGTCGCTTGCGCCAAGCCGCGTTTTGCAGCGGCAGGCACGCGGACGTGCTCCTTTTCTCACTCCTGGCGCAAGAATGGTCGGCTCATCTTGATGTGAGCTAGTGGGTCTCGCCCTACGCGGGATGCGCCAGCCGGCTGACCCGCGGATTGATCTGGATGCTGAGCCCCAATATCAGACCAAAGATGATCCAGCAGAGCACGATCAACAGCGCGATGGCGACGATCTGGATCAGCGCGGTCTTGAGCGCTTCGGCGGTATCGTAGGTCCCGGGGATCGTCCGCCGGTCGATATAGACTGCGCGCATGCCGGCCCCGACGAACGGGATGAGCGCTAGCAGCGCCCCGAACACCAACGTCTTCCACGCCGGTCTGGGACGCTCGGGCGGGAGATAAGGACTCGTGGTGAAACCGAATTCCGTCGGTGCGCGCAAACGATCCATGTCGCCCCCGGTGGCATGCGCGGAGCGACGCGGGACGCCGCACCAGCGATCGTACTCGACAAGCGCCAGTTGAGGAGGACCACGATGCAATCCGGCCAGATGGCGAATAGCACGGACGTGGAACCCGCTCAGGATCCCGACGAGCCATTCGACGTCATCACCGCCGACGGCAAGCCCACCGGCCGGGTGAAATCGCGCGCGGAGGTTCACCGCGACGGCGACTGGCACCGGGCGATTCATGTCTGGCTGGCTGGGGTGGACGATCGAGGCGCGCCATTTCTGATGGTCCAGCGCCGCTCGCCCCACAAGGACACCTGGCCTGCCCGCTATGACGCGACCGTGGGCGGGCACTACCGCGCGGGGGAAACATTGGCCGAAACGGTGCGTGAGGTCGAGGAGGAGATCGGCATCATTCCCGATCCGGGAGACCTGCGGCCGCTTGGGATCCGCGTCTGTGCCAACGAAGCTCAACCGGGGATCATCGACCGGGAGATCCAGGACGTGTTCCTGTTGCGCGACAATCGGCCTCTGGAACATTTCCGGCCAAACCCTGCTGAGCTGGCGGCGCTGATTCGTTTCCCACTGGAGACTCTGGTGCCGTTCCTCGCTGGCGAGCGTTCTGAAGTCAGCGGCGAGTCCATCGCGCCGGGGGCAACACGAGCGGAACTCATCACTGCGCGCATCGACGACTTCATCCCTACTATCGATCGCTACTTCCTTCGCATCGCGCTTGCCGCGCAGCGCGTGCTGCACGGGGAGCGTTACGTCGCGGTCTGATTGTCACCCATGATCCGCTGACTCCAATAGCTGCGACGTGAACAGACTTGCCCTAAAGGCGCTTCTAGAATCTGGTGACCGGGAACAAGCCGCTGTAGCGGCTTGGCACCATCTAGGGCATCCGTAACCCGGGCGTTGCTGAATCTCCTAAAGGCGATGGACGACAACGAGCTTTGAGCGGCCGAAGGTGTCCACCGGGTGCGGCCGTACCGCGATGTTGAGGACAGGGAACCATGACCGTTTCGTACAACGAGCTGGCGGCGCTGACCGCCGAATTGGTGGCGATTGACTCGACGAACCCGGATCTCGTGCCGGGCGGGGCCGGCGAAGTGGAGATCGCCCGGTTCGTCGCCAAGTGGCTGGAGAGTGTGGGGCTCGAGGTCGAGCTGCGCGAACTCGGTCCGGGTCGCGCCAATGTGATCGCGGTCGCCCGGGGCAGCGGTGGTGGCCGCACACTCATGCTCAATGCGCATATGGACGTCGTCGGCGCAGGTGGCATGACCCAGCCCTGGATTCCGCGTATAGACGGCACGCGGCTCTACGGACGCGGCGCGTATGACATGAAGGCGAGCCTCGCCGCGATCATGCTTGCCGGGCGAGAAGCGGCCAGACTCGACTTGTGCGGCGACGTGATAGTCACTGCGGTCGCCGACGAGGAGTTCGCCTCGATCGGCGTGCAGGACGTCATACGCCGTATGCGCGCTGACGCCGCGATCGTGACGGAACCGACCGGGCTCGATCTTTGCGTAGCGCACAAGGGATTCGTCTGGCTGGAAGTGGAGACGTACGGCGTGGCATCACACGGATCACTGCCTGAAGAAGGTGTCGATGCCATCGCCAAGATGGGTCCGGTGCTCACTGGACTGGGGAACCTCGATCACGAGTTGCGGTCGCGGCCGGGTCACGCCATGCTCGGTCCGTCCTCGATCCACGCGTCGCTCATCCGGGGAGGTCAGGAGCTTTCCACCTACCCCGATCGTTGTCTGCTCTCGATCGAGCGGCGAACGATCCCCGGGGAGACAATTGGAGTGGTGGAAGGGCAGGTCGCGGCCATTCTGGATCGCGCGGCCGCAGCTGATCCCGCATTCCAGGCCGAGCAGCGGACGCTGCTCGTGCGCGATCCGTTCGGCGTGAATCTGGATCAACCCATTGTCGATGTCGCGCGACGGCACCTCGCGCGCGTGATTGGCCGGGAGCCGGAGATCGTGGGAGCCGGCGGCTGGATGGATTCGGCCTTCCTTGCCGCCGCAGGCATCCCGACGGTGATCTTTGGACCGGACGGCGAGGGCGCTCATGCCGACGTCGAGTGGGTCGATCTGCTGAGTGCCACGCGCACCGCAGACGCGCTCCTAGGGATCATGGCGGAGTTCTGTGCATGAAGATTGAGACCATCCTCGGGGCCAAGCTCAAGAGCATCACATGAGCGAACTTCGAGATCCCTATGAACCGATGGCAACCGGGACGAACGGACTCGGTCCGGCGGATGTGATTGCCCGCGCTCGCGAGGCTTTGGCGCCGGTGCGCGATGCCTTGGAGCGGGCGGGCTTTTATGCCTATGGCACCATCGACGAGGAGAATCGCTGGGTCATCAGCGCCGACGACGAGGCCGGACACGTCGACGTGCGGGTCGGTCCGGATGGGTATCAACTCGAGCTTTGGGCGACCGTACCAGGTCTCTTCAGCGAAGAAGAGAACGACTTCCGTCGTCGCGCGATGGAGCGACTCGCCCGCATGACTATCCCCGCGGTGCAGCAAGGGTTCCTGGCGCCGCACCAGTCCGCCTGGTGGGACGAGAGTGAAGGCGGTCCTGGGGCTCGCATCCGCTACGACCTTCCCTTCACTGCCGCCGACCAGACGGGGACCTTCGCGCGGGAGCGCCTGCCGGAGCTAGAGAAGCTGCTCGACTTCATTGCAACGCAAGTGTCGACGTAGGGTGATGGGGTGATGGGTGATAGGGAGTTATGAGTCGGGTGCTGGGCAGCTTCTAGCGCGATGGAAGACCGATCTGGAGTAAACGAATAACCTCCTATCACCCCATCACCTTATGACCCTATCACCCAACGTGTATTGCAGGCCGGGTCTTGGGGTTCGGGTCGGTCTGGCGCAGGATCTCGCGGGTGACGGGAGCGATATCTCCCTCGCCGAAAATGACGAAGCGGGCTAGATACTTCAGCGGGTTCCCTTCGGTCCAGCCGAAGTAGGCGTGCGGCTTCTTGCCCGTCCGGTCGCGGATGGCCAGCAACGTGGCGGCCAGCCCGTTGGGGACGGACGCACTCTCGACCTGGAGCACCCGGAACCCGGAGATTTCTTCCCCCCGAACCTTGACGTTCGAGGCGAAATCCGAGGCATCCTTCACCGTCACCTCGAGGAAGAGCACGGAATCCCCAGCCGGGATGTGGCTCGCCTCACGCTCTTCCCGCTCCTTGACCAAATACTCACGGGTGTTTCGCTCGTCCGGGTGATTGGCGATCAGCCGCATCGTGCCGCGCTGCGCCGCCTCCCGGATGAATCGATCGGCGGTCTCGTCAAGCTCGACCTTGGTGGCGCGCAGCTCGGTCGCGCGCAGGACCCGGGAGACCAGCGAGATGATGACGATCATGACAAAGAAGATCGCCGCCATCTTCAGACCGCTTGGATTCTCGAAAATCGTGTTGAGAAACGCGTAGATAAAAATCACCATGAAGGTGCCGAACCAGACGATCGCTCGCCGCTCCTGCTTACGCCAGACGGAGAGAAAGACCGCCACCGAGGCTGAGGTAATCACGGCCAGGACACCGGTCGCGTAGGGACCGGCCTGGGCGTTGATATCGGCTCGAAAGAGGAGTGTCACACCGAAGCAGATGACCGTGAAGACGATCACGAGCGGCCGCGTGGCTCGAGTCCAATCGGGCGCCATGCCGTAGCGGGGGAGGTAGCGGGGCACGATGTTGAGCAAGCCAGCCATGGCCGACGCGCCGGCAAACCAGAGGATGAGGATCGTCGAGACGTCGTAGGCGGTGCCGAAGACGTCGCCCAGGTACTCGTGAGCGAGGAAGGCCAGCGCGCGGCCATTCGCCTCGCCGCCCTCTTCGAATGCCTCGTGCGGGATGAGCAGCGTGGCAACCAGGCTGCTCGAGATCAGCATCACACTCATGATCGAGGCGGCGAGCGTGAGCAGCTTGCCGGTGTTCCGGATGCGGCACTCTGGCTGCCGCGGATCGTCGGTCGCGCAGCCTTTGATCAAGGGCATGACGACGACACCAGTCTCGAACCCAGACAGACCAAGCGCCAGCCGCGGGAAGAGGAAGATCGCGGTCAACGCCATGGCCACCGGACTGCTGTATTCGAGTTGAAGCGATTCGCGCCAATTACCAAGAAGAGCCGGATGCAGCCCGATCTCCCAAAAGGCACGGGCGAGCACCACGACGTTGAGTGAGAGATAGAGCGCGACAATGCCGACGGCCACGCCGATCGCTTCCGAAAATCCGCGCAGGAAGAAGATGCCGAGCAGCAAGATCAAGACGAGAGTGATCGGGATCTCGTGGCCCGCCAGGGCGCGACCAAACGGGTTCTCAGTGATATGGGCCGCCGCGTCCGAGGCGGAGATGGTGATCGTCACGACGAAGGCGGTCAGTACGAAGCTGATCAGCACCAGGACCAGGATCTTGCCCTGCCACCATGAGAGGAGCCGCTCCAGCATCGAGATCGATCCGTCGCCATGGGGACTCTCCGCGGCCACACGCCGGTACATGGGTAGTGCGCCAAAGAGGGTGACGAGCACCAGGACCAGGGTCGCTATTGGGGCGAGAGACGCGGCGGCGAGGGCGGCGATACCCGGCTGGTAGCCAAGGGTCGAGAAGTAATCGACGCCGGTCAAGCACATGACCTGCCACCAGGAGTGCTTGTGGGCGCCATGCTCCGGTGCGTGAGGACCTTCGAGTTCTTCAGGTGTGTCGTGGAGAAGCCACTTGCGAACTCCACCGTTTAGGGAGATCGGCTTCTGAGGTCCTACCCGGACGGTTGTACTCACGTCGTCTGGCAATCTATCCCCCGCGACGAGCTTTGCTCCGCCGCGCGGAATTACGCATCAGGCTTCGCGCATGTGCAACCCGACGAGGGTGATTGGGTCATCAGGTGATGGGGTGATAGGGAGTTATCGGGTGCGAATCCTGAGCTGCCGAGCACATTTCTGCTTCCAGCGAGAAACGAGATGAAGTGAAGGGAACCTTCCTATCACCCTATGACCCCATCACCCTATCACCCACGGCACACAAACACGAACCCGGCCTCTTGGGCCGGGCACGTGCGGGAAGGGGAAGGGGTTTGGGTTCGAGAAGCGGTGGGCCTGGGGAGGACTCGCCGTCTTCTTGCCCCTATCTACGTCGCCCCCTCGAGATCGGATTCACCGCTTCTTTCCAGTTCGGCGTCAGGGTCCTTGGTCCCATAGACCGTTTGCCGCCTGGCGCTCACCAGATCGTCGGTCTGGAGCGTATCGATCCCTTGCCAGCCCAGTACCTGGCGGACGAACTCGAGCCCTGCCTCGAATTCCGGCTGGACCACTTCGTCGGCTCCCCTCGCGGAGAGCCCACTGACGTCACCGGTGCCGGGAGCGCGGACGATGACGTGGATGGCAGGATTCAGCGCTCGCGCATTGCGGATCACTGCCTCGGTAGCAAGCAAGTCAGGCGTCGTCACCGCGACGGTACGCGCGGTCGGCACCCCCGCGCTCTGCAGCTCGACGCGTGACGCGGCATCTCCGTACAAGGCGTCGATGCCTCGATCGCGCAGGTCGCGCACAATCGCCGGGTTCAGCTCGATGACGCTGTACGGCTGGTCCCAGCGCTCAAGCGCCGCACCGATCTCCGCCCCAACCCGCCCAAAGCCGCAGATCACGACATGGTCGCCAGCCGGCGCCACCGGCGGTGGTGGTCCGGCGGCGAGCCGTTCCTGCCGTTTCACACCAGGCAGGTATTCGGCAATGCGGACGAGTCGAGGTGAGATGGCGACCAGGATCGGCATGGCCAGAATCGAGCAGAGTGCGACCGACAGAATCGTTCCGTATTCGCCGATATCGATCAGCCGGTGCTCAAACCCTGAGCTGGCCAGGACGAAGCTGAACTCGCCCATCTGCGCCATGAAGACGGCGGCCAGCGTGGACGTGCGGTGGTCGACACCCGCGGCCAGGAGGGCGCCACCGGTGATCAGCAGCTTCCCGATGACGAGCACCAGCGCGAAGCCCAGCACGAGCTGCCACTGCGCGATGAGCGCATGGGGGTTGATGAGCATGCCGACCGCGACGAAGAAGAGTGTCGCGAAGATATCCCGAACCGGGATGATGTCGGCAAGGACTTGCTCTTCGAAATCCGTCTCGGAGACGACGATCCCAGCCAGGAATGCCCCAAGTCCAAGCGATAACCCAGCCGCATGCGTTGCCAGAGCAACCCCAAGGGCGATAGCCACTACGGCGAGCATGAAGAGCTCTCGGGAGCCGGTCCGCGCGACGACGCGCAGCAGCGGCGGCACCAGCCGGGTGCCGAGGAGAAACGCCGCGATCAGAACCACCGCCGAGATCAGCAGCGATTCCGCGATGCCGAGCCCCCCGCCGCGCTGACCGGCGATGACGGGGATGAGCGCTAGCATCGGCGCCAGGCTGAAATCCTGGACGATGCCGAGACCGAGCGCCACCCGGGCATGGGGACTTTCCATCTCTCCCCGACCCATGAGCACCTTGAGCGCGACGATCGAGCTGGAGATGGCGAAGGCGCCGCCAAGCAGGAGGGCGGAGCCAAGCGTCCAGCCACCCGCCAACCCTGCCGCCGTCCCCAACAGCACCGTGAGCGGTATCTGGATCGCGCCACCGAGCAACGCGGCGCGGCGGACACGGATGACCTCGCTGACGGAGAACTCGACACCGAGCCCGAACATCAGGAGTGCGACGCCGAGATTGGCAAGCAGCTGCACCTGATGCACGTCGGCCACGAGTCCAGGCGTGTTCGGCCCGATGACCAGCCCCGCCAGGATGTAGCCGATCAGCGCCGGTAGGCCCAGGCGTTGCGCGATCATCCCGCCGATCGTGGCCGCGCCTAGCGCGAGCACGATGTCGACGATGAGGCCAACGTCCTCCATGAATCGCTCCGGCCGGGCTCTCCCGGCGATGTAGGACCATGTGATTCACGAGTATTGAAGCAGCAACGCCTTTCTGAACGATTGAACTTGTGCTCAATCGCGGGAAATAGCCTGACAATCGCCTCGTGGCAATTCTTGTCGCTTCCGCACCAAGTTAGCTGGTGTAGCCTGTGCCGCTGATTGCGCCAGGCTCAACTCTATACTCTCCTCCATCTCACGATCGTCCCAGCCGCGGAGGGATCTGTGTCCGACCCGACAGCTACGTTCGACGCGCCCGCCTGGCGGCGACGGTTGCGTGTCGCCCAAGGTCAGGAGCCGGCCGATCTCGTTTTGGCCGGTGGCGAGATTGTCGACGTCTTCGGTGGAGATACATACCAGGCTGACGTGGCAATCTGCGAAGGGGTCGTCGCCGCAGTTGGCTCCTATCCGAGGGCGCGGGAACGGCTCGACGTTGCGGGCAAGTGGATCTGCCCGTCGTTCATCGACGCGCACGTCCACACTGAGAGCGCGCTGGTCTGGCTGCCCGAGTTCGCACGCGCGGTCGTTCCACACGGCACCGGCGCGGTCGTTACCGATCCCCACGAGATCGCCAACGTGTCCGGGCTGGCGGGTATGGAGGCGATGCGGGCCGCCGCGCGCGGGTTGCCACTGGGCGTCTTCTTTACGACACCGTCCTGCGTACCGGCTAGCCCGTGGGAATCACCAGGGGCTGAGTTTGGAGCAGCCGAGATGGCGGAGATGCTGGGATGGCCGGAATGCGTTGGGCTCGGCGAGCTGATGAATTTCCCCGGAGTGCTTGCCGGCGACGTCGATATCGTGGCAAAGATGGCCGTCTCTGCTGGCTGGCGGCGTGACGGTCATGCGCCGGGCCTCCACGGTCCGGCGTTACAGGCCTATGTAGGAGCTGGTCCCGGCTCGGATCACGAATCGACGACGATTGGCGAAGGGTGGGAGAAGCTGCGCGCCGGGCAGATGGTGATGATCCGAGAAGGATC
>Ga0126305_10000927_pt1 | contig 12784 bp, 9 predicted proteins | sample Plot26_FD_92536 | JGI IMG/M metagenome (GOLD analysis project Ga0126305, IMG submission 92536) | Serpentine soil microbial communities from UC McLaughlin Reserve, CA, USA - Plot26 | ecosystem: Environmental > Terrestrial > Soil > Grasslands | place: USA: UC McLaughlin Reserve, Lake County... | reverse complement strand
TTCTAATCTGTGATTATTATATTATATGGAAGAAATAAAACATCTACTGGTATTGTTGTAAGTATTCTTTGTAATTTTACTTTCTTGTTGGTATTAGTCTAAGTAATACATCCAATGCATTGGAAGCATATAAGGATAGAATAAAAAGTCATGTTGCAATAAGGGATTGGATTCACTAGTTTGTCTCTTCTCAAATCTATAACAAAAGGAAAAGAATTGCACCATTCATAATAGATGAGACCATGATTCAAATTGGTAATTAACATTTGTGTGGTTATGGATCGGTATTGAATCTATGAACGAATCTATGATCGAAATTTATAGTTCAGCCGAAAGAATCATAGTTTCTACTAAATTTTATTCATTTGAGTTGAAAAATATGGTAGGGCAGTATATACAGGTGATTGAATGGCATATCCTCAATAAGACTGTACTTTTCTTTATTTTTAACATAGGTAGTTGCCTCTTCTTTAGAAAAGAATTTGATTGAAAGAAAGAGTAATGCAATATTTCAATAAAGTTACAACAAAATTTTTTGATACTATTATTTTTTGTAATTGTAATAAACAAAATTGTGACTGTTACGCGCATCATAATTTAATGAGAAGATCATTAGTTCTTTCATGATCTTTTACTCTATTTTTGCCCTTTTAAAACTTTAAAAAGATATTTTCTATACTTTAGATTCTTCTAGAATTAAATATTAACGAACCCGCCTTACCAAACTGACAAAATACAGTGTAGATTTAACTGACTATTTGACGATTTTTTTTACTTATAATACTCTTCATGGTAAATAGAAATTATTATGGAATCTCTTCCAGATATTAAGAATTATATATGATATATACATGGTTAAAATGAAAGACACGAGACGAAATATCTCTAGAATTTGGTAAAAGTCAAGGAACAGTATCAAATATACTAGCCGGAATGAAAAATGGATTTGGTAAATATAATATAGATCTAATGAGAGAATCAGCACAGGATACAATGACAGAATATGATAGCTGAGAACTGTGCTATGGTTTCAGAAGAGTCAAGGTGATTGAAAAATTTTCTAATTTAAAAACATTAGAAATTGAAATTGAAAATAATCAAAAAATAAAAAGTCATCTAGAAATACATATTAAAAATTAAAAGGAACAGAATCTGATTATGATAATAGATTAAACATAAAATAAGTATTAAATTCTTAATTCTATAACTGATCTTTGAATTAGACAAGTTCTTATACCTAAAAATACACATTCATATTATGAATAACAATATGGAATACATAGTAGATAGTATAGGTATAACTACAATATCACTATTAATTACATCCAATGCAATCTCATGGAGAGGAAATTAGTAAATGGAAAAAGTTTTTTCGATGTTAAGGTCATTTATTGATAATACTGGGAAAACAAAATTTTGTATAACTTGTGGTAATAGGGCTACTCAAGAAGCATTGTTTGATGTAGGTGACGGTGTTACTCTAATAGAAAAATACTGTGATATTTGTTCAAAAAAAGAAGTCAAATAACTTCTTTAATGAAAAAAAGGATATTATTGTAAATAAGCAGATTTTATGATTACTGGCTTATACTCTATAATTGTAATTAAAATAACGAAATAAATTATTTATTTATCTTTTTACTATTTCCTATCTTTATACTAATTTTCAAAAATCAAAATTAATAAATTTATTTACAATTGCAAAAGATCCAATAATTTTTAAACCTTTTAACTATATATTCTACTGTATAACAATGAGTGAGGATAATAGAGGTTTAGTCTCTGCAGATCTAAAGACAAGAAAAAGAGTAGCAAGTGAAGATGAAAAAACATATTATGGTAGCGTAACAGATAAAGAAGAATAAAATTATAGCAAAAAAGCAGTCTTCTGATAGTCAAGGAAGTTAACTCTTTTTATTTTATTATTTTCCAAAATTTTATTTATTGATGTCTAAAGTAATTCTTAATTTAATAATTGGTCTATTATTTCATTAATTTTTATGATAGAAGATTAAGTTATATAACTTAAATACAAAAATTATTTTTTTACAAATATGACTATTATCTCTACCTGAAAAATTCTAAAAGATAAAAATGGGATATTTTGAAATTAAATTTTAAAAGCATTCGTTTCTCACATTTTTCAAAAACAACCCTTATTTTTATTTCAATATAATACTTATAATACTATTTCTTGTATCGATAAAATAAACACAAATTATATTGTTGTGTACTATTTACAAATCTAGAAATTAACTAAGTTAAGATTTATGTTAACCCATTAAAAATGAATGATAACAGAAACATTTGTGTTATTAAATGTAAAAGATCTTTATATCTAATATTATGTAGAAATTATATAACTATTTATAATTAATTGAGTTACCATAATTTTCATAGTAAACAAATTCCTTAAGTGGCTTACGGTTCTTTCTCTTTCCAGTCAACACCCTTACTGGAGACCCGAATCCGATTATTGTAGAAATGTACATCTCATTTGGAATTTTGAAGTCTCTACGAAGTTTTTCTTCCATAATTCCTGTAAAAAGACCAGAACCAATCCTGTAACTCCAAGCAGTCAACTGCATATTTTGAAGGACTCTTCCTGCATCAATCAAGTGAAATTTATATTTTGGATTAGTTAGGACTATTATTGCAAAATTGGCTCCCTCTACCCAACTTCCACTTGTACTATCTTCTGAAAGTTTCTTGAGGTTGTCTTTTTTTTCTACTAATATAAATTTCCAATGTTGAGTATTAAGTCCTGTTCCTGTTAATCTTGCAGCTTCAAGTATCTTTTGTCTTATTTCTAAAGGAACATTTTGTTCACTGTATTCTCTTATATCTAATTTGGTTATTATACATTCATAAGCATCCATAAATTTAATACTAATAGAATATTTTACAAATGTTTTAAAGCTTTCAGTAATCAGTATCATTTACTAACAAGGAAAGAGAGAAATTTTCCTTGGATAAACTAATAGATATTACAAGTAATAATTATTAATTTTGATTTTGTTTATATTATAACTAATCTTATTTCTTTAAAATAAGGGTGAAAGTATTAAAGAGGTTGACAACAGCCTGTATAAGTCCATATAGTAAATCATAATGTTTTAATGGTATGTTAATGATAATGGTTTACCTTCATTATGCAAAAAATAATGGTTTTTTTGCGAATTAGATCATATATATTCTATGATTTTCTAAACCAAAAACCATTCATTTTCATAAAATTATTTAAAAATTCATTGTATGTATTAAACCAATTTGACATAAAATTTTGCCAAAATGTTGTATACATAATAAATGGATTGGAGGCATCTATATTTTTGGTTTCTTGTTCTTGTGATTGTGGTAGTGGTGATGATGATGGTGGTAATATTTTTCTATCTTGTTCTTGGCTTATAGCAGGTTTTATATTGTCAATATGAGATTCTGGTTTAACGTTAGTCTTTAATTGCGATGATTCTTCTTCAAGAGAGGGGCTAAGTTTTTCTAAATCTTTAGATTCTAAGGTTGATTTAGGGCTACTACTACTAGTAGTGGTGGTGGTCATTGGGTTTACTTGGACATCAGTTTCTGCCTCTATATTTTCTTCCTTGTCTTTTAAAGGTACAGTAATTTCAGTCTCTGCTTCTACATTTACTCCTTCAGCAGGTATTGTAGTTACTGTTTTTAGAATAGCTTCTTCACCATTCTCTGATTCTTTAGGATTTAAAATTATTTTCTCTTCTTTTGGTAATGATGCTGCCTCATTAGGAGACCCTGTTACATTAACCTCTAACTTAGAATTATCTGTAGTAATGTTATTCAAATTAGTCTTGTCATTTAGATTTTCTTTGGAAAGATTTGGAATATTTGTATCTTCTTCATTTTCTATTACACCTGTTAGTTCTCCTGCAGTTTGGGGGCCTGCAACAACTACTTCTTTACCAGTTTCTACAGCTTCTTTAACTGCTTCACCAATAGTTGTTATTGGAGGTTCTAATGAGTTATTTTCATTTTTGTTGGTATTGTTATTGTTAGTACTATTATTTTTTGAATGACGATTCTCATCTTGTATATTTTGCTTTTTTGGTTGATATCCACGGGGGTAAGTCATAATTATATATATTAAATCTGTGTCATAAACCTTTTATCAATTATAGTATAAAGTATTAATTATAAAGCGTATATTCATTTTAATATTATTATGTCGTTTAATAAGATATTAGATATTTACTTTAGTTCTATTCTCTTAAAAATGGTATAAATAGAATAAAAAACTTAGAAGTTATAAGAATTTAATATATATTTTTAGTAAAACTATAATTGTACTAAATCAATAAAAATGACTTTTTATCTTTTCTTATAAAATTTTAATAAAGTTGTAATGATCTTGAAATATTCCTATATTGATTATTAATTATTGATTACATTGTATTTCACCAGCCTCTTTTTAACAATTAGGCTGGATATTCATCTAAAAGCTTATTTTAATCATATTCATTCATTTTACAAATAAATTTCTATTTTCTAGATAGAAAACTGTTAGTATTATTATTTATTTATAATAAGTAAAAATGCATATTTTGAATACTTTCCTCTATTTATTTTAGTATAATAATTATATTATTTTTGCTGTTATAACAAAGAGTAGAATATGTTTGTTTGTTGTGTTCAATCCAGATTAAATATCATTTTATTCAATAAATAATGATTTAATATTAAATTATAATCTTCTACGTTATAATTCTTATTTAGTCAAGGGAATTTTTACTGATATAAGATTCTGTTCGATATTGATTTTTCTATGTTGCAATAAGATCATATCTATTTGTAAAGGTTTCATGAAGATTTCCTTTCATATCATATCATTATTTGAGATTCATATAAGTAATTTATTTCACTTTTTTATTTCTGAAAGAAAACTTCAAGTCTGAGTCTTTAGTTCTTTAGCAAACACATATCGGATTTATAGATCATCATTTATTGATGATTTAATAGATATAAATAATACTCAAATTAGAAATAGTTGTTGATATACTCTATGCTCATTTATAGGTATATAAAAAATTCTTATGATAATCTATTAGAAATTTAATATTATAAAAGTTCTTTTTATTTATACAATTATTTAATTTTGTATTAAAATATATTACACATTTACATTCTTTATGAAAACGTTCAATCTTTTTCAAGATGACTTTCAAGAAAATAATTAGGATGGAGTAAATTTAATCCTCCATCTACATAAATAAGTGTACCTGTAATATAACTTGCATTATTAGTGGATAAGAATAATGCAACGTGTGCTATCTCTTCTGGGGTTCCTATTCTATTAAATGGAATTATTTTACTTATGTCTTTTTGATTGCCTTCTTTTGCATCTTTATGTATATCTGTGGAGATAATACCAGGTGCAATGGCATTAACTCTTATCCCTATATTTGCTAATTGAAGAGCAATTGTCTTAGTTAAAGTTTTAATCCCTGATCTTGAAGATGTAAAGGGATCAACCCCCGATTGTGAAATAGTACCTTGATATAACATATCGTCGGGTATTGAATCAAAAGGACACGATATATTAATAATTGAAAAAGTTTTTATTTTGATATCTTTTATGTTCTTTTCATCAAAATTCATTTTATTATTATTATTAATGATGTACTGAACTACTTCCTTTATACAAAGATATGCTCCTTTTAGATTTCGATCACTAATTCCATATTCTTCTAAAGTAAAATAATTAGTAGATTCGGGTTCGATATAATTAGAAGTAGTTTTACCTATTACTGAAATTCCAGGCGTTGAGATATTATTTATTAGTATATCTATACTACCGAATTTTTTAACAGTTTCTTCTATAAGTGATCTACTAATTTCTTGCTGAGAAATATCACCAAAGAAGTATGCTATTTTAGTATCATTACTATTATTTGGAAACATTTTCAAAGTATTTTCAGCAATTTTCTTTAACTCATCTGATTGCACATCATTTATCATTATATTATAATCAGATTTATAAAATTCCTTTACTATTGCTTTGCCTATTCCATTACATGCTCCAGTAAGTAACAATACCTTTTTTCTTTTTCCATTATTTGAGGAGTCTTTACTAGTAGCCGATGCCATAATAAAAGATCGTCAATAAAGTATAAGTATAGATCACTAGGTAAAAGAAATCTTTTACATTAATACAAATACTATAAATCTTTTGACGTAATTACACAAGTTTTTCTTTTTACTATATCTAGAATTAAATAATTTTTATAATCTCATGTAAAGTTCTAAATAAATGATAGACTATACCAATATAACAATTTAAAATATTTTTATTAAATAAAAAAATTAAATTATGATTCCTCGTAAATTTAAGTCCGTTTTAATATTTATAACTCTTTATTATAAGTTCAAAAGAATTTGTATTGATAAAACCAGCAAATTCAACTTTATGTTTTATTTTAATATTTCACCATCTGAAAATTTGTTATTGGTATGGGAGACTATTTTTTTAAATTATCTTTAAGAATAACAAAAAAAATCATCTAATATAAACACATTTAAAATGATATGTTATATAAGTGAATATTGTACTAAGTTTATTCAATCTAGCTGTATGGTATTAATATATTCATATATTTATAAATACTAAATGTTATTATATTATTTCAATAATTTTCTTGAGTAAATATTGGAAATAATTGGAAATGACCCGATAAATTAATATTACGAATACCATTATTATCATAAATAAGTATTAAATGAAGAAATTTGGAAAAATAATAACCCAATTAAAAGAAAATTTTAATTAACCAATACATATAGAAATTTATAAAATCGTCAGATTCTAGTAGATCTTATTTAACTGACAATATCAGTTGTTTAATATTATTCATTTAATTCATTAATGATATCATTACTGATCCTATAGATCAGAATATTGTGTCTATTTATCCTTAAATTATTTAACAAGATCGTTAAATTAAGTTACTTTACACACCTTTAGCAGTAGCAAAAATTAATTAAATTACATTACTGGTGTTCCTCCTAACTATATTATTCTATTTACTAGTGTTATGGGGTGATTTAACTCATCTGTTGGTTGTTGTAAAAGTTTTTCTTTTAATGTATTTACTTCTTTACTCTAATCCTATGATCCGTCAACTATATTGATAATGTATGAGTTCTTCATCGGAATAAGCCTTTTAAGATCAGATATCACTTTTTGAAGATTTTCTTTAGCTTTTTAATCCACTTCATTTTTATAATAATAACTAATATGTTAGTTAGTTAAATAATATATGATTATTCATTTCAGATTGATTTTCATTCGAAAGAGTTTGAATAACAAATATTATAATTATGATCTATTATGCTATGACAATCAGATTATATTTAATACAAATATACTTTAGTAAAATGGTCAATTATAAAAATTCTTATTATTTGATATTCGTTTTTAATTCAGTTAAAAAACTCGTGTAACTAACTGCAAAAGAACACTGGTTACTTTAGAGAAATCGTAGTTACACATTAAAATGCAGTAATGTTTTTATAAATTCAATGCTTTCTATAATTAGTCGATGACTAAACACTCTATGCCCACACATAATAAGGAGATAATAGTAAATTAATGCCATTATCTTCTCATTTACCTAATATACCATCAAATGAGCACATCATGTTGCTCTATAACAGCGATGATGAGCGTAATAATGCAGCTATAAATTACATTAATAACGGATTAAAGAGTGGACATCAGTGCATTTATGCATCTATCAACGTATATGATAGTGGAAGTAGCTCCAATATTTCAAATTTATCCTCTAAAATTGATAATTATAAAGAAAATATTGAAAGTGGTGAACTACAAATAGTTGATTTTAAGCCTTATTATGAATCAGCACTACATGGAGATTTAACTCCTTTTAACAAGCTAAAGACTGAGATAGAAAAAACTCAACGTCAGCGTATATCTGAAGGAAAGAAAGATGCAATACTAGCCTTTGCAGATACAGCATGTTTTTTATCACATAATAAACACTTTGCGGAATGTGAAGTATTAGAAAAATGGTGGCATAATACTACAACTGAATGGGCACAAAATAATCAAAATATTACTGTTATATGTCCTCATCCTGGCCTAATCCTTAATGACCCTTTATTATCCAATGAAAAAGGAAGTATCAGCGCTAAACATACCATAATGATTGATTTCAACAACGATTCTTATCCTAAAATTGAGTTTAACGAGAACCAAAAAGAAATAAAACGAATCCTTGTAGTCGAACCAGAACCTGATATCCAGTATCTTTATTATCTCTTTACAAAATATAATGATTTTGTAAAATCATATGTAGAGATTGTAGATAACGGTAAAAAATGTTTAGAATATATATTGTCTAAGACAGACAACGAATTTGATATCATTATATTGGATACTCATATACGTGATATTTCAGGCTTTGAAGTTGCAAGAAAAATTCGTAGTAGATTACCATATAAAAAAATAATATTAACTACAACATATTCATTAAACAATATAAAAAATATAATAGATTCAATTGGAATAAAAAGCCAAGATGTGATTTTAAAGCCTTTTTTGTTTTCTGAATTATTTTCTATAATAGAATCACGACATGAATATAATTAAATTGAATTAAGGAAAAAAATCATAATCTAATATTAACTATTTTTTTTCATAACATAGCAAGATAAATATATCATATACATTTAATTTTTACGTATATTAATTTAGCCATGATAACCAATTTTCTAAATTAAATGTTAATAATACAATAATAAAAATAACAATAACAATAACAATATTATAAATCATTTATCTTATTATTCTATTCTTTATTATCAAACTTTTTTCAATAATCAAATTTATTTAAGGTTAAATAATAATGCCTCCCTTAGCTATATAGTATACTAAATAAAGAAATAAAGATTAAAAAAAGAATTAATATTGTTCTATTACTTTTTATTTTATTATTGTATATTTCTTATTTCTTATCATTGTTAAACTTAATAATTTAATTCAGAAATTTTTCGGCGCCGAAAAGTTTCTAAAAATTATTGATATTCCAAAAATCTGGAATCTATTTGAGAATATTTTTTACAATACATTAAATTCGGAGATATTCTCCATTTTAATGATTTTTTTAATCATACTTGATTTCAGAATGAAAATGAATGGAATTCAATTACATCAACAAATAAAAGATATAGACCATACAATTAATATTAGTTTTTGTAACAGCTTTGGATATATTAGAGGCATTATTAAGTATAGTTTCTGGCATATCAAAAGAACAAATTATTAGAAACTCTGTTGATGAAAAAGAGTTTACAAATACTGTAAAAATATTATTGAATTAAATAAGTATAAATAATAATTATCAACTAATAGTATTCATTTTTCTTTTCTAGGATTGTCTAGACAAGATCTAATTTATAAAATTTTAAATTTTAATTTATATTTATCTTTAACAGATATTGCAAAATTTCAATACTATTTTATTACGGAATTATAAAATAAATTTTATCTAATTACAAATAATAAGATATAAACATATTAGATTCTTTTAAAGGTATAGATATTCTTATATTTCTAAGATGTTATTTGAAGTTAGGATTCCATGTATAACCATAAAAAATTATTACAACAAAATAACTATGGTTTTTTGACAAGGTTATTTTTAATTTTCGCCTGCTCAAAGAAAAAGAGAAGTTGACTCAAGTTTGCCGTTTGTCTTTTCTTTTTTAAATCATAATAATAAAGGTCATATAATTAAATATGTTATACTACCTTCAATTTATCTTTCAGTAATTGCTCTATTCTCTGCTAATCCATATTTATGGGTGACATCCTCTATACATCATTTTTATATTGAATTATTTGGAACTATACTTGCTGGAATACTTGCCTTCTATTATATATCTAGAGCTCATACTTTCAATGATAAATTTAGTTTATTTATTGGCATTGGTTTTCTAGTTAATGCTTTAATTGACTTGTTACATGTTATAGTTTCTTTACTCAATATGGATGATATTGTATTTTTAAAATATTTTATTCCGCAGACCTGGTTTGCAGGTAGATTGTTTCTAAGTGCTATGTTCCTTATAGCAATAGTTAAATACAATTATTTTTTATCTACCCCTTTAAAGTTACAAGAAAAAGAACAAATATCTTCAAACAAGAATAACCAAAATAGATTATCAAAAATACTTTTATTGTATCTAATAATAAGCACTTTATTTGCATCAATTATAGCTATTAGCTCTCTTTTTTTGGTTTTTCCATTTTCAGTAATTGATAATTTTCCTTTACATCGACCATATGAACTCTTTCCCTTAGTATTGTTTTTATTTTCCCTCTATTATTTTTATAAAAATAAAATTTATGAAAATAAAGATGTTCTCTATGTTAGTATCGTTCTTTCTATTATATTTGATATTTTTGGACAAATAATTATGTCTTATTCTGAACATCACTTTGACACCGGGCATAATGTGGCACACTTATTGAAAGATATAAGTTATTTTATCAATATTATTGGATTAGCATTATCAAGCATTCATTATAATATTAAATTAAGAGAAAGCAATAAAATGCTTAGTATTCAGTATAAAAAAGTAAAAGAATCTGAAAAGATGAAGGAAGAATTTATCAATATAGCTGCACATGAATTGAGAACTCCAATTCAACCTATACTAGGATTAACAGATATTATCTATTCTAAGATTAAAGATAAAGAACAACATGAATTATTAGAAATTATTATGAGAAATGCAAACAGACTAAAGAGGCTTACTGATAACGTGTTAGATGTTACCAAAATAGAAAGTCGATCATTAATGCTTAAAAAAGAAAAACTAAATCTTAATATTTTGATATCTGAGGTTTTAAAGGAATATGTGAATAAAGAAGTAAAACAACAAAGAGTAAAAATTGTATATGATTTTAAGCCTAAAGATGATGTTATTATTGTGGAAGCAGATAGAGACAGATTAGCTCAAGTAATTCACAATCTGGTAGATAACGCTTTAAAATTTACTATCCATAACCAATTGATATTTGTTATTGTAGAATTACAGAAAGACAAAGAAGATCAAGTTATTATAAGTGTTAAGGATACTGGGGAGGGTATTTCAAAAGAGGTACTACCTAAATTGTTTTCAAAGTTTACAACTAGTGATTCTAGCATTGGAACTGGATTAGGACTATATATTTGTAAGAATATTGTGGAATCACATAATGGGAAAATATGGGCTGAAAATAATTCAGATGGTAAGGGATCTATATTTAAATTTACATTACCAATTATTAGGTAAACAATTAATTATTATAAATTAATTGAAGCAAAATGCAAAGATAAATAAAACTATAAATAAAAATTATAATTTTCAAGGCAAATTATTCTTTTTCTATTATTTTTAAATGATCAGTTATCAATGAAATTGTAAAATGATTTAACTTATGTTAATAGAGTGCTTAAGCAATATAATTATATGTATTATCTTAATGTTATATTATTTTTATAGAAAATAACAAAAGTTTCAAATCTTAAAAGTGTTATTAATAAAATTAATAATTTAAAATTTTTAATATCTTTAACATTTTATAATACTTTGTCTATTATTAATTACTATTTTTATAGGTTATAAATCAGCTGTAATCATTACATAACCAAATAAAAAGTCAAACGTAAAAAAGATTTAAGTTAATTTGTTTAAGTAGTTATAATTAATTTCAAAGGATCAGTAAATGTAGTATAGGAGCCTAAACGGTCTTGCCTATATCTGACAAAGATATATTGTTTTTCAGTTTTGTTTTTATAAGATTTCTTCTTTAAGTATTTGATATTTTTTCTAAATATATCCTCTAAAATCTGGCCAGCTTTGTTTTTGGTCCTTTTCAAATGGTCAAATACTATTGTATAGGAAATCTTGTCAAGCATTCTTTTAATGCATTCAAAAATTCTTTGAATAATTTTATCTTTTATTTGAACCTTTTTATTCAATTGTTCTATAGTAGATCGTGAATCACTTCTAACAATTACTATTTGTTTTGTTCTTTTTAATTTCTTGAATGCTTTGATATTATCGGAAATTGCAAAAAAGATTGCTAGCATTTCCATTCTCTGAACCCCAAACTTTTCATTTTTTAGTGAAGGCCTTAAAGATCTTATTTTGCTTTTATTGTTAAAGTGATTATGCCAAGAAATATATCCTGAAGGAGAGCCATCTGCATCAATTGCTATATTTAAAACACGCAATCCATGTTAATAATATCTTTTATGTTATATAGTTCTTATGAATAAGGGAGAAATAACTTTTTTATATATTATTTTATTGTAAGAAAATATTAAAGCGATCCAAGAAGGCATCTAATATTTTTGTATGTTATCAAAGCATAATAAAAATTACCGTGCATATAAGCCACTAACCTTTTCGAGATTCTTTACAACCCTTTTTTCGCATTCTGTTCCTTCTGGTGGTCGCAAATCTTCACTTGAAACACAAGCATGATATCTATCTCCAATTTGAATTTTGCCTATGTCGGTATCTCTATCAAAGGTAAATGTTCTTTGTATTGTACTATCTTTACTTTTATCAAGTTCAGCTTGTACATTTTCTATAACTTCAGATTGTATTTGACCTTTTATCATAACACCTATTTTTAATTTTTCAGTTCCTTTTTTATCAGCCAGCGGAGCAGAGATTTTGATTTTAACTTGATCACTGTTATTACTACTATTTGTATTTAGACTTGCTTGATAAACTGCTT
>Ga0126305_10000926_pt1 | contig 12790 bp, 11 predicted proteins | sample Plot26_FD_92536 | JGI IMG/M metagenome (GOLD analysis project Ga0126305, IMG submission 92536) | Serpentine soil microbial communities from UC McLaughlin Reserve, CA, USA - Plot26 | ecosystem: Environmental > Terrestrial > Soil > Grasslands | place: USA: UC McLaughlin Reserve, Lake County... | reverse complement strand
GGGCAGCTTGGCGACGTGATGCAGGAGTCCGCGCGCGCGGCGCTCTCATACGCCCGCGCTCGCACAGGTGATTATGGGCTGGCGCCGGACTTTTTCGACCGTCATAACATCCACGTCCACGTCCCCGCGGGCGCGATCCCGAAGGACGGTCCTTCGGCGGGAATCACAATGGCGACCGCACTTATCTCGGCCCTCACCGGACGTCAGGTGCGCAAGGACGTAGCGATGACCGGGGAGATCACCTTGCGCGGGAAAGTCCTGCCCATCGGGGGTTTGCGCGAAAAGACGGTGGCTGCGCACCGGGGAGGGATCAAGACCTTCATCCTGCCGCGCCGCAACGCGAAGGATCTGGCCGAGCTGCCCGGCGTCGTGCGCGACGGAATGGAGCTGATCCAGGTCGACTCCCTGGAGCAGGTACTCGCCACCGCGCTGCTGCCCAAGGCGCAGACCGGGCCGGTGCCGGTGCAGGTAGCGTAGTGAGACGGCAAGAAAGAAGCTAAGACAGAACGACAACGCCGCTTTCGTCTACCGGCTGTCCTCATTCCCAGCCCCCTTCTCCCGGCCCGACGGGAGAAGGGGGCTTCTTGTCCCCATCACCCTGTCACCCTTCGTCCGCCCCTGAGCGAAGCGGCGCTGCCTGCGGCCCTGCCTGAACCCAATAGGGTCCACCACAGCCCAGCGGCAGCGATCAGGCCGATTGTGGCGAAGATGAGCCAGGGAAGTGCGGGGAGCCCAAGACTGCGGCCCATGTCGTAGAGGAGACCCCCGGCGTAGCTGCCGAGTCCGCCACCGAAGGCGACCGCCAAGGCGGCGACGCCGAAGTACGATCCCAGCGCGACCGGGTTCGCCAACCCGGCAGCCACTGTCTGCTCACTCGGTCGCGCCAGGACGATCCCCAACGAATAGACGGCGACGGCGAAGAGCAAGCTGATCGTATCCCGTGAAAAGCCAATCAACACAAGTCCCGCCGCCGTGGCCAGTACCCCGGCGATGAGTGCGCCTGGCGCTCCGACCCTGCGTTCCGCCAGACGCGGCATTGGGTACCCGAGCACGACCGCGATGACGGAGTTGACCGCGTAGACCCACGCGACCGCGCTTGGGTTGCCGGCGATAGCCGTTGCAACCAGCGGCAGCGTGATCGAAAACTGCGCGGCCATGAATTGGTGTCCGCCCATGAAGCCGGTGTAGGTCAGAAATGGCCGGTCGCGGAAGGCCAGTTTCAGACCGCGGAAGGGTCCGCCTTTCTCCGCGACCTGCACGGCCGGCAGCCAGAGCAGAATCAGGACGAAGATCAGCACGTACATTGCCGCGCTGACGAGCGTTACCAGTCGGAAATCGACGCCGAGCAGCAGGGCCCCGAGTTGGGTACCGGCGGTGATGCCGAGTCCTCCAACGACTCCAGTCTTGGCGAAGTAGCTCGGGCGCTCACTCTCATCGGTGAGCGCCGCGACGGCGGCCGAGCGCGGTGATTCGAAGAGCGCGCCGCCGATGGCCGCGACGATTGCCGCCGTCATCAGCAATCCGTAGGTCCCGGCGAAGGCCATCGCCGCGAAGCCTACGGCTCGCACGAGCATACCGATCGCGATGAGCGGTTTGGCCCCGAAGCGGTCGGCGAGCACGCCGCTGAACGGCGTCAGCCCTTGCTGAAAGAACTGCCGCGCCGCCAGCACCAGCCCGATGGCGCCGGCCGTCCAGCCGAGCCCATCCACGAAATGGACGGAGATCATGGGGATGACCATGAAGAAGCCTGCCCAGGCAAAGAAGGTCGAGACCAGGAGCACGAGGAGACCGCGGCGCCTTGCTGGCGCGCTCACTCGACCGGTGTCCAACCTTCGACCGACTCCATCGCCAGGCGTAACATCATCGTCAGCCGGTCGACGTCGCGCTCGCCCGGATCACGTCCCAGTGGGCGTTGCTCGGGTGACCCGCCGCCAGACCGCAAAGCTCCCGAGAATTCGATGCCGCCGGTCTCCGGCGCGACCGCCATCACCGAGCGCCGCACCGCACCAGTCCCCCATGAGAGGACAAGCGCCGACCCGTTCCGGCCGCGCCGGATCGCGGCCTCAACCGGACTGGACCAGCCGCTGGCGACGCGGGTCGCCGCCTCACGGAGGGTTTGCTCGACTGCTGTTGCACCAGCATCAGAGGTTGCCGGCAACTGCGACGTCGCCGACCCGCGACCTGATCGGGGCGAGCCGCCGGTGAGCCGCGCCACGCGCGCATGCATCACGGGGCTCTTCCAGGCCCAGAAGAGAGCGGCCAGCGCGGTGATGTGGATGATGAGGATCACCACGCTGAGCGCAGGCACGCCGCCGCCGTACATCTGTGTCCAGTCACCATTGAGCCCCGAGAAGATGTCCAGCAACGGGTAGACCACGAGCGCGTTGAGCAACGAGATCCAGGTGAATGTGATGAGCAACTCGTTGATAGCGGCGCGAAACGGTGGTCGTTTCAGGAAGACGAGCGCGACCGCGATCGCTGCCAGGAGAAGATTTACCGCGGTGCCGGCGGCCGCGATCACGATCTGCTGGGCGTCCGTGAATTCGAGCGGATCGAAGGCAACGTAGCCGGCGAATCCGTAGAAGCCCCAGTCCAGGACCTCGCCCCCATAGAGCCAGATCACAGTCGCGTGACCGAGCTCGTGCAGCGCCACCGCGATCGGCAGCAGCACGAAGAACGCCGCCTGATCGACGAGCACGCGGTCTTCCTGGGTGAAATTGAGGTCGAAGGTCTGGCGGAAGTTGCGGGCGAGCTGATAGATCACTCGCACACCGAGGATGACATAAAACAGACTGATCAACACAAATGGACCGAAACTCATGCCGAATCTCCGGGAAAGTGGATGGTCATGCCGGCAAGTCTGGCACAGGCCGCCGGGTCGTGCTCGAAACGTTCAGGATCAGACCGAAATGGGCTGCTCCGCGCGCGCGCGCTGAATCCGCGTGACGCGACCTCCCATCGCCAGCACGGCGGCCGCGACCACGGCGCCACCGGCCGCCACCGCCACTGGGGCTCCCCAGAGGGCACTCAAGAACCCGGCCAACGCCGCCCCGATTGGTGTCGAACCGGCGAAGACGGTGAGGTAGATGCTCATCACGCGGCCGCGCAGCCAGTCCGGTGAACTCGTCTGCACGGCCGTATTCGCCAGGGCCATCGTCGTGCTCATGGCGAACCCAGTTGCCGCCATCAGAACCATCGCCAGCACGGCGGTCAGCCCCATGCCAGCAACGACGCCGAGCGCGATCTCGAAGGTGCCGAACAGTAGCGCCGAGCCGAGCATGAGCCGCCGCGACGGGCGGCGCCTGGTGAAGGCGAGCGTGAGTGCGCCGATCAGCGAGCCAACGCCAAGCGATGACATGAGCAGTCCGAATCCACTCGCGCCGATATGGAGCGCGTCACGTGCCAGGAGAGGCGCCCAGACCCCAAAGTTCATGCCGAAAATGGCCATCAGACCGGCGAGGATGATCGGCATGCGGACGGCCGGCGAACTGCGGACATATGCGAGGCCTTCTCGCAGTCGCTCGCTAGGAGAGCCTTCCTCGCCGCCACGCCTTGGCCAGCCGATGGTTCGCATCATGCCGAGACCGACAATGACCGGCAAGTACGAGACCGCGTTGAGAATGAAGCAGATCGCAGGACCGAATGCGGCCAGCAACAGCCCGGCCAACGCTGGTCCCGCGACGCGCGTGGTGTTGAACAATGCCGAGTTGAGCGCGATGGCGTTCATCAGGTCGTCATTGCCAACGAGATCGACGACGAAGGCCTGGCGCGCCGGCATATCAACGGCGGAGACGACACCGAGCGCGATCGCCGCCGCATAGATCTGCCAGAGCTGCACCTGACCAGTGGCCACAAGCAGCGCCAGCACCCCGATAATGGCAGTGGATGCAACCTGCGTGACGATGAGCAGGCGACGTTTCGGCAGACGATCGACGAGGACGCCGGCGGGTAGACCGAGGACGAGCGTGGGGCCGAACTGACAGACGCCGATCAGACCGAGCGCGGCCGGAGAGTTGGTCATAGTTAGCACCAACCAGCTCTGCGCCAGACTCTGCACCCAGGTTCCCGTCAGCGATAAGAGCTGCGTGAACCAAAAGACTCGGTAATCGCGATGGGCAAAGGCACGCAGCCCGTCGGGCAGCGAGCGACCTCTTCGAGGGAGATCGCGCGGAACCTCATGATCAACGGTGTCGGTTGCCGGCGCACCGCGCGCATGCGTGCCCGGTGTCTGCATTCGGGCCATTGTCACAGCCCAAGCAGAGACCGTGCCGCCCTGACCTGCAAGTGCAACTGCAAGTGAACGTTATGCCGGTTGCGTCACCGTCAAGACGAGTTGAGGCGGGATACCGCTCTCCATGGCATAGAACGAGCCAGTTGCTTCCGGCTGGCCAGGCAGGACGAAGGTAATCTTGCCGTCTCCGGAGACCGAACCCGTAACATCGACTGCGGACAACCCACCGGGCTCGACGGCTTCGAACCAGGACGGCACACCATGGACGTTGAGCGCGCTACCTCCATCCGGCACATCGTTGGCCGTCAGACCGTCTGGCACGACAAAGTCGTAGATGATGCCGACACTCCCGCCCGGCGCTCCCGCCTCGCCGGCGCCGGTGAATGTCAGCAGTGCACTGAGAACCGTTCCCTCGCCAATGCCGGTAACATCGAAGCTGATCAGCGTCACCGCCCCTTGCGGCCCGCCGATGGCGAGCAGCCCCGCGCTCTCAGGCGACTGCGGCGCGTTCGGCGCGGAGGTGAACACGGTCGTGTCGGACACCGCGTCAAAGGCAACCTCGGTGGTCACGCCAATCGCACCGGCCACGGCTGGATCGACAGCTGGCGCGGGCAGTCCTGGTACTGAGGGGGGCAACATCACCTCGCCTGGTGCGAGCGGTACGCCGGGCCCCGTCGTAACCGGCGCGGCCTCCGTTGTCTCGCGCGGCACGCCGTTGACCGTGCCGCTCTCCCCGGTCGCCCCCGCGGTCGCATCCTCGGCGTCTTGCTGCCACAGTGCGATCGGCGCCCGATCATGGAGGGACTCAGCGATCAGGTTTGACACGCCGCCGTCCACGCCATCGGTGATGGAGCCGGTGGTGGCAACTTGGTAGGGGCCAGCGGCGGCGAAGGTGCTGGGAACGACGCCGGTGAAGGGAACCATTCCCGTCGACATCAGAACGAGGGCCAAGGCACCAAGAGCCCGCAAGAATCCGGCGCAATCTCTTCGAGACCGGGTGTCTGCCGCCCATCGTTCGTCGTGTCGCCGCATACCCCTCGTCTCCGTCAAAACGCATGCCAAGCCGGGCATTGTGCTGCCGCGACACTTCCCCAAACGCGCCAACACTGCCCGCCGTTCCGCCAATCACCTATAAGCCCATCACCCCTCGCTACACGGGCATGGCTATTGCGTCACAATGAGCTACGCGACGCTGCACGGGGCAGATGGCCTGCGGGTCCCGCAGTTAAGGGAACCTGTGCCAGCGAACATGATGAGGAGAGTCGGCAAGCGATGCATTCACGGATCGTGGCGATTGTCGGAACGGTGGCGATCGCATTGTTTGGGTCGGCCGGAACTGTGGCTCAGGACGCCACTCCTGAGGCTTCCCCTGTCGCCGAAAGTCTGTTTGCAAATTTGGGTTTACCAGAGTTGACGGTGACCGCGACCGATGAGGGCTTTGAGGTTTCCGAGTCCGAGGTCGAGGCCGGACGCTATTTGGTTCACCTCGTCAATGAGACCGATAATCCTGACATTGCGGCTGGATTCGTCCGGCTGGTCGACGGGAAAACGCTTGACGATCTCTCGTTCGCCGAAGAGATGGCATCTGGCACTCCAATGCCAGAAGAGATGCCGGACGTCGATACATTCGCCTGGCTCTACGACACGTATGTCGCTGGTGGCGTGACTACAGACAGCGATCAAGGCGTCATCGACCTGCGCGGAGGCGAGTACGGCGTGTGGGCCGATAACCCGACGTCCCCAATCGCTGCCGCACCGCTGACCGTCACCGGCGATGCCGACGCGCGAATCGAGGGGCCTGAGCCCGAGGCCACGGTGACGATTGTGGAGGAAGGAGCAGGCGGCGAAGGATTCAAGTTCACGGTCACCGGCGAAGTAACGGCTGGACCGCAGATCGTGAAGATCCTCAACGCCAGCGATCAGCCGCACTTCGTGATCGGTTTTCACTACCCAGAGGAGATTACCATCGAGCAGGTGATGGAGTTCCTCATGTTCGATCCCTCGTCGGGCGCCACCCCAAGCGCGGAGATGCTCGATGAGACACTGCTCACGTTCCCCATTTTCGCACCAACCCAGTCCGTGGGCACGACGCAGTGGGTGGAGATGGACACTGAGTCTGGCCAGCTCATCCTTGTCTGCTTCGTTCCCGATCCGGTGGCGGGCGGCATTCCGCACGCCTTCGAAGGCATGGTCAATCTGGTGCCGGTGGCAGAGAGCTAGGACGGAGCGGGCGAGCGGCGTCGTGAGTCGCAAGCCGTGAGCGGGAACGGGCGAGGCTGATCTCGCCCGTTCCGCTGTCCCAATACTTCGTCGTCGCAATACCCCGGTAAACTACCCTAATGGATCTGCTCGGCGAAACGTCGGCCTACATCGTCCAAAACGCCGACCGGTTTCAACAAGCGGTTCTGGTCCACCTTGGCTTGAGCCTTGGTGCGCTCGGCATCGCGATGCTGGTATTCATCCCACTTGGGGTGCTGGTATCGACCGGCGGCAAGCTCACCTCGACCATCGTCGGTGCGGTTGCGGCGGTGCGCGTCATCCCCAGCCTCGCTGTTATTCTCCTCCTGTTGCCGATCTTCGGGCTCGGCTGGCGACCCGCACTCATTGCTTTGACGCTCCTGGCAGGACCACCTCTCGTGATCAACACCGACATCGGACTGCGCGGTGTTGATCCAGCTACGCTAGAGGCCGCGACCGGCCTGGGCCTGACCGGGTCCCAACGGTTCTGGCGTGTGAAGGCCCCCCTGGCGCTCCCGGTGATCGTCACCGGCGTTCGCACGGCGGCGGTCGAGGTCATCGGCAGCGCGACCCTGGCCGCCTTCGTCGGCGCGGGGGGACTCGGCACATTTATTACCTCGGGTATCACGCTTATGGACGAGCGGATGCTCCTCTCCGGCGCACTTTTAGTCACTATGCTGGCGCTGCTGACAGAGTGGATGCTGGCGCGGCTGGAGCTTCGCGTTACTCCGCCTGGCACGACATAGGCGTAAATCAGGGCGCGCATCACCGCGTGATGTGTTGTATGAAGGTGCGCCGAACGCGTGTTCGTGTTTTACACTAGCGCGGCCGTCGTTGCCTACGGGCGCTCAGAAGCGCAATCGGAAGAGGGACGAATGATGATCACTCGACGGACATTGGCCAAGAGTCTGGCCATGACCCCAGTCGTCGCCCTGACGCTGGAAGCGGGAGTCCACGGTCGTTTGTCGGATGTTGCCGCAGCTCAGGAAGGGCCGGTGCGCATTGGCTCGAAGGACTTCACGGAGCAACTCATCCTGGGCGAGATGTATGCGCTGCTGCTCGAGAACGCGGGCATCACGACCGAGAAGCGACTCAACCTCGGCGGTACGCAGGTGGCCCAAAAGGCGCTCCTCGCCGGCGAGATCGATCTCTATCCGGAGTACACCGGCACCGGTCTGACCGTCGTGCTCGGTATGCCGATCGACGCCGTGACCTCGGCCACACCGATGGCCGGTGTCGCCACGCCCGCCGACCAAGCGGTATCGATCGACCAGCGGGTCTACGATATCGTCTCCGAGGAGTATCTGGAGCAGTTCGATCTCGTCTGGCTCGACGAGTCGGCCTTCAACAATACCCAGGCGCTTGCCGTGAAGCACGCCTTTGCCGAAGAGCGTGGTATTTCCACGATCAGCGAACTCGCGGAGATCGCCGGCGAGCTGACGATCGTCGCGCCGTCCGATTTCGTTGAGCGGCCGGACGGCTTGCAGGGGCTCCAGGATTTCTACGACCTGGAGTTTGGTAACGTCCTCAGCGTCGCGCCGGGTATCCGCTACCAAGCGCTGGAGGAAGATCAGGCGCAGGTTGTGCTCGCCTTCGGCACCGATGGCCAGGTCTCTGGAATGGATCTCGTGCTGCTCAAGGACGACAAGGCACTCTGGCCGCCGTATCACGTGGCGCCGGTTGTCCGCAATGAGACACTGACGGCTAATCCAGGGATCGCCGACGCGCTGAATCCGGTCGCGCCACTACTTACGGACCAGGTCATGTCGGCGCTGAACTGGCAGGTCGACGGTCCGGAGAAGATGGAGCCGATCGATGTCGCCCGCGCCTTCCTCGAGGACCAGGGGCTGCTTAGCTGAGTCGGGAGTCGTGAGCCGTAAGTCGTAGCGTCGCTCCCAGCGGCCATCTCCACATTCATACTCACGACCTACGACTCGGCTCACACTAAAGGCGGTGCGCCATCGAGGACCAGGGGCTGGCGCTTGCCGGCGCGCCGAGCGCCGCGACCGAAATCCGGTTCGACCACGTCACCAAGCGGTTTGACAATGGGGATGAGGCCCGTCCTGCCGTCATCGACGTCTCGTTGACGATCGAGCCGGGTGAGCTCGTTGTCCTCATTGGTCCCTCCGGCTGCGGTAAGACGACCCTGCTCAAACTGATCAACCGCCTCTACGACCCGACCAGCGGAGTCATCTACATCGACGGCACTCCCGCGCAGCAGCTCGAAGGGCCAGACCTGCGCCGTCACATGGGCTATGTGATCCAGCAGGGTGGTCTCTTCCCGCACTACACCGTTGCGGAGAACGTGGCCGTCGTCCCCGGTCTGCTGGGATGGGACAAGGCTCGTACCGGCGCTCGAGTGGATGAGCTGCTGCGCCTCGTCGGTCTGCCCCCAGAGGCATACCGGTCGCGGTATCCCTCGCAGCTCTCCGGGGGGCAGCAGCAACGGGTCGGCATCGCGCGCGCCATCGCCGCCGGCCCAGGAACCTTACTCATGGACGAGCCGTTCGGCGCTCTCGACGCCATTACGCGGGGACGACTACAAGAAGAGCTGCGGGAGCTCCACGAGCGCCTCGGGCAGACAATCGTCTTCGTCACCCACGACATCGACGAGGCGGCACTTCTTGCCGATCGCATCGCCGTGATGCGGGAAGGCGCCGTCGTGCAATTCGACACGCCAGTGAATGTGATCATGCGGCCGGCCAATCGCTTCGTCGCCGAGTTGGTCGGTGCGGACGATCTCCTGCGCCGGCTGAGCTTGGTCAGCGCCGCCACCGCCATGATTGCACTCCAGCCAGGAGATGGCGTCGATCCCGATGAACCCGCGATCGACCTCCCGATGCGGGTGCGTCCCGTGCTGAGCATTCTCCTGGAAACCGGCGTGCCGCGCGTAATCGTGCGTGACGGAGGGCAGCCGGTCGGCTACCTCGACCTCCCAGCGATCCAGGCGGTGAGTATTCCCCATGTCGCCGGGAACGAGTTGTGACGCTCGACTACCTGATCAACCGGCGCGATCGCGTCTGGGAGTTGACGTTGCAGCACCTCAGCCTGTCAGCGACGGCCATTCTGATCGCGCTCGTCTTCGCTATCCCGCTCGGCGTGCTGGCCGCCCGCAACGCGAAGATCTCGACACCGATGCTCGGCATTCTAGGTGCGATCTACACCATCCCCAGCCTCGCGTTCCTGGCCTTGCTGATCCCGAGTCTTGGCATCGGTCGCCGGCCGGCGATTGTCGTGCTGGCCGCCTACGCCCAGATCTTCCTGGTGCGAAACATCGCCACCGGGCTACGTGGGGTCGATCCGGCCACACTGGAGGCGGCCCTCGGACTCGGCATGACCCGCTGGCAGCAGTTCGCACGAGTGCGCTGGCCGCTTGCCTTGCCGGTGATCGTCGCCGGGCTGCGCACGGCAGCGGTGACGACGATCAGCCTGGCCACGGTTGCCGCCTGGATCGGGGCCGGCGGGCTAGGCACACTCCTCTTCGAGGGGATCACCCGTGATGACCCCAACCGCATCCTGGCCGGCGCTATCGCCATCACCGCGTTGGCGTTGTTGACCGACGCCCTACTTCGTTTCGCCGAGTCGATGACCGCGATTGCGAGGGCACGGCGGGCTGGACAGGGGTGATGGGTGAACCGTTGCTACGTTCCCAGGCGACGCACGTGCAGCATGTTGGTGCGGCCGGAGACGTGAGTCATCGGCAGTGAGCCGGCGATGAGGGCAAATTCGCCTTCCGTCGCCAGCCCCTCTTCGATGATCTTCTGCCCCGCCACTCGGAAGAGGTGATCCGGGTTTTCCTCGACCGGGACCGCCGTGCCGCGGGTGCCCCAGAGCAGGTTCAACCGTCGGGCGATCTCGATGTCCGCGGCCGCACCAATGATCGCCGGCTTCGGTCGATACTTCGCCACCCGCTGCACCGACGCGCCGGTCAGCGTGAAGACGACAATGTGCTCAACCGGCGCTTCGTCCGCCAACTCCCGCGCTGCCCGGGCGATGGCGTCGGCGATCACGAGCGTGGCGTCCGACTGGTCGGGCAGCGGTTGCACCGAGGCACTGGTGCGGATCGGGCCGTCTCGCTCCGCCTCCCGGATGATGCGCCCCATCGTGCGCACCGCTTCCACCGGGTACTGTCCAATCGCCGTCTCCGCCGAGAGCATCACCGCATCCGTGCCGTCCCAGACGGCGTTGGCGACATCGCTGGTTTCAGCGCGAGTCGCCACCGGCTGTGTGATCATCGACTCCAGCATCTGCGTAGCCGTGATCACCGGGATGGCAAATGCGTTGGCGACCTTGATGATGTCCTTCTGGGCTCGGGGTACGCGCTCCGGCGGCATTTGCACGCCGAGATCGCCGCGCGCCACCATCAGTCCATTGGCTCCCGCGGCGATGCCACGAACGTTGTCCAGTGCGTCGGGCCGCTCGATCTTGGCAATCAGCGCCGGTGGTCGGGAGCTGTACCAACTGGCCACTTCGCGAGCGAAGCGGAGATCGGCCGCGTCGGTGACGAACGAAAGCCCGATGAAATCGACTCCCTGCTCGACGCCCCACTTCAAGTCCTCGCGATCGACCTCTGTCAGCGATCCTCCCTTGATCATCGCCCCGGGCAGCGTGACCCCCTGGCGCCCGGGAATATGACCGCCGCGGCCCACTTGGCAGGTGGCGACGTTATCCTCGATCTTCTCGACCAGCAGCTCGATGAGCCCGTCGGAGATCAGGACACGGCTGCCCGGTTGAATGACGTCGAAGAGCGGAGCGTAGTCGATGCCAATACGCTCGGGGGTGGTGGGCACCGGGGTGTTGACGATCTCGACCGTCCCTCCGCGCGCAAACCCGACCTTCTCCTCGCCCAGCACCGGGCCGGTGCGGATCTTGAGACCGCGCAGGTCGAACAGGATCGGCACGAGCCGGCCGGCCTCCTCCGAGACGGAGCGGACGTCGTCGACCAAGCGAGCCCGATCCTCTGGCGAGCCATGGGCAGCGTTGATGCGCACCACATCGAGCCCGGCATCAAACAGCTCGCGCAGCGTCTCAGGACTGCGCGATGCCGGTCCTAGTGTCGCGACGATCTTCACCCGGCGCTCGTCATAGACGCCCAAGGTCTACACCTCCCAGACCTGCCACAGGATTGTTCGCGACGATGGTAGCAGCGGATCGCGGGACAGGGTGGGCGTCATTCCAACTCGACGGCGAGGAGGCGAGGACCGGGACCCTGCTCGCCGAGCACGTCATCGGGATTGAACAGCACACAGCGATCGAGCGAGAGACAACCGCAGCCGATGCAGCCGGATAAATCGTCACGCAATCGGACGAGTTGCTCGATGCGCTGGTCCAGATCGGCGCGCCAGAGTGCCGATAGGCGCGCCCAATCCTCGCGGCTGGGAGTCCTCCCCTCGGGCAACGAGGCGAGAGCGGCGCGGATCTCGGCAAGCGGGATACCGACCCGTTGCGAAACCCGGATGAATGCCACCCGGCGCAACATCTCACGCGCATACCGGCGTTGGTTGCCCGGCGTGCGCCGGCTGCGGATGAGCCCTTGCCGTTCGTAAAAATGCAGCGCTGAGACGGCAACGCCGCTGCGCTCCGCGAGCTGCGCGGGAGTTAACTCGCCGACGCTCCCGATGAGCCCCATCACCAGATCCTCCTCGACTTGACCTCAACCAATGTTGAGGTTGTACAGTGGGTTCATGGCGCCGGTCAAGCCGGGGCAGCCAATCTCGCGTCGCTCCATCCGCTGAGGTCGACAATCTCAGAAGAACGAGCGCAACAGCACAAGAACGAGAGTCTGGTCGAGCACAGGAGGATATGATGGCGGCGATCCACAGCAGTGTTGGCGGCCAAACTGACGGCGCGGTCTTGGATACGAATGGACATCTCATCCGTGTTGGCCCGCGGGCGGAACTGCATGGAGTGACCGTCGTCTCGGGGGGACGGCACGGGATCGCCGTTTTCCCTTCGTCGGTCTCCGAGGCGGTCTACGCCGTCGACAATCGCTGCCCGCACATGGGGTTCCCCCTCCACAAGGGGAGCGTCGCCGACGGCATCCTCACCTGCCATTGGCATCACGCCCGCTTCGATCTCGAGAGCGGCGGTACTTTCGATCCCTGGGCCGACGACGTCCAAACCTACCCCACCCTCATCAAGGATGGCATCGTCTACGTCGATGCGCGGCCGCGCGGAGGCGACCGCGTGGCGCACGCTAAGGCACGGCTCTGGGATGGTCTGGAGCAGGATCTCAATTTGGTCGTCGTCAAGAACGTGCTCGCGTTGCTCGAGGACGATGTCCCGCCAGCGCAGATCCTGGTGATCGGAGGTCGCTTCGGC
>Ga0126305_10000925_pt1 | contig 12799 bp, 11 predicted proteins | sample Plot26_FD_92536 | JGI IMG/M metagenome (GOLD analysis project Ga0126305, IMG submission 92536) | Serpentine soil microbial communities from UC McLaughlin Reserve, CA, USA - Plot26 | ecosystem: Environmental > Terrestrial > Soil > Grasslands | place: USA: UC McLaughlin Reserve, Lake County... | reverse complement strand
CCAGCCCGCCTTGAGCACCGCGATGTTGGCCTCGGCGATGTTTGGCTTCTTGGCGAACTGCTTCTTCAGCCAGTCGATGGTGTTGTCGAGAGGCCGGGAGAACAGCCAGTAGCACATGCCGAGGGCGAACATGTTCTTGCAGCGGTCCATCGACTTGTTGTCGAGACCGGTGCCTTCGAGCGTGCGGCGGGTCATCGTGGTCAGCGCCGCCTGGAACACCCGGTAGCTCTCGAGGCTGCCGTCCTCCAGGGGGTTGACGGTGATGGCGGCCTTGGCGAAGTTGCGCGGGGTGAACTCGTCGGTGTTGACGATGATGATGCCGTTGGGCTTGAGATCCTTCAGCTCCTTCTTGAGAGCCGCCGGATTCATGGCCACCAGCACGTCCGGCGCGTCGCCCGGGGTGTGGATGTCGTAGTCGGCGATGCGCACCTGGAAGGCCGACACGCCGGGCAGGGTGCCGGCGGGCGCGCGGATCTCGGCCGGGAAGTCGGGCAGCGTCGACAAGTCGTTGCCGAGCATCGCCGACGTGTTGGTGAACTGGGTGCCGGTGAGCTGCATGCCGTCGCCCGAGTCCCCGGCAAACCGGATGACGACCTCGTCGATCCGCTCGGACGTGATCTCCCGTCTCTCTTTTTCTGCGACCGTGGTGCTCATGATCCTCTCTCTTCAAGAGTGAAAACAAAAAAGGCCGGGCAAAGATGCCCAGCCCTTGTGGACGACGCCATCCGCCTAGCCCCTTCGTCCACCGGGCTAGCGGCCCACCTCCGTACGTCTGCCAGAGCTTGCATCGGAGGGCGATCTTACCAGAGATGGCCGGCCGTCGCCCCCGTGCCGCGGGGTAGGGGCGCGGGGAAGGGCTAGGGCGGCAGCCGGTCGAGCGCAGCCTTCTCCTCGGGGGTCAATTCGGCGGCCAGGTCCGGGTCTGCTTCGAGGAGAGACTCGGCGTCGGCCATGTCCTGGAGGCGCTTGGACCGTCGCCGGGCCGGATCGATGGCCGCCCGCAGCTTCTCGTGCAGCAGATCGGAGCGGCGGAGCACCCGCAGGCGAACCCCGTCGATCTCGATCTCGTCCGCCCGCATCACGGCCGGACCGAGGAGGGGGTCGTCCGTAAACTGGACCGGCGTCTCCTCCGGTCCAATCCAATTTTCGGAGTGCTGAAACTCGCCGGTGCGGAAAAAGCCCGCCGCTTCCAACTCTGTCTGGGGAATGGACCGGCGATCCACGATCGCGAGATCGATGTCCAGGGTCGTCCTCGGCTCAGTCTGGTGGATCTGGAGCGCGACGCCTCCAATGATGGCGTAGGGCACTCCCGTCTCGGCAAGCACCTTGCCCAACGCCAGCAAGGCTGGCTTCTTCGTCTGCTCCATCCCGGACCTCATCCAGTGCCACTGACGGTCCAGGAGGAACCCGGTTTCGAGACCGCTCGGCATGGGATCATGGTACCACCTTGCCCTGATCTCCGCGGAGCTCCTGGTATCTGTCCCTACCTCTCCGGCCAGCGGGAGGTCAATAGAGCATGCTCTGCTGCCGGAGGAACTCCGCCAGATCCTTGCCGCGATCGAAACGGCAGACCTGCCAGTCGAGAGGGTTGAAGAAATCATAGGTTTCGGTCCAGATCAGGCTGACTCCGCCGCTGTCGCGGTTCACGGTGAAGACCTCACCCTGGGTGATCGAGGGCCGTAACGAGGCGAATGGGACCTCCCGATCCCCAAACTCCTGCACCAGAAGCTCGTCCTCGATGAAGCCTCTGTACGCCTCGGCGATGCTCTGGGCGTCCAGGAAGGACTGCCGGCGGTCAAGGTTCGATCTCGACGGGTTCTTGAAGATCGGTTGGCCGTCCTTTTCGATCCTCTGGCCGTTGTTCAGCTTCAGCAACTCCGCCAGCGACTCTGGCATCGGGAACCCCAGGGTGGTCTCCGCGGCGCTCAGGGCCTCCGGAGAGCAGGGGCCGTTCAAGTAAGCAGCGGCATCGCCATAGCCCTTCAGAACCTCCACGAAGCTCGCCCAGGCATCGCGCAAATCGTCCATGGCGGTCAGGCTAACATAGGCTTCGAGGTCCAGAAGGCTGATTTCGAAGCTCGCATTTGGTGGTTCCAGGTGCAGAGCAATCGCTCCGGATCCACAATCAACTGGCTACAGTTTGGATTGAGTCAATTTCGACTTTGAATCCAGTGGATCCTGCTTCCAAGTCTGAGGATTCTGCTCTCGGTCGAGTGGGTTGAGGTGCCGAACGAGTGGAATCGGATCTGGAATCGACTGATTCCGGATTCGGAACGAATGGATTCGGCGGCCGAGATGAACGCGGTGGAGGTCGGAAGGGGGATCAGAGGACCCACGGACGGTTGTGGTCCTCCCCCCCAATGTAGAGACGCCCTGCGGGCGTCTCCGTGACGGGAAGGACGTTTCCTGCGCGAGATCGCCCCGCGAGAGAGGGCGGTTTTTTGTGCCGGCATCGCCGCCGCCTCGGAGACGCCCGCAGGGCGTCTCTACATTGGGGGGGAACCGGCGAAAATGAAAAAGGCGGGGTCAAGCCCCGCCCGTTCAAGGGAACTGCTGAAAGCAACCCTCAGTGGCCCGCCGCCACCTTCGCCGCCTCGCGGTCCTGGGCCTGGCGGGCGGCGTCGACGAGGTTGAAGGCGTCGCGGCGCATCTTGGCGCGCTTGACGTCCTCTTCCGGGAAGAGCGGGCGGTAGCCGAGGCGGCTCTCGTCGAAGGTGTAGGGCTTCATCAGGTCGCTCTTGCCGACGATCGACTGCTCGCGGGTGAAGTAGGCCATGTCGTAGTTGTTCGACATGATGATGGCCTCCTCCGGGCAGGCGTCCACGCAGTAGCCGCAGAAAATGCAGCGCAGCATGTCGATCTCGTAGACGACCGGGTACTTCTCGATGTTGACGTCCGGATGCTCGGCGGCCTCGATGTGGATGCACTCGGCCGGGCAGTTCTGGGCGCAGAGGTAGCAGGCCACGCACCGCACCGAGCCGTCAGGACGGGTGGTGAGGATATGGTGGCCGCGGAAACGGTGGCTGTACTCGCGCCGCTTCTCGGGGTACTCGATGGTGTACATCTTGTTCCTGCCGAACAAGTTGCGCATGAAGTGGCGCAGGGTCACCATCATGCCGCCGAGCAGCGGCAGGTAGAGCCGCTCCGCGAGGCCCGGCTTGTAGGGCCGGACCTCCGTGGGGTACGGCTCCCGCAGCATCGGCCGGCCCGGCGGCGGCGCCGTGGTCGCCGTCTGGGACGCCTGAGCTGTCTGAGTCAAAGGCTGGCTCATCGTTCGAGCTCTCCTGCAATGATGTTCAATCCACCCAACGAGACGATCGAGTCGGACAGCGAGCCGCCGTTGATCAGGCTGGGGAAGGTGGAAAAGATCGGGAAGCATGGCGCCCGGCAATGGTTCCGGTACGGTTTGCCGGTGCCGTCGCTGATGGTGTAGAAGCCGAGCTCGCCGTTGGCGCCCTCGACCATGTTGTAGATCTCGCCCTCGGGCACCCGGATGCCGTCCATGATCAGCTTGAAGTGGTAGATCATGGCCTCCATCTCGTTGTAGCAGGCCTCCTTAGGGGGCAGAGCCACGTGCGGGTCGTCGACGATCCAGGGGCCTTCCGGCATGCCGCGGTCGAGAAGCTGCTTGATGATCTTCAGCGACTCCCGGATCTCCATCATGCGGATGCGGAAGCGGTCGTAGACGTCGCCGCCGAAGAGCACCGGCACCTCCCAGTCGAGGGTGTCGTAGAGGTCGTACGGGTGGGCCTTGCGCACGTCGTAGGGGACGCCGCTCGCCCGCAGGCAGGGGCCGGTCCAGCCCCAGTTGACGGCGTCCTCGCCGGAGATGGCGGCGATGCCCACGGAGCGGTCGAGCCAGATGCGGTTCTTGTTGACCAGCTTCTCGGTGTCCTCGACGAACGGCGGGATGATCTCCAGCAACTTGCGGCTGCGGGCCTCGAAGTCGGGCGGCAGGTCCTGGATCAGGCCGCCGATGCGGCAGGCCGAGACGGTCAGGCGGGAGCCGCAGACGCTCTCGAGCAGGCCGTAGATCTCCTCGCGGGGCTGGAAGAGGTACCAGAAGTTGGTCAGCGCCCCGGCGTCGACCAGAGTCGTGCCGTTGCAGACGCAGTGGTCCATGATGCGCGAGAACTCGGAGAGGATCGTCCGCGCCCACACGGCCTTCGGCGGCACCTCGACGCCCAGCAGCTTCTCCACCGTCTTGCAGTAGCCGACGTTGTTGATGAAGGCCGAGCAGTAGTTGAGCCGGTCCGTGTAGGGGATGACGTGCTGCCAGGTGTGGGTCTCGGACATCTTCTCGAAGCACCGGTGCAGGTAGCCGATCTCGACGTCGGAGGCGACGATCGTCTCGCCGTCGAGCACCGCCATCAGGCGGAAGGTGCCGTGCATGGCCGGGTGCGACGGGCCGATGTTGATCGTCATCCGCTCGAACATGTCGTCCTGCCCCTCGGGCAGGTTGAAGTGCGGCTTGTAGATCTTGTCCTCGGTCAGGATCCAGCGCCGCGCCGGGTCGTAGTCTTTGCGCAGCGGGTGCCCCTGGAAGGCCTCGTGGCAGAGGATGCGTCGCAGGTTCGGGTGGCCGTCCACCTTGACGCCGAACATGTCGTAGATCTCGCGCTCGAACCAGTCCGCCGCCTTCCAGACGGGGATCAGGGAGGGGATCACGGCGTCGTCTTCGCGCAGCGGCACCTTGAGGCGCAGCCGCGCGGCGCGCGGCAGGGAGTAGAGGTGGTAGACGGCCTCGAAGCGCTCCTCGCGGTCCGGGAAGTCGACGCCGCAGAGGTCGAGCATCATGTCGAACTTGGTGGCCGAGTTCTCCTTGAGCTCCTTGGCCACGGCGGCCAGGACGTCGCGGCTGACGATCCAGGTCGGCTGGTCGAGCCCCTCCTGGGGCAGGATGCTGCCGGCCGGGAACTTCGCCCGGACGGCGTCGAGCTCGGAGTGGGTCGAGGTCTCAGCGGGTGGCGGCGCCAGCGTTGACACTGTCGGTCTTCTCCTGATCCTGGGAGTCCGGGTTCTGGACGCGGAACTTCTTGCGGTCGCGGGCGACCTTCTCCTTAAGCTGGAGGATGCCGTAGATCAGCCCCTCCGGCGTCGGCGGACAGCCGGGGACGTATACGTCCACGGGGATGATCTCGTCGATGCCCTGCATCACGTGGTAGGCGCGGTAGAAGCCGCCCGAGCAGGCGCAGGCGCCCATCGAGATCACCCATTTCGGGTCGCCCATCTGGTCGTAGATCGTCTTGAGGACGGGGGCCATCTTGTCGTTGATGGTGCCCGCCACCAGCAGCACGTCGCTCTGCCGCGGCGAGAAGCGCACCACCTCCGAGCCGAACCGGGAAAGGTCGTAATGGCTGGAGACGGTGGACATGAACTCGATGGCGCAGCAGGCGGTGCCGAACGGGAAGGGCCAGAAGGAGTTGCTCGACGCCCAATCCTCAAGCGTCTCGAACTTCGTGGTGACCCAGCTTTCTCCAATCATATTGTTCATGGCAGGGATCCTCTCGCGGAGGGAGAGTCTAGCACTTGTGACTGGCGGTCACAAGCTCGGGTAAGGCCAACTGTTTCTTGAACTTAGGTTGCACGCCCGGCACATCGGCCCGCTCTCCCCACTCCTGTCAACGCGGTAGGGGTGGGGGGCATTCCCCGGAGGCTTAGATCTGGATCTGGCCGTCCAGGATGGCCTGAACCTCCCGCCTCAGCACCGGCAGATCCCGCTCGACCACGGACCAGACCTCATCCAGATCGATACCGAAGTAGTCATGTACCAGGATATGGCGCATTCCTACGATCAAGGTCCAAGGCACCTGAGGGTTTTTCCTGCGCAGGTCCTCGGACAAGGCTCTCGCCGCCTCGCCGACGATCTGGATGAAATGGACGATCCAGACCTGGGTTCTCTCGTCCGTGTCGAACGCGGCACGCCCTTCCCCGGCAAACTGGTCGATCTTCGCAATGGCCTCGAGGATGTCTCTCAGCCGTTGCTCGTCGCGCCTCACAGCCGCACGGCTTCCTGAAGGATGTGCTCACGAACACGAGGCTTGAGGCCGCGCTCGGTCGCGACGTCGACCCGCCGACCGAGAAGGCTCTCCAGGTCGATCATCAGAGCTGCATGGTCGAGAAGGCTACGGCCCCGCTCCAATTCGACCAGGAAGTCCACGTCACTCTGAGCGCCCGCCTCGCCTCGGGCTACCGAGCCGAAGACCCGGACGTTGGAGGCGCCGTGCCGGGCGGCGATCCTGAGGATGTCATCCCGCTTGTCGCCCAAAAGCTCGTCGATGCCCATGTCGCTCCTCCTTGTGGCCTCCCGAGAATTCTATCCTTCTTCCTCCCTCTCCTCCCCCGTGTGCCGGACCACCCGCACCACATACCACGCGACGATACCCCCCAGCACCACGTACGAGGCGGGATCCAGGTACTCCTCCACCATCTTGAAACGCGCTCCCAGGAAGTATCCCAGCCAGGCCAGGAGGGCCGTCCAGATCGCCGAGCCCACGGCCGTCCAGGCCAGGAACGCCGCCAGGTTCATGCGGGCGATCCCGGCCGGAATGGAGATCAGGGAGCGGATCCCGGGCACGAGACGGCAGAAGAAGACGGCCAGGCCGCCGTGGCGGTCGAACCAGCCCTTGGCCCTCCCGATCTCTTCCGGCGAGACGGTCAGCCACCGTCCGTGGCTCGCCGCCAGCTTTTTCAGACGCTTCTCCCCCAGCTTCCGGCCCGCGTAGTAGAGGGGCAGCGACCCGAGGACGGAGCCGATGGTGCCGGCGGCCACGACGACGGCGAAGGAGAGCTGCCCCCGGGTGACCATGTAGCCGGCGAGCGGCATGATCAGCTCGGACGGGAGCGGCGGGAACACGTTCTCCAGGAACATCAGGAGGGCGATGGCCGCGGGCCCCCCGGCGTGCATCATCCTCATCACCCAACTCGCCATGGCGTTCCTTTCCCTTAATCAAATTCTCAAAAATATTCCTTTCTGAACCTGAAATATTCCCCCTTTCCTTACCGTTATAGGCAGCGTTCAGGAGATATCGCAGTTGGCCTGAATCCAGGCCGGGCGGGGTGGCGAGCTTCAATCAACGGGTCATCGCTCCATAGGAGTCGCTCGCTTTGGCAAACCGGAAGTCGCTTCACTCCCTCCTGCTCCAGGAGCTCCTCCCTGCCCCGGGACCCGGACGCCGAAGGTCCGCCCGGCCCTCCACAATGTCCAATCTCCGCCGGATCTGCAGAAACACCGCCACACCCTGTCGTCCCTCTACAAACTCCGTTCCAACTACAACTTGGATCCACAACTGGTGAACCGAGAACAGGAGCCATCATGAAAAGATCGTCGTTCGCGATTCTCGCCCTCTCCGCCGCCTGCGCCTTTCCCTTGGCGGCCCGCGCCCAGATGACGGCCGAGGAGCCCACCACGCCGTCCACGTCCGTCCAGACGGACGCCGCGGTGGACGAGACTCCCTCCGCCTGGTTCGTCGAGCTCCAGGGAGCCCCGACGGCCGACGGCGGCTCTCCCGCCGCCCTGGCCCAGGAGAAGAAAGCCTTCCGCGGCGCCGCCCAGAAGGCCGGCGTCAAGCTCAAGGAGCGCTACAGCTACGACAAGGTGTGGAACGGCATCTCCGCCCAGGTCAGCCCAGGGGACGTCGCCAAGCTGGCGCGCATGCCCGAGGTGAAGAACCTGTACCCGGTGATCGAGATGGCCCTGCCGCGGCCCGAGGTCGAGCCCGGCAGCGAGACGAACATCTCGACCGCCATCGCCATGACCCAGGCCAACATCGCCCAGAACGAGCTGGGGCTGACCGGCCGCGGCGTCCGGGTGGCGGTGATGGACACCGGCGTCGACTTCGACCATCCGGATCTCGGCGGCTGTTTCGGGCCGGGCTGCCGGGTCGAGGGCGGCTGGGACTTCGTCGGCGACGCGTACAACAACGACTCCACGCTGGCGGGCTACAACCCGGTCCCGACCCCTGACGCGATCCCGGACGACTGCAACGGGCACGGCACCCACGTGGCGGGGATCGTCGGCGCCAACGGCGCCGTGCGCGGCGTGGCTCCGGGCGTGACCTTCCGGGCCTACCGGGTCTTCGGCTGCGCCGGCTCCACCAGCTCGGACATCATGATGGCGGCCATGGAGCGGATCCTGGAGGACGGCGCCGACGTCATGAACATGAGCATCGGCTCGGCCTTCCAGTGGCCGCAGTACCCCACGGCCCAGGCCGCCGACCGGCTGGTCAACAAGGGCATCGTGGTCGTCGCCTCGGCGGGCAACGACGGGGCCCGGGGCACCTATGCGATCGGGGCTCCCGGCGTCGGCCAGAAGGTGATCGCCGTGGCTTCGTTCAACAACACCTTCCTCAAGCTGCCGGTCTTCACCGTCTCGCCGGACGGCCGCCAGATGGGCTATACCCCTGCCAGCGGGGCTCCTCCGGCTCCCCTCTCGGGCACGGCTCCCCTGGCGCGCACGGGCACCTCGACGTCCACCGCGGATGCCTGCGACGCCCTGCCGGCCGGCAGCCTGTCCGGCAGGATCGCCCTCGTCCGCCGCGGCACCTGCGGCTTCCATGACAAGGCGCGCAACGCCCAGGCGGCGGGCGCCATCGGCGTGGTGATCTACAACAACGCGGCCGGCAGCATCACCCCGAACGTCGCCGGTACGGTCGCCATCAACATCCCGGTCGTGGCCATCAGCGCCGTGGACGGCAACGCCGTCAACAGCCGGCTGGCGGCAGGCGCGGCGGACCTCACCTGGACCACCGACACCATCGCCCAGGCCAACCCGGATCCCAACCTGATCTCCAGCTTCAGCTCCTACGGCCTGTCGCCCGACCTGACGCTGAAGCCGGACCTCGGCGCTCCGGGCGGCGCGATCCGTTCGACCTATCCCCTCGAGGCCGGCGGCTACGCCAACCTGAACGGCACGTCCATGGCCGCCCCGCACGTGGCGGGCGCCGTCGCCCTCCTGCTGGAGGCCCGGCCCAACACGCCCTCGCAGGCGGTGCGTGCGATCCTCCAGAACAGCGCCTCGCCGCGCCCGTGGTGGGGTAACCCGACCCTCGGCTTCCTCGACAACGTGCACCGGCAGGGCGCCGGCATGCTCCAGATCGCGGACGCCGTCCAGGCGACCACCCGGGTCGAGCCCGGCAAGCTCTCGCTCGGCGAGTTCGAGACCGGCGCCGCCCCCATCGTCCGCACTCTGACCGTGACCAACAGCGGCCCCGCTCCGGTCACCTACGACCTCGGCCACGCCCCCGCCCTCGCCACCGGCGGCAGCACCTTCTCGCCCGCCTTCTTCGCCGGCTTCGCCACGGCCACCTTCAGCGCTCCCTCGCTGACGGTGCCCGCCGGCGGCACGGCGACGGTGGACGTGGCCATCGCCCCCAGCTCGGGCCTGCCCGACCGCAGCCAGTACGGCGGCTGGGTGGTGCTCACGCCCCAAGACGGCGGCAAGGCCGTGCGCGTGCCTTACGCCGGCTTCAAGGGCGACTACCAGTCGATCCAGGTGCTGGTGCCCACGGCGACCGGCTTCCCCCTGGTCGGCCGTCAGACCGCCACCGGCTACCTGCCCCAGCCGCAGGGCGGCACGTTCACCCTTCAAGGCAACGACATCCCGTTCGTGCTCTTGCACCTGGAGCACCAGTCCCGCGAGATCCGGATGGAGATCTTCGACGCCGACAGCGGCAAGGCCTGGCACCGCGCCTTCACGCAGGGCTACGTGAGCCACAACTCCACCGCCACCGGCTTCTTCGCCCTGGCCTGGGACGGCAGCACGTTCGGCGGCGGCAAGACCTATAACGTGCCCAACGGCCGCTACGTCATCAAGCTGACGGTCGTGAAGGCCCTGGGAGACGTCACCAATCCGGCCCACGTCGAGACCTGGACCTCGCCGGTGATTACTTTGGCCCGTCCATAACGGCGCGGCAACAGCCTCGAGGTTCGAGAGCCGGCGGGAGAGATCCCGCCGGCTTTTTTCTATGGGGGGTCTACGACTCCGGAGCCGAGGGAGCCGTGCCGCGGTCGACCTCGGGCGGCAGGGCGACGTCACCCTGAGCGGCGTTCGAGTCCTGGCGGAGCGCTTCCAGATGGCGGAGGTGCTCTTTCTGGGCGTTGACGACCCGCAGGAAGACGTTGGCCGTGTCCTGGTCGACATCGCGGATCATCTTGGGATAGAGGATGTCGTTCTCGAACCGCTCCTCGGAGATGGCGTTGCCGAGGTTGGCGTCGAGGCTGCCGATCTGGTCGGCGGCCTCGAGCAGGGCGAGGGCGAGGGCGTCCTTCTCGGCAGCCAAGCGCAGCCAGCGGCGGGCGAGGTTCGGCTGGCCGTCGCGCTGAGCGCGGCCGGCATTGGCCCGGAAGCGGGCGGCGCTCGCGGCCTCCGCGGTGAAGGCGGTCTTCAGGTGCTCCTGGGAACGCGGGATCCTCGACACGGTATCTCCCCTCCTCCTTGGGTTCGCGCTAAGATGCCCTGGCACCGAGCGAGCTCCGCACGCCAGGGAAGGCCTGGCAATTCTATGGAAGTTGGAGTGGTTCTCCAACCGGAGCCCTCCGGAGCCCGTTCCGCCGGGGGAAACCTTGGCACTGTCCTGCCGTAGTGCCCTGTGGGGTCGCCGTTTCGCGAACCCGGTCGATCTTCCGTGAAAGAACGCTCCCGCCGCTTCCTACTGCTCGCCGCGCTGGCCGCGGTCCTCGGCCTGTTCGCTCTGGCGAACGTGCCGTTCGTGACCGCCTTCTCCCGGTTCGTGCTGGCGGCGGCGGCGGTGGTCTGCCTGATCTGGGGGCTTTGGAAGGCCTATCGGGCGTTCCTCTGGAAGGTCGGCCGGCGGCTGGCCTTCTCCTATTTCCTCATCGGCGTGCTGCCCATCCCGCTGGTGCTGCTGCTGCTGACGGTGACCGCCTACCTGCTCTCCGGGTTCTTCCTGGGCCACCTGTACCGCGACGCCGTCCAGTCCGTCCAGATCGAGCTGGACACCCGCGCCCGCTCCCGGGCCGACGCCTTCGCCGCCAGCGGCACGCACCGCCGGACGGCGGACTCCGACATCGTCTACGGCTACTACCGGCAGGGCCGCCGGATCGCCGGCGACGAGCGCACGCCCGCCGCCTGGCCGGCGTGGACGGAGGCCCGGAGCGTCCTGGCCCAGGGCCCGCGGTGGCAGGTCGTCCCCCGTTTCGTCGCGCTGCCGGGGATCGGCCCGACGCTGATGGGAGTGGCGTCGAAGGAGGGCTCCGGGGTGGTCGCCCTCTACGTCGGCGGCCTCGATCAGGAGATCAGCCGGCGGGCCGAGGTCTGGGTGGAGACCTACCGCTCGGACGATCCCGACCTGGAGCTCATCAGCCTGCAGATCGGCAACCGCAGAATCCCCCTGCAGCAGCTCCGCAAGGGCCAGCAGACGGAGGCCGCGAAGTTCTTCAAGGAGCTCTCGGCGGGAGAGCGGTTCTGGGACGACCCTCTCCTGGGCTGGGGGGAGATCACGGGCCCCCTGGTCGACCTCGCCACCGGCCGGCGGAGCGCGGAATACCTCGCCTCCAACTTGAACGGCACGCCCCGCACGGTGCTCCGCCACCTCTTCTCCAGCGCCGCCGAGATCGACGCCCTGGCCTGGATCACCCTGTTCGTGGTGGCCTTCCTGCTGTTCGACGTCTACGCCGCCGCGGCGCTGATGGCGGTGTTCATGATCGTCGGGCTGTCGCGGGCCGTGAACCGGATGAGCCGGGCCACCGAGGCCGTGCGGCGGGGGGATTTCAGCGTCCGCATCCCGGTGCGGCGGCGCGACCAGGTGGGAGACCTCCAGCGCTCCTTCAACGAGATGGCCGGCAACCTCGAGACGCTGGTGGCCACGGCGGCCCAGAAGGAGCTGCTGGAGAAGGAGCTGGCCCTGGCCCGCAAGCTCCAGGAGAGCCTCCTGCCCAGCAACCTGCCGGCCGGCGCCGGGGTCGAGTTCGCCACCCTCTTCGAGCCCAGCGCCGCCATCGGCGGCGACTACTTCGACGTTCTTCGCCTGCCGGAGGACGAGCTGGCGGTGGTCATCGCCGACGTCTCCGGCCACGGCCTGTCGAGCGGCCTGCGCATGGCGATGCTGAAAGCGGCGCTGCTGATCCTGGTCGAGGAGACCCGGGAGCCCGAGGAGATCCTGCGCCGTCTCGACTCCGTGGTGCGCTCGAACCGCGAGAGCCGCTTCTTCGTCACGGCCACTCTCAGCATGTTCAACCTGCGCACGGGGGTCCTGAGGCTGACCAACGCCGGCCATCCGCCCACCTACCGGGTGCGCGGCGACGAGGTCGAGGAGATCCTCCTCCCCAGCTCCCCCCTGGGCGGACTGGGCCGCAACTACGGCGTGGCGACGCTGACGGTCGAGCCCGGAGACTCGGTGGTCTGGCTCTCCGACGGCCTCATCGAAGCCACCAACGCCGCCGACGAGCCCTTCGGCTACGACAGCGTGGTGAAGGCCCTGAGGGGAGTCGCGGGAGAGAGCGCGGCGGACATCCGGAACCGCCTGCTGGCCGCCATCGAGCGCCACACCGCCGGCCATCCTCTGGGCGACGACCGCACGCTGATGGTGATGCGGTACGGGGGCTATCCGGCCGGGCCTAAAGCCCCGTAACCGCCAGACCCAGGTTGCCGTAGATCCGGCGGACGTAGTTCTGGGTCTCGCGGTAGGGGGGGATGCCGCCGTAGCGCCAGACGGCCCCTTCGCCGGCGTTGTAGGCGGCGAGGACCTTGGAGAGGTCGTTGGGGAACTGCTCGACCAGCCAGCTCAGGTAGCGGATGCCGGCCTCCAGGTTCTCCTTGGGATCGTAGAGCTTCTCCTTG
>Ga0126305_10000924_pt1 | contig 12804 bp, 12 predicted proteins | sample Plot26_FD_92536 | JGI IMG/M metagenome (GOLD analysis project Ga0126305, IMG submission 92536) | Serpentine soil microbial communities from UC McLaughlin Reserve, CA, USA - Plot26 | ecosystem: Environmental > Terrestrial > Soil > Grasslands | place: USA: UC McLaughlin Reserve, Lake County... | reverse complement strand
TATGTTTTTATCCCTACTTAAAATATTGTTGATATGTTTTTTTATAAAATAGTCTGCTCCCTCGCTTTGATGCTCATTATTTTCAACTAATGGCACCCAAATGGGACAGGCTTCCTGTTCAATTTTCAGGTTAGGGAAAAATTTTTCAATCTCAATTAAATACGACTGAGATTGTACCGTTCCATTCGTTGCTAAAATACCTATGCTGTTGCTTTTAGTGTGCCTTCCAATGATTTCTGTAGTTGGACGGATTACGCCAAGAATCCTTGCTTCCGGGTTTAGATCATACAAATCGTTTTGCTGAATGCTTCTCAATGCTTTTGCAGATGCGGTATTACAAGCCAGGATGATCAGCGGACAATCCTGCTCAAGCATCCATTTCACACATTGTAAGGTGTAACGATAAACAGTGTCAAAACTCCTGGTGCCGTAAGGCGCTCTTGCGTTGTCGCCTAAATACAGATAATCATATTGTGGTAGTCGATTTACAAATTCACGAAGTACAGTTAGTCCACCGTAACCTGAATCAAAAACGCCAATAGGTCCCATTCAATAAAGTTAGAGCTGCGAAGTTAGAAGTAAGAAGTCTCAAGTAAGAAGACGAACGGTAGATGGAAGTATTAATTCTTTGTAACCTGATATAAAAAAAATCCCGCACTGAGCGGGACTTCTGATTTATTTAGCAGCAGTGTTGACTCCAATCGGTACCTGCGGCGGAACTTTAATATTGAGTCGTTGAGCAACAGATGGTAAAAGATCATCACCAGTTGGCCCAATAATTAAAACAGATTTGTCGTAAACGTATGTATAGCCTTTTTCTTTTGCAACCGCCTGAACGGCGCCCATTACTTTGCGGTATACAGGCTCCAGATATTGATTTTGTTTAGCCTGGTAGTATTGTTGTGAAATGCTTTGCCAGTTTTGAATTTGGTAAGCAACGCCTTGCAAGGTTTGCTGGTGCTGCGCCTTCACTGAAGGGGGCATGGTCAGAGTATCTTTAGACCCCAAAATACTATCCCTGTATTTGTAATCACGTACAAGTGTTTCGAATTGTCTACCCAGAGAATCCTGCTGAAATTTTTCCATTAAAGAATCAATTCTCGCGGCTTCAGGCATAATCTGAATTACCGTATTTACGTCAATATATCCTGTTTTCTGAGCCATTACAGCACTAGATGCAAAAATGAAAGCTGCTGCAATTAAAAAAATTTTGAACTTGTTCATGAGATTGATTTGATATTTATTATTGATAGTTATCTGGTTAGTTTAGTTGTCTGTAAAAATTGATTTTGCAAATGTTTGACTTATTTACTTTATTCCTAATTCCCGCAGAACATCATCACTTTTTTCCAATTTAGGGTCGGCAAAGATAACCGTAATTCCCTCACTTTTGTCTAAAATAAAGTCGTAACTGCGTTGAACTGCTAATTTTTGCACAGCATTATAAACCCTGTTTTGAATAGGCTGAATGAGCTCCTGTCTTTTTTTAAAAAGATCACCTTCAAAACCGAAACGTTGCCTTTGCAGGTCTCTTACCGATTTCTCTTTCATGAAGAGTTGATCCTCTCTTTTTTTCTTCAAATCATCGCTTAACATTACCTGCTCTGCATCGTAATTCTTGTACATCTTATCCAGGTCACCTTGTAAATCATCAATCTCTTTTTGCCATGTCTTAGCAATGTTATCTAATTGTGCCTGTGCTGTTTTATAATCAGGCATTTTATCCAAAATATATTTTGTGTCAATGATGGCATATTTCTGAGCATTGGCAAAACCTGCCATAAAAAGGCAGAAGCCTACAAGAAACACGAACTTTTTCATATTGTTGTTTTTTCAGTAATTATTCAGGTTCGTAACCTAACATGAAGGTAAACTTGGTTGCATTCTTAAAGCTGTTGGCACCTGGTTGCATGCGGTCTATACCTACACCATAGTCAAATCCAAGTAACCCGAACATGGGCAGAAAGAAACGCATACCTACGCCCACTGACCTGCGCAACTGGTACGGGTTGTATTGCTTGAAAGAATACCATCCATTTGCAGCATCGAAGAATACCAGGCCATAAATAGTGCTGCTTGGGTTGGTAACCAGAGGATAACGCATTTCCAGCTGGTATTTATTAAAAATGGTAAACAGCCGATTGGCACTTGTTTGATCAGGGTTATTAATATTAGGATTGGAATTATCAAACACAGGATACCCGCGCAATGAAATGATATCATAACCTAACAAACCGTAGCTATTAGTTAACCCATCACCACCTAACTGGTAACGTTCAAATGGTGAGAAATCAAGCCTGTTATTGTAGCGACCCATAAATCCATATTTCGCTGCAATCTTCATCACAAACTGGTGATCATGATTTTCACCTGTGCCTTTACCAATTGGAATATACCATTCGGCATTGAACCTCCATTTATGGTATTCAGGATGTTCATAAGGGTTGAGTGAATTGACAATAATAGGGTCAACTAATGAGTAGGGTGGTGTAAGCGCAACACTCGCTGAGAAGTTGGAGCCACTTCGTGGGAAAGTTGGATCAAAAACTGAAGAACGTTGCAAACCTATTTTGAAACTAACATTTGTTGATACTCCATTTGCGATATCAGTTCCGTCGGACAACCGGAATAAACCTGGATAATTTTTTAAGTTATAACGGGTATAGTTAACGGAATAAATCAGGCTGAAAAAATCATCGGGCCATTTTAATTGTTTCCCCATTGAAACAGAAATTCCAGAAGTCTTCAGGTAACTTGAATCAGATTTCTTTTTGTCGTAACTGCCAGTTTGGTAGTTATAAGAATTTGAAAACTTACTATGGTAGAAAGCAACCGTAAGAGAATTACGTTTTTTCCCACCTAGCCATGGCTCGGTAAACGAAAAATTATAAGAGTTATATGCCCGACCATTCGATTGATAACGCAGACTTAGCTTTTGTCCATCACCTTGTGGTAAGGGATCCCAGGCTTGCCTGTTCCAAATATTTTTTAAGGAGAAGTTATTGAACGTAACACCAAGGGTTCCGGTTAAACCAACACCGCCGCCCCAACCAGCCGAAAGTTCCAATTGGTCGGATGATTTTTCCTCAAGGTTCCAGTTAATATCAACAGTACCATCTTCCTGGTGCGGAACAATATCAGGGTTAATTTTTTCCTGGTTGAAATACTGAAGACCAGCTAATTCTCTTTGAGAACGAATAAGGTCTGTACGGCTGAAAAGTTCACCGGGGTATGTTCTCAATTCACGGCGAATTACATAATCCTTTGTTTTTTCATTGCCAAAAATGCCTACTGTACCAATCCTGGCTTGCGGCCCTTCAACAAGCCGTATCTCGTAATCAATAGTATCGTTGTAAACGGATGTTTCTACCGCATCGGCACGAAAAAACAAATATCCTTCGTCCTGGTACAACTGACCAATGTCACCACCTTCAGCGCTTAGCTGTTTACCAAGTTTTTTGTTTAGTAATTCCACATTATAGATATCGCCTTTTTGAATGCCTACAACCTTGTGAAGTATGGAGTCATTATATTTTGTATTTCCTTTAAAGGCAATATTTCCGAAATAATATTTGCGTCCTTCATTTACCAGGATATCAACCTGGATGTTTCCTTTGTCGTTGGCATATTGAGTATCAGTAACAATTTGAGCATCACGATAACCAAGAGAATTATAAAACTCAATGACTTTAATTTTATCCTCTTCGTATTTTTTTTGATCGAATTTGGAGCTGCTGAACTTTAAACGGATGTAAGGATCAAGCAACGCCTTTGTTTTTGACGGATATAGAAATCCAAGATCTTTGATGTAATCTCCAAAACTTAATCTTTCATTTTTTCCATATGCACTGGTGCTTTCGGCAGGATGAGTCGTGATCTTGCTCATTTCCTTGCTGCCCTTCATTTGCTTTTTAAGCTTTAATTCACTGACGGTTTCATTGCCATAAAAATTCACTTCATTGATGTGAACCTTATTCCCTTTATCTACATAAAATATTAAATCATTTGCATTGGACAGGGTTGGACTTTTTTTTGTTTCAACTCGAACGTTTATAGCCATGTAACCTTTGTCCTTGTAAAACTTTTCAATAGATTCTTTGGCATTCCTGACGGTATTTTCGGTGATGATAGTCCCTTTTACTAATTGAACTTTACCCTTCAAATCATCCTTCTCCGATTTTTTTGGACCAATGAAATCAAAACTTCCGAGCTTGGGTAATTCCTGGACATCTAATTCCAAATCAATAAAATCATCCTGGACCGCAGTAATATAGATTTGAACGTTACTGAAAAATTTTTGTCGCCACAGGTTAGTAATCGCTTTGGAAAAGGCATCTGTGCCGGGAATCGTTAGTTTATCGCCGACCTGCAAGGCCGAAATTGACAAAACAATTGAAGTATCCAAAGAGGTTAAACCAGTAACCTTAATAGAACGTATGGTGTATTCCTTTGAAACACGGGAGTTTTGAAGAGCCAACAATCCCGGATCGACCGAAGTAACCTTAGAACTATCCTGGGAATATGAAATAAAGCTTGTGCTACAAAATGCAAAAATCAGAACCAGGGATAAATATCGTTGCATGATTATAAATTCAATCAGTAAAGCAATTGGAAAACCGCAGTTTGCAGGGCAAATTAAAGGTAAATTTCAAACCGTTTTGTTAAATCAGCTCTTGCTACCTGGGGCTATGGAATCCGGTAGGCTCATTGGAAAGTACGGGTTAATTATGAAAAGAAAATTAAGCATTGGAGCATTAGATAAGTCCTCTTCTGTTACATTTCTATCAACTGTTCACTTGTTTTACCAAACCTCCGCTCTCTATTTTGGTAATCGATAAGAGCTTCATATAAATTATGTTTCCTGAAATCGGGCCAGCGAACATTGGTAAAATAAAGCTCGGCATATGCCAGCTGGTATAACAAAAAATTACTGATGCGATACTCCCCACTGGTGCGAATCATTAATTCGGGATCGGGAAAATCGCTGGTACACAAATAACGTTGCAGTGTATCTTGATCTATTTGTTCAATGGCAATGTTTCCCTGCTTTACCTCCCAGGCAATATTTTTTACAGCATTCAGCAGTTCCCAACGGCCGCTGTAACTTAAAGCCATAATGAGATTGAGGCCTGTATTCTTTTTTGTTATTTCAAGTGCTTCATTTAATTCTTTTCTGGCATAATCAGGAAGCATATTGAGATCTCCGATCACATGGAGACGGATATTATTTTTATCAAGGCTTTCGACTTCATTGCGAATAGTGGTTACAAGCAACTCCATCAAACCTACCACCTCGTACTGCGGACGATCCCAATTTTCTGTGGAGAAAGCGTAAAGGGTAAGATATTCAATTCCCAGCTCGGCACACCCTTCAACAATATTACGCACACTTTCCACCCCATGATAGTGACCAAATAAACGATCCTGGCCCTGTTCTTTTGCCCATCTTCCATTGCCATCCATAATTATTGCAATATGGCGGGGCAACCTGGTCTTATCTATTTGTTCTAAAAGTTGGGACATGCCTAAACTTAATAATGATTCGCAAGTTTACGGGTTCGCAGCAAAATTAGCAGGTATACTATCAATAATTAAGAATTCCTTCCCATAAAAAAAAGCACTGAGGAGACTGTGCTTTCCGAAAAATTTATAAAATCAACTTAATTAGCGGTTGGACATTTATACGACTGCAGGTTAAAGCTGATGTAGAACATGGCTGTGACAAAATTATCCTTGTTCTGACTGTTTCCTCGTTCGCGTCCCTTAATCCCAATGCGTTCTCCTGTTTCGTACGATCTGTCGGACAATAAATAGGCAGTATTCAGTGAACCATCCGGATTAGGTGGGTATAGGCTGGGATCAACATAAGTTGTACTCACATCGTCCAGATAGTCGGTGTTAGTAAAGCGATAAACAACTTCAAATCCAATATTGATTCTATCATTTATGGAATATTTCACCCCAACCCCAAAAGGAAAGGCCACTGCCATGGAACTATAAGGTTTGCGATGCAACGAATCTATTGCCTGGCCTTCAGTTCCTAAAGTGCGAAGAAAATATTTTTGGCCATTGAGATAAGCATAAGGATCATAATTAAAAGCGCTAACGCCAAAGGTTACGTAAGGAGTGAACCTGAAATCGGGGTCACCAGGCATAAAACGATAAAAATTAAAATCTCCCTGGAGGGCTAATTCCCAAATATTAGTGTTAAAGCTCAAATTCCGGCGATGCATGTATTCATTGTGAGTATTATATACATCTGAATAGCCCAGTTGCGCATAATTTCCCGATACACGCATGGCTATATAGTTCCCGAAATTTTTGCGAAAGAAAATACCAGCTGCCAGTTTGGGCCGGTTCAATTTGGCTCTTGTGTTCAGATCACCGAAATAATGAGCGGCCCCAAGGCCAACTCCAAATTCTCCCTCCTGTACAATTGAATTTTGTGCAAACGAAGCAAAGGGCAAGCAGATGATCAGGGTTGCCAATAACTGTCTCATAAATGCAAATAAAATTTAGGGCTTGACTTTATCTAACGCAAAATAGCATCATTTGGTATGAATGACAAGGATTAATTTGAGAGCTGCCAATTGAATATCCGCCAATTGTGATGATTAATAATTTCGTTTATCCAGGCCCCAGGAAAGCTTATTTCGCAGTGTTTGAAGAAAATTATTTTCGTTAAGTCGAACAAGATTCATCATAAAATTTTCTCTTCTAACAGCCAGCAAAACATTTTTATCAACTATTTCCCTTCGCGAATCCAGCGCACAAATGATATCATCCGATCTGCTTTCAACTTCAAAAGAGACGATGGTATTATCCGGAATGATGATAGGCCGGACGTTCAGATTATGCGGAGCAATAGGTGTAATTACAAAACTGGATGATTCAGGAAAAACTACAGGCCCACCCAAACTAAGCGAATAACCTGTTGAACCGGTGGGTGTAGCCAGGATCAATCCATCAGCCCAATATGTATTCAATAACTCACCATTAAGGTACGTATGAATTTTAACCATCGGAGCTGTGTCTCTTTTGTGAATGGCAAATTCATTAAGGGCATAAGGCACATCATTAAACAAAGGAATGTTGCAATCCAGGTGAATCAAAGTTCTCCTGTCAATGATATAGGACCGTCGCGCCAACGCCTTTACCGCTGTAGACATTTCATCTCTACCGATACCAGCCAAAAATCCAAGACGTCCAAAATTGATCCCGGCAACTGGTATTCTTTTATTTCTGATCAGCGTTACTGTATCTAATAATGTTCCATCTCCGCCAAGACTGATTAAAAAATCAATATCGTCTGTGAGATCATCTGTGTTAGTAAAAGTTAGTGTAGAAGCGGGAAGAGAAATATAGCGATCGATTTCTTTTAAATAGGGTGAAAACAGTACCGGAATAATTTGTTCTTTGTCCAGTTCATCAAAAAACAACTGAACGTCTTTTTGCTGAGTCGACTCGAGTACCCTGCTGTAAATAGCTACCTTCAATTCTTTGAGTTATCTGGTTGGTCAGTTGATTCAGACGATGGATAAAAGTCAACTAAATCAAAAATCATTGCGTTGATGTAAATATATACCATTCTGCCCTAAACGATTAAAGCTCCACTCTATTTTGATAACAAAGTCATTGTAAGTAACTATGTCTAAACCTACTCCGCCGGAATACAGAAACTTATTGGTCAATTCATTTTCTCCTGCTGTAGTGTTATAAACGTATCCGGCATTTGCAAAGGTTTTTGCATACATCCTTATTGGAATACGGCTGAGAGACTTGAACCGGTCGGATGGAAGGTGAATATGTGCAGTAAAAAGGGGCCTTGTTATTGAAGCTTTTGCAAACCCACCGGCCACACCATCTACTACATAATATTCATACCCCTGGAGAAATCGTCCATCATACCCCATAAAGCGTTTGCCTATATATGGCTGAGAGAATGGAAGTTTGAGCGTGGCTAAACCTTTAAGGTTGAAAAAATACTTGCTGTTAATTGGCCATGATTGTGAAGCTTTTGTTGTAAGCTCCCAAAGGTTTACCGGGCTTTGAATACCGAGCCCTTTTCGCTTTAAGGCCAATTCGCCTAAAAATCCTTTTGTAGGATATGCCACATAATCAACATCAATGTAAGACAGTTTGTAAAACAATTCCGGATATGCAGTGGTATTGGAACCTAAAGAATAGCTTGGATTTAATTTGAGTATAGTATCGGCAATCGTTTCATTACTATAGCCCACCCCAAAAGTGTGGGTAGTTTTAATTTTTGGACGAAAGTTAAAATGAAGGAACCCTCCAATATAGGTCTGTAAAAATTCATCATCGCCCTTCAAAGGAATTTGTTTGTTCCGCACCGTCATGTAATTCACTTCGCGATTTTGCCCATAACTTATTCCTGCATTGGTTGACCATTTCAATGCCGGATCCAGGCGTAAACCATAGTATTGAATGGAAATCTGCCTGGTATATCCATTCATAATACTCACTCTTAATTTATCATTCCGGCCTGTTATGTTGGTATGTGAAAGTCTTATTCCATAATTGATTCGATCCAGGCTCCTGTCTTTTTCGGTCCACCATTCCCCAAAGTTTTTATCAACCGGCTTAAAAAAAACCATGGGCCACACGTACCATTTTTCCTCAACATCTACTTTTATATTAACCTCGTGATCATCCAGTTTTTCCAGGGACACCACAACATTTCTAAAAAGGCCGGTGTTCATTAATTGTTTTCTTGCCTTCTTAAACTTTTGAACAATGGTACCAAGGGGATATTCTTCACTTAATTTGAAAGGAAGCTCACGAAGAATAATGGCAGGTTTTGTTTTGTCGTTCCCTGAAATGATAATGTCCTGGATAATAAATAAACGGTTGGTATCGGACACCGTGGCAGCGCTATTGGTGGAATATACCACCGAGTTATCGACTGCGGTCATCTGGCAAATAGAGCTTTTGCCTAATAACAATATCCCCAAGCAAGCCAAAACATATTTAGAATCTCGTCTCAATGGTATCAATTCGGTTGTAATAATCCTCTGGATTACTATACAAAATATGATACCGTTATCTAAAATGAAAGAAAACTTTTGAACCGGCCGGGTCTTTGGGGTTATATTTTCAGGTAATTCATCAAATTATCATAGTTAGTCCGAAGCTCATTTTCGTAGAGCTCTTCCCCAAAATAGTATTTTACATTGTATTCGTACCGTTGGAATGTGCTTATAATATCTGAAACTTCCAGTTTATTGATTCTTATGGTTACTTGCATTATTCCCGTTTCGGGATCTGCAAAAGTGTTGAGTTGTGTAATTTGTGCATCATTTGATTCCACGATGCGGTTAATTTCAGTAAAAGAGTAATTACGGCTCTCCATCTCTAAAACAATCAAAGCCCCCGGATCGTTTAAACTCATAAACTCAGAAGCGTTCTTTAATAAATCGTTGTAGGTAACAATTCCCACCAGTTGCTTTTCTTCCACTACAGGCACAATACTTAGCTTATTTAGAACCGCTGTTTGAATTGCCTTTAAAAAGTGATCATTAGCCTGGACAGAAGTACTTCCATCGGTAACCTCAAGTTCTTTAATGGTAATTTCTTCGTCGCTTTGAAGTAATTGTTCCTCACTTATAATTCCAAGATAACTCTGGTTTTCTACTACGGGCAGATGAGCCACATGATAGTCGTTCATCAGTTGCAGCGCATGAAAAACCTTATCGTCTTTATGCAAGTATGGAATGGAGTTCGATATGAGATCACGTGTTAACATAGTAACGGTGTTCCTAAATAAGACAGTTTGACTTAAAGAACTGTTGCAGGTTGATTAAGCTTTTTAAAAAATTTATCCAAAATCACATTGAATTCTTCCGACTGTTCCATCATCGGGGCATGGCCACATTTATCAATAAAATGAAGCTCACTATTTGGTATTAATCTATGAAATTCACGGGCCACGAACGGCGGTGTAATGGTATCATTATTGCCCCATATTAATAACGTTGGCAGCTTTATATTATTGAGTTCTTCACCCAGGTTGTTTCTTATGGCACTTTTTGCGAGAGCAATGATTTTGATGACCTTCAAACGATTACGCGTAATTTCAAAAACTTCATCTACCAGTTCTTTGGTTGCCGTTTTAGGGTCATAGAAAGTAACTTCTGTTTTTTTCTTAATGTACTCATAGTCTCCCCTACGGGGATATGTATCACCCATCCCATTTTCAAATAAACCAGAACTTCCTGTTAAGATCAATGATTTGATTCTTTCGGGGTGTTTTAAAACATGCACCAGTGCTACATGACCACCTAGTGAATTACCAAGCAAATGAACATTTTCATATCCTTTTGTTTCAATGAATTTGTGTACATACTTGGCCAGACCTCCAACACTTGTGTGCAAAATATCAAGATCAAACAAGGGCAATACAGGTACTACAACCTTGTGCGTGAGCTTAAAATGATTGATTAACCCCTGGAAATTGCTCAATGCTCCAAACAAACCATGCAGTAATATTAATGGCTCACCCTGACCTTCCTCCACGTACCTGAACTTCCCTTCTTCTTTCATCAAGTGTTGCATCTGCTATCACAATTAATTTCCGCTAAAATAACAATTTGCCTTAAAAGCGTTTAGAACATGAGTTACTTTTAAATATCTGATGAAAATTCAATAAGCTTACCAAAATAATTAATACGCTTTTTTGGAAAGATTGTCGAAAAAATTTTCTAATGAAGTGAACATATTTTTAAAAACAGGAACAATGCTGCCCAACGTATCTAATACCACCGGCGCCATGGGATAAATTATTGGATAGGTGGAGGATGTTTGGATTGTTTCGGTTTTAATGAGATGAAGTTGAGTGGCATAAAACAAAACAATACTAAATATGAAGAAGTAAAGCAGCAAATAAAAAACAACTCCACCCAATTTATTAACCCATCCGAGCATTGCCATTCGAAGCCCTCCCTCGATAATTTTTGCACCTAACCGCACGAGCAAAACCACAATAAAAAAAACAACTGCAAAGGCAAGGATAGGGAGCCAGCGTTGAGAAACAGTTGTATTTGCTCCAAGATATGAGGCGACTACGGTGGAAAGCTTTAAAGCAGCAGCTAAACCAATGATGAAAGCAAATAGTGAAAAAATGGCTACCACTAAACCTCTTTGAAATCCTTTAATGATAGCAAGTATAATCAACCCAATGGCAATAAAATCAACGAACATATCATTTAGCTAATAATTCTTTTACCATTGCTGAAATAGTTTTACCCTCAGCACGACCCGCCAGTTTTTTTGTGGCTGTTCCCATTACCTTGCCCATATCTGCAGGGGAAGACGCACCCGTATCAGAAATAATTTGTTGTAATTCTGCTTTTAGTTCATCACCTGTTAATTGTTGCGGCAAATACTTTTCGATTACTGCAATTTCTTCCAGTTCTTTTTTTGCAAGGTCTTCCCGATTTTGTTGCTGGTAAATTTCTAAAGAGTCCTTACGCTGCTTCATCATTTTTTGTAAAAGACTTATCTCTTTTTCTGCGGACACTTCCCCGGCTGCCCCGGGCTCTGTCTTTGCTTTAATGATTTCAGCCTTAATTGCTCTCAAAGCCCTTAATGATGCTTCATTCTTTGATTTCATTGCCTCTTTCATTTCGGCCATTACCTTTTGCTCAAGATTCATGTATACAATTTGTAAAAGTTATTGATTGATATATTTCATCCCTCTTAAAGTGTGTTATGTAGCCTTGTTTTCTTTCATCTGCACATCCTGAAACTTCTGATAAAAATCCTGTGCAAATTTTTTAATATCGTTTACCAATTCTGTTTGCCGGGTTGCTCTTGCAAAGGTGTCAGCCATCGTCATAAAGGTTTGGTAATAAAAATCTGCCATTTCATCCACCATCATTTTTTGCGTCCATAAATCTATCCGTAACGCTGTTTTTTCTGCTCCATCCCATAATGACAACATTACTGCTTTTGCCGGTTGAGGATTGGAACCTGTACTATCAGTTGCACTCCATTCAATTGATTGAGGAATGCGGTTTTCATCGAGCTCCACACCAATAACAATATTTGATTTTGCCATGTTCTAAAATTATCCGGCGAAGGTAATAAATCGAAAGTAGCGACTAACAAGGTCTGGACACGAACATCTAAACGTTATAAAGTTTTCAAGATGACATTCCATAAATGATCTGCAGACAATTCCCAGTTATACTTGCAGGCTACTGATTGACCTTTCTGAATTAACTGGTTTCTCAAATTTTCATCTTTATATATCAGCATCATTTTATCAGCTATATCCTTATGATCATTTGGATTAAAATATAAACCGGCATCGCCAGCCACTTCCTCCATAGAACTTCGTTCAGAAGTCAGTACAGGCACTCTGCATTTCATGGCTTCTGCTACAGGAACACCAAAACCTTCAAACAAAGACGGATAAACCAGTGCATAAGCGGAAGCCATTAAACCGGCCAGTTCTTCTTCCTGTAAATAACCGGTAAGAACAACATCCGGTTTATATTTATAGTTATTAAGCAGCTTTAAAAACTCATCGTTTTTCCAGGCTAACCTTCCTGCAATTACCAGTTTCATGTTGGTTTGCAGGCGCTTTTTAAAAATGGAAAAAGCTTTCAGCAGGTTAATGAGATTTTTTCTTGGGTGAATAGCACCAACATAAATAAAGTACTCCTTTCCATCTGTATATTTTTCCTTAATGGCTTGTTTTGTATTTAAACCAGCGGGCTGAAAAACTTGTTTTACCCCATTATAAATTACATCAATCTTATCCGTTGCAATTCCATATTG
>Ga0126305_10000923_pt1 | contig 12806 bp, 16 predicted proteins | sample Plot26_FD_92536 | JGI IMG/M metagenome (GOLD analysis project Ga0126305, IMG submission 92536) | Serpentine soil microbial communities from UC McLaughlin Reserve, CA, USA - Plot26 | ecosystem: Environmental > Terrestrial > Soil > Grasslands | place: USA: UC McLaughlin Reserve, Lake County... | reverse complement strand
TGGGCCCGGAGATGCGCTCGACGGGGGAAGCGATGGGGATAGACAAGTCCTTCGGTGGTGCCTTTGCCAAGGCGCTCACTGCGGCGGGACAAACTTTGCCGACCTCGGGGAGGGTGTACATCTCCGTGGCCAACCGGGACAAGCGGGCGGTAATCCTGATCGCGCGCGCGTTTGCGGACCTCGGGTTCGAGCTCGCCGCGAGTGAGGGCACAGCAGAGGTCCTGAAGAATAACGGGCTCTCGGTCGCGGTGGTGCCGAAGATCGGGGAGCGTGGGGAGGACGTCTTGGGCCTCATCGAGAGGGGCGGGGTGGACCTCATCGTGAACACGCCCTGGGGAAGGGGGGCGAGAACGGACGGGTACCTGATCCGTCGCAAGGCCCTCATGCACGGTGTTCCCTGCATCACAACCCTCGCCGCCGCCGCGGCCGCCGTTCAGGGGATAGAGTCAAGAATCCGAAGCGGGGGCATGGAAAGGGTCAATTCCCTGCAAGGCCTCTACGCCACGCGGTGAAGCTTCACCGCGTGGAAATCCTGAGCCGCCAGAGGTTCGGGAGCCACGCCCTCCTCCGGTACCGTTGGAGAGAAGGAGCACCCGAGCCCGGCCAGTTCGTGATGGTCCGCCCCCGGGTATCCGCGCAGGTCTCGGATCCTTTCCTCAACAAGCCCTTCTTCGCCCACGACTACGGCGACGGGATGATGAGCTTGCTCTTCGAGGTACGGGGCCGGGGAACAGCACTCCTGGCCGACGAAGACGACGAGCTCGCGGTGAGCGAGCCCCTGGGCAAGGGGTTTGCCCTCGACGACGGCGGGCTGGTCCTGCTGGTGGGCGGGGGCGTCTGGGTTTCGCCGCTCAAGCTCCTCTCTCGGAGCCTCTCGCGGTCTGGGACCCCTCACGAGGTGTATCTTGAGATTCCGTCAGTCGCGCCGGAGGCTTATAGGGCTTGGATCTCCGAGAACTACCCCGCCGCGACCCTCGTGCCGACGGACGGCTCCAAAGAGGCGTCTCACATCGTCCTCGATAGCCTCGGGGACCTGGGCCGCTACTCCGGGATCTACGCCAGCGGGCCCGATCCGATGCTCGCCGCCCTGCGGAACGCCTCGGTGGACAGGGTCCCGGCCCAGCTTGTGTTGCGCGAGCGGATGGCCTGCGCAAACGGTTCCTGCTACGGGTGCGCCGTGCCGGTGTGGAGGGATGGCTCCCGGACGTACGCCAGGGCCTGCGTAGAGGGGCCTGTCTTCTCGGCGGAGGCCCTCGCATGGTAACGCACCGCGCCGCAAACGCTGCCGTGGATCTCGCGGTGGATCTGTGCGGCATACGCTTGAGAACCCCGCTCGTCCCAGCTGCCGGTACCCTCGGGAAGGAGGCACTCGCGGAGGTTGCTGGCGCCTACGGGGCGATTCTCCCCAAGACCGTGACCCCCGGGCCCCGCGTGGGCAACCCGCCGCCCCGCCTCGCCGAAGCCCCGTCAGGGATGGTCAACTCCATCGGCCTCCAGAACCCCGGCCTGGAACACTTCCTGGAGAACCTCGGCGACTACTATAAAGAAGGGCTGCCGCTCTTCGTCTCGGTCGCGGCGGACACCGTCGGGGAGTTCGCCACGATGTGCGAGAGGCTCGCCGACGTTGAGAGGGTCGCGGCGGTGGAACTAAACCTTTCGTGCCCGAACGTGGAGCACGGCGGCCTGCAGTTTTGCGCCGGTCCAAGGCCCGTCGCCGAGGTCGTCGCGGCCTGTCGCACGGCGTTTACGGAGAAGGCCTTGTTCGCGAAGCTGACCAGCGAGGGCGTCGTGGCGAATGCCGTGGCCGCCGAGGAAGCCGGAGCCGATGCTCTGACGCTCATAAATACCACCCCGGCGCTCGTCGTGGACCCGCAGGAGCGCAGGGTTCTCTTGCGCGGCGGACTGTCGGGGCCGGCGATAAAGCCTATAGCTCTGCGGGCGGTGTATGAGGTCTCGCGGGTGGTAGGCGTGCCCGTAATCGGGTGCGGTGGGGTGGCGAGCGGGACGGACGTTGCGGAGTTCATGCTCGCGGGGGCCACGGCGGTGCAGGTGGGGGCGGGGAGTTTCGTCCGAGAGCCGCGGGAGATGCTCGAGGAGTTCGTAGTCTACCTCAAGGATGCAAAACTCAGCGCTGCAGAGCTGACGAGTGCCCTGGGAGGTTAGTGCCCCAAAGAACAGGATCACTGGAACGGTCTCTGCGCTCGTTGCGGTACGCGTTGTTCACGAAGGCAGTGGCCGAGAAAGACCGAATACAGCAATGATATATTCGCGAGTTTTATTGGCCATTATCAGGACAAAGCGTTCCCCAGAGACGACATCGCTGTGGACTGGCTAATAACGAATTACAACCTGCCAGAGAAGAGTGCTCAGTCCATATGGGACGTAATGAAGACCAATATCAACGATTTCGGCCTAACCCAAGTCGTGTCCGGAAGGACTTTTGTCGCGTCTCGCGAAAGAGCGTTGCAGGACCGAGAAGGCGTGGTTGCGCCGGAGGATACACCTGCGGTCGACGTGGACGCACCGGTAGCCACACCCGAACCTGGCAACGGCCACGGGGTACCCACGGCTAGTGAGGCCGCGAGCCTCCTTGCTACAAGCGGACTGATTACCCTCAGATCTACTTCAACATCCAAATACAAGTGCCCGAGAACGGGGCGCCAGAAGACTATGATGCGATCTTCAAGAGCATTGGCACATATCTGCTCGACCGCAAGGACGACTAATAGCCCTTGACCGGACTCGTTCACTACCTGTGCGTCGCGCAGGCTAGAGTGGCAGACACGAGGAAAGCCCTGGAGGCTTTGGGCGCGCGTCCTGGAGCCGCTGCCAATTCTAAGGTCGCAGAGGAACCAGCGACGCAGCATATTAGGAGCGATATTTACGACGCTTTACTGTTCGTTTCTGAGCCTCTCGCGAGCAAGTACGCCCAGGTAAAGCTAGATGTGGAAACCAGTGACCGGTTGTCATGGTCAGGCAGCGCACACGATATCAGAGAGGTCTTGCGCGGCCTGCTGGAAACGCTGGCACCCGAGGAGGCTGTGACGTCGGAGCCTTGGTAGGTACAAGATGAGAACACATCTGGACTAACCCATAAGCAACGTGTCAGGTACATAATGCGGACGCGCAGTGCAGGCTCGAAGGAGCAGCAGGTCGCTGAACAGGTCGATGTTATGGAGGATAGGATGGGGAACCTGGTACGTGCCACCTACACTCGTGTGAGCGATGCCGCCCATCGAACCAAAGACCGCAGAGAAGTAAGGCGCATAGTCAGGTACTTCGAGGTTTTCGCCCACGACCTGCTCGATTTAGACTAGTGCACCGCCTCTGACGACGCCTCCCTCGTTGCTTCGTGACGAGCAAAGAAAGCTGATGGTATACTGCGGGGCCGATGTTAAGGCGGGCGCCAGAGAGAACTCAAGAAGAGCGGCGGAGCGCTCTAGAGGAGGCGAACCGAGTGCGTTTCGCCCGGGCCGACGCCAAGCGCGACCTCAAGAACGGTTCCTTGCGCATCTACGACCTGCTCATGGACCCATCCGAGGAGCTCAAGGGCGCCAAGGTCGAGGAGATGCTCCTCGCAATGAGAGGCATGGGGCGGGTAAAGGTGACGAGAACCATGCGCGAGGCGGGGGTGAGCCGGTCGAAGACGCTCGTCGGCCTCACGCACGGCCAGCGGGACCGACTGCTCAGGGCCTTAGGTTGCGACGAGGCAGGTTGATCGTCGTCTCCGGTCCCTCGGGGGCCGGCAAGTCCACCCTCATCCGTGCCGCCCTCGAGGTGGTGCCGAAGCTCGCCTACTCGGTCTCGGCGACCACAAGAAAGCCCCGCAAGGGCGAGGTAGACGGGCACGACTACGTCTTCCTGAGCCGGGAGGAGTTCGAGCGCTGGATCGAGGAAGGACGCTTTCTCGAGTGGGCCGAGTATTCAGACAACTTCTACGGCACCCCCGAAGGGAAGGTCGAGGAGTTTCTAGAGAAAGGGCTCTCCGTAATCCTCGAGATAGAGTTGCAGGGCGCGAGGATCGTGCGGGAAAAGCGGCCGGACGCGGTCATGGTCTTCGTTCGGGCGCCCTCCCTGGAGGAGACACGCAAGCGGCTCAAAGGCCGGGCCACAGAGGACTTTGAGGCCATGGAGGCACGCATGACGACCGCCCGTTCGGAGGTCGCGGCGAGAGACGAGTTCGATTTCGAGGTCGTCAACGAAGACCGCGAGAGGGCCCGAGAGGATATCATCGAAATTATGTGGAACATCGTAGGAGAAGGAGAAGACGAAGATGCTGAACGAGCTTAAGATCGACGATCTGTTGGACAAGGTGGACTCCCGCTACGGGCTCGTCCTAGTGGCCGCCCGGCGGGCGCGCGAGATCAACGAGTATGCGGCTACCCTGGGACTGAACGAGTCACTGGGCATCCCGGGCCCGCAGGTCCACACCCGCTCCCAGCACCCCCTTAGCATAGCCTTCGAGGAGCTCAGGGCGGACAAGCTGGAGATCGGCTTCAGGCAGCCGCCAGAGGAGGCCGATGCGGAAGGAACCGGGGCTGCCGCCGACGCTGGCGACGATTACCTAGATTCCATGCAGGGTTTGGGCACCCCCTCCGGAAGCGTTGTCGCGGACGGAGCCGCCGGCGAGACCGACGAGGACGGCGAGGGCGCGGCCTAAGTCGCTGCGGGGGGTCGAGCCTTGATCCTCCTCGCGGTCAGCCCCGGTTCAGGTGCTTTGAGGGCGCCGCAGATCGCCCGCGAGCTCTCCGAAGCTGGGCAAGAGGTAAGAGTCCTCTTGGAGTCCAAGACGACGAGCTTCGTCGGCCCCGCCGCGTTTGGGGGACGGATCGTCGAAGAGGTCGCTGACGCCCCGGAGGCCCTGATCTTCGCTCCCGCCTCGACCGGCACCCTTGCCCGGCTCGCGCACGGTCTGGCTGACGGATCCGCCGAACGAGCCTACGCCGCCGGTGTCCGACCGGCGATCGTGGTCCCCGAGCTGGACAAGGCCACCCGTGAGCACCTGGCCGTGCGCGAGAACTTAAGGCTCCTGCGGGAGGACGGGTGCCGCGCGCTGGAGGGCTCCGGGGAAGACATGGCCTCGCCGGAGGGGATCGTGAACGAGGTTCTCAACGCTCTGGGCGGGCCGCTCTCGGGGTTGCGCGTGCTGGTCACGACCGGAGGGACGCGGGAGCCGGTAGACAAGGTGCGCGTCATCAGCAACCGCTCTTCGGGGAAGATGGGGCGGGCAATAGCCCGCGAGGCGTATCGGCGCGGGGCTAAAGTGACGGTCGTTGCCGTGAACATGGAGGGGAAAGAGCCGGGCTACCGGTGGGTGGACGTCGCGACCTACGCGGAGGTCGAGGAGGTTACCACGGCTTTGGCAAGAGAGGCCGACGCTCTGATCATGGCGGCGGCCGTCTCGGACTTCACGCCTGCCAGGGTTGAGGAGGGCAAGATTCGTCGCGGTGGCACGAAGGAGCTCGACCTCAAGCTCGTGCCGACCGGGGACATCCTCAAGGCCGTCAGGGAGTCAAACCCGAAGCTCTTTATGGTAGGATTCGCTGCAACGCACGGGGACCCTGTGGCCGACGCCCGCGAGAAGCTAGCGACGAAGGACGTAAACCTCGTGGTCGGGAACGACATCTCTTCAGAGGGATCGGGCTTCGGCTCCGACGAGAACGAGGTCCACGTGGTGGGCCGCAAAGGGGAGCGTTTCGTGCCGCGAGCCCCGAAAGCGGAGGTAGCTCGCGTCATACTCGACGCTCTGGCTCAGGAGATCGGCGAGCAATGATAGTGGTAGATGAGGAGACTCTGAAATGACGGAGAGCGGCACGGTTGCGACCAGTAGAGACGGTATGGCTGGGATAGGTGACGCGAAGACCGCGCACCTATTTACCTCGGAGTCGGTGACCGAGGGGCACCCGGACAAGATAGCCGACCAGATCTCCGACGCTATCCTCGCCCGACCGGTTAGCGACATGGCCGAGACCCTCGACACCGAGGCCGTGGACATGACCACGCTGCACGCCTTGGTCGAGATGTACTTCGACCTGAGGCCGGGCGCGACCATCCACGAGCTGCGCTTGAGGCGCCCGATCTACGCGGCCACGGCCGCCTACGGGCACGTCGGACGTCACGAGGCGGGCTTCGCCTGGGAGCGGACCGACCGCGCCGACGCCCTGCGTCGCGCCGCCGGCTTGTAGCAGTAGTTGGCCAACCGTACGGCGCCTTCGGGCAGGGGCTCGGCACGCAGGAGAACCGCTCCCGTCGCGCGGGTGAGCCTCCTCATCCCCTCGCATGCCTTGCCGCCCTTTAGCTACCTCGTGCCGGAAAACCTCGCGCGAGAGATCCGGATCGGAACGGCGGTCGTGGCTCCCCTCTCCGGTTACTCCCGGCTCGGCATCGTCGTCGGGTTCGAGGAAGCAGCCGGCGACCGTTCACCTAAGAAGATTCGGGCCACGCTAAAGGAGTTCTCCCTCCCAGAGGGCCTGGTGAAGCTCTGCGGCTGGGCCGCCGGGGCCGCAGCACTTCCGCTGCACGCTACGCTGCGGATGGCTCTCCCGCCCGGGCTCGCAGCCAATTCCTATGAGGTCCGCCATCCCGCCCCCGATTGGCCCTGGAAGCCGGGCAGCGTCGTTAGCCGGTCGCGATTGCGCCGCGCTTTGGGCGGCGAGGGCTTGAAGATCGCCGAAAGAGTAGGAAGGGTTGCGTTCTCCCCGACGACACCGGCGCGACGGAGCGTCGAGTGGGCGGTGGCCGAGAGGGACGCTCCCGAACCACTGCGCCGGGCACCCCGGCAGCGGGCTTTGTTAGAGGCTCTCACGGGCCACGACCGCGGCCGTCCGGTCGTGGATCTTCTGGAAGCGGCAGGCGCCAGGAGGGAAACCCTTCGACGACTGGTCCAGCGCGGAGCCGTCCGGCTGGAGAAGAGACCCGAGTTGGTCCCGGTCTCGTACGCGAGGGGCTCCGGCTCAGGCTTGGCCGCGTATAAGGACACAGCGAAGGGGGTGTTCGCACGGGGAGGGACCTCCTGGGTGTGGCGGATGCCTACGACGCAGAGTGTCGTAGCAGCGGCGGCAGTCGCGAGAGCCGCCGTTAGGCGCGGAGAGCAGGCTCTGGTGCTTGCACCAGAGATCGAGGCCGTCGAACGACTGGTGGAGGCGTTCGAAGGGCTGTTGCCCGCGGGGCTCACCGTCGCGCCGTACCACAGCTCTTTGGGCCGGAGCCGCGCCGCAGTCTACGAGGCGGCGCGCCGGGGGGAGGCGGACGTCGTGGTCGGGACGCGTGCGACGGTGCTCGTGCCTATGGAGCGGCTCGGCGCCGTCTGCGTGGTGGACGAGCCGAACGAGGCATACCGGGCGAGCCCGGGCTACGAGGGCGTACCCGTACACGTCCGGGATTTGGCGCGCGCGCGGGGTAGGATCGAGGGTATCCCCGTCCTTTTCTTCTCGCCTTTCCCTTCCTTGAGGGTGTACGCGCAGGAGAGCGGGACGTGGCGACTGCCGCCCATCGAACCCACCCGGTGGCCGACGGTCTCGGTGGTGGACATGCGGGGCACGGGAGCCACACTGAGCTCGGCTCTGCTCGACGCCTGCCGTCGAACGATACGGCTTGGGAGACGCGTCGGCGTCGTGGCAAACAAGCTCGGGCGAGCCGCGACCCTCTCCTGCAACCGGTGCGGCTTCACGTGGACGTGCCCCTCATGCGACCTCCCTTTAAAGCCCCGCGGCACGATAGACACAGATGCGCTCTTCTGCGCTTCCTGCGGGCACGAGGAGGGCGCCGCTAAGAAGTGCCCTGCCTGCGGTTCGGACCGCCTAGGCGTCTCCGGTCTTACCGCAGAGAGGGTTCGGGCAGAACTCACGGACGCTCTGGGCGTCGAGGTCGGGTTGCTCACGGCGAGCGTCCGGGAAGGGGAGGGGGCGCCGGTCGTAGCGGGCACGGCCCGGTGTGTGCTCGAGGGGGAGTGGGACTTGGTCGCGGTACCCGATGCGGATTCACTCCTCTTCGGCAGCTCCGTCGAGAAGGGCTTCAGGCTCTTGTACGGGGCGGCAGAAGCGAGCCGGGACTGGCTCCTCGTGCAGACCCGCTCACCAGAGCACCACGCGCTCAGGACAGCTCTTCGGGGCGACTACGAGGCGTTCGCGGCGACGGAGCTCCCCAAACGCCGCGCTTTAGGATATCCGCCTCACGCACACCTTGCGGAGGTCACCTTCGAAGGGTCCGAGGAGGCGGTGCGGCGTGCGGTAGAATCAAGGTTGCGGCCGGCCTTAAGGGACACGGTACAGATGCTCGACCCGGTGCCGTTTCCGGGGGACGGAGGCCGTACCGTCTGGCGGGTACTATTGAGAAGCCGCAAGCGGGCCGCCGTGGCGGAGGCCGCGTCCCTCGTCGCGAACGAGGCGGCCGGGGCTCGCGGCCGCGACGCGCTCAAGGCGCACATAAATATGGACCCCGAGGAGGTATAAGAGTGGCGGAGGCGGTGCACGAGATCAGGACGTTCGGAGACCCGGTCTTGAAGTCGCGGGCGACGCCGGTGAAAGAGTTCGACGAGTCGCTGGTGCGCTTGGCGGAGGACATGCTAAGGATCATGCGCGAGAGCGATGGCGCAGGCCTCGCGGCCAACCAGATAGGCCGCTTGAAACGCATCTTCGTCGCCGCCTACGAGGACGAGGGAGAAGTCTACGAGTTCGCGATCGTCAACCCCGTGATCGAGGGACGCTCCGAGGTCCTCGAAAAGGCCGAGGAGGGCTGCCTCTCCATCCCACAGACACGGGTCGAGGTCGAGCGCCCTACGGCCGTGACGGTCTCGGGCAAAGACCCTTTGGGCGCACCCGTGCGTGTCGAGGCGGAGGGCCTCCTCGCCCGCATCTTTCAGCACGAGATAGACCACCTCGACGGTATCTTGATGCTGGATCGCACCGACCGCGAGTCCCGAAAAGTAGCCATGCGCGAGCTGCGGGAACGCATGCTGGCTCGTCGCTAAGCCTCGTGAGGCTAGCGTTCGCCGGTACCCCGGACTTCGCCGCCACGATCCTGCGCGGCTTGACCAACTCTGATCACGAAGTCGGGCTCGTGATCTCGCAACCCGACCGCCAGCGCGGCCGCGGACGCAAACTCCTCACCACCCCCGTCGCCCGGCTAGCTCGGGAGGAAGACCTCACCTTGCGCCAACCGGAGCGCATAGGCGAAGTGGCTGGTGAGATCTCCGCCCACGACGCCCTCGTAGTCGCCGCCTACGGCCAGATCCTGCGCCCTGACACCCTGTACGCGGCACCTCTGGGCGCTTGGAATGTCCACGCCTCGCTCTTGCCCCGCTACCGCGGCGCCGCCCCGATAGAGCGCGCGATTATGGCCGGAGAAACAGAGACGGGCGTCTCCATCATGCGCATGGACGAAGGGCTAGATACCGGTCCCGTGGCCCTCCAGCGCCGTACACCCATCCTCCCCGACACGACCGGTGGCGAGCTCACGAAAACCCTCGCCGATCTCGGAGCTAAAGCTATAGTAGAGGTTATGTTTTCGCTCGACAAAAATTCTCTAACCCTAAGCGAGCAAAACAATCTTTATGCTAGCTATGCTGCAAAACTAGAGGATGAGGAGAGGGTGATCAGGTGGGGCGAAAGAGTCGAAAAGGTGCATGATTTGGTCCGCGCCCTAACACCACATATAGGTGCCCGCACTTTCCATCCCGACGTCGATGGTCCCATAAAGGTGCTCCGCTCGAAAGTGTATGAGAGAGACACCCACGATTTGGACCCAGGTACGATTTTACCTGCAAAAGAGCGTATTTTAGTAGTCTGTGAGGAAGGGATTATGGAAGTCACGGAACTGCAGATGCCGGGGGGGCGGGCGCTTCCGGCGAGCGACTTTCTGAGGGGAAGGTCCCTCTCGGGTGCGTTTACCTACTGAGCGATACTACAGGTAGTAGTGCCGATTTGGGCGTCCGCAGGATATAGAGATAAGCGCAAGGTGCCAACAGTGGTGCTAGAATTGCTCACACTGGCGCCGAGGAGACCGTGGAGAGGAGCACGCGATAAACGAGCCGGAGAGCACCACTGGCATACCTCAACCTCAAATAGAAGTTCAAGAAACTGCTCTGGACGAAGGTGTTAGGCTGGCCATTGTGGGCGCTGGCGGTTACGGTCGTCTTACGCTGGACGTCCTGATAGCGGGCGGATTTGAGGCCTGGATCATTGGTTTCTACGACGACGCTCATGCTGTGCTTCCGGATGAGGTTCGTGGGTTTCCGGTGCTCGGGGACGTCGGGGTGTTGAAGAGCATGCTTTCGGTGGAGGTCGTGCACGTCGTTGTGGCGATCACTGACAACGGCACCCGGTTGCGGGTAGCGAACTCGATTCGGGGACTCGGGGCGCGGTTCTTCACGGCGCTGCATCCGGCAGCTTACGTGTCGGCGGTGGCAGACGTCGGGGACGGGTCGGTGCTGGCGGCTGGGGCGGTCGTGCATCCGGATGCGGTCGTCGGGAGCCACTGCTACGTAGGACCGCGAGGGGTCGTGGATAGGGACGCTGTGATCGGGGCCGGGACGTGGGTTTCGACGGGGGTGGTCGTGGGTCCGGGGGCTCAAGTCGGGGCTAGAGCATTCTTGGGGCAGAACTCGAGCGTGGGACGCAGGGCGGTCGTGGAAGAGGGTGGCGAGGTCGCGGCGCTCTCTTCGGTTAGTGGTGGTGGATGATCCCCCCTGGTCGAGCTTTTCGGCTTCGTGGTGGGGAGTTTCTTGAACTCCCCTGAAGATGGCGATTCGGTCGCGTTCGGAAACCCTCTCGCTGGGATGATCATTCTTGGCGGGTAGTTTATATTAACCTCGGGGCGACGGGAGTGGCCGGTCCCTTAGAGGCTGATTAGAGAGGACGTGTTTTTAGACGGTGCGGTTTGGTTTTTCTACTGCGGGAGAGTCCCACGGACCCGCGGAGGTAGTCCTGGTGCATGGGGTTCCGGCAGGCTTGGGCCTCGTCGCCGGGGATATCAACAAGGACCTCGCCCGGAGGCAGAAGGGCTACGGGCGGGGCGGTCGCCAGAAGATAGAGAAGGACGAGGTCGAGTTCTTGGGCGGCGTGCGCCACGGGTATACTTTGGCGTCTCCGATCTCGATGCTCATCCGGAACAAGGACTACGCGAACTGGGAGGACAGGATGAGCCCGGACCCTCCCGAGGAGACCCCCAGGAAGGTCACGCTGCCCAGGCCTGGCCACGCGGACCTCGCCGGGATGCAGAAGTATGCCTTCGACGACTTAAGGAACGTCCTCGAACGCTCGAGCGCCCGCGAGACGACCGCCCGGGTCGCCGCCGGCGCCGTTGCTCGTAAGCTCCTGTCGGAGTTTGGCGTAACGATAAACAGCGCAGTGTACAGGATCGGGGCCGCCTCTTTCAGCAAGGAGCGGGCCGCGCTTCTTTCAGCGAAAGCCGACGAATCGGAGGTGCGCTGCCCGGACGAGGACGCCACCGACAGGATGAAGGCGGAGATCGACGCCGCCCGGCGCTCCAGGGACGCTTTGGGCGGAGAGTTCGTCGTGGTGGCCGACGGATGTCCTCCGGGCCTGGGCTCCTACGTGGACTGGCGCGACAAGCTCGACGCGAAGCTCGCCCATGCGGTCATGTCTATCAACGCCATAAAGGGCGTCGAGATCGGGATGGGATTCGGGGTGGCGGGCCGACGCTCAAGCGAGGTTCAGGACGAGATCCTCCTCCAGGACGGCGAATTGATCCGCTCCAGCAACCGCCTCGGAGGCTTGGAGGGCGGCATGACGAACGGGGAGCCCGTCGTCGTCGCCGCGGCGATGAAGCCAATCTCCACGATCGCCAAGGCCCTGCGAACCGTGGATCTCTCGACCAACGAGCCCGCGCGCGCCTTCCGGGAGCGGGCCGACACGTGTGCCGTGCACGCCGCGGCGGTGATCGGGGAAGCGATGGTCGCTGTCGTCCTCGCGGAGGCCTTCCTGGAGAAGTTTGGCGCCGATAACATGACCGACATCTGGGCCTCTTACGAGAACTACGTGGCCCGCCTCCGCGACGCTGCGAAGAGACCGGAGGCGGGCCTCTAGGCCTCCGGCCATGTTGGCCATCGTGGGGTACATGGGTAGCGGCAAGAGCACCGTGGGGCGCATAGTGGCCGAGGATCTAGGCTGGGGGTTCTTGGATCTGGACGAGGCGGTGGCAGAACGCGCGGGGCTCTCGATCCGGGAGATCTTTGCTTCTCTGGGCGAGCCCCGCTTCCGCGAGCTGGAGCGTCTAGAGCTCCTCGACGCCCTCGACGGGGCCCAAGAGCGCGTCGTCGCCTGCGGCGGCGGCGTGGTTGTGGACCCCCGCAACCGCGCCCGGCTCATGGAGGTTCCGACGGTGTTCCTTTGGGAAGACACGGACGTCCTGTACCGGAGAACCCGCGGCCCCGGACGTCCTTTGAGGGGCAAGAGCTTTGAGGATTTCTCCCGGCGGTACGCCGAGCGACTCCCCTACTACCTAGAGGTCGCTTCGCTCCACATAGAGCCCGAGGGACGCCCGCCCCGCGGAGTAGCCGACGAGGTGATCGAATGGTTTCGCGGCGCGTGAAGGGGAGCGTAACCGTCGCGGCGACTAGACCGTACGAGGTTTGCGTTGAACCGGCCCTGGACCTGGGGCAGGCCGTCTCCGGCGCTCTGGAACCCTCTACCGCCGTCGTCCTCACCGACTCGAACGTGGGGCCCTTGTACGCCTCCTCGGTAGTCGAAGCGCTAGAGGAGGTGGGGTGGGCTTTGACCGAGGTCGTGACGGTTCCCGCGGGCGAGGGCTCGAAGAGCCTCTCAGTCTACGAAGGGGTGGTCCGCAGG
>Ga0126305_10000920_pt1 | contig 12810 bp, 12 predicted proteins | sample Plot26_FD_92536 | JGI IMG/M metagenome (GOLD analysis project Ga0126305, IMG submission 92536) | Serpentine soil microbial communities from UC McLaughlin Reserve, CA, USA - Plot26 | ecosystem: Environmental > Terrestrial > Soil > Grasslands | place: USA: UC McLaughlin Reserve, Lake County... | reverse complement strand
TGCAAAGAGCTTCGTCGGCGGCTCGGCGCGGCGCGACCGGCACGGGCACGGGACGTTCATCGCCGGCCTGATCGCGGCGTCGCTGAACAACGGTGAAGGGATCTCCGGAATGGCGTTCCCCGCGCAGCTGCTCGTCGCGAAGGTCGTTCGCCCGGACGGCGTCGTCCCGCTCGAGGCGGAGGCGCGTGCGATCCGCTGGGCGGTCGATGAAGGTGCCGCGGTCATCAACCTCAGCCTCGGGGGCGTTCGTGACCCGGCAGACCAGAGCAGGGACAGCTTCTCCCCGCTCGAGGCCAACGCGGTCGAGTACGCGATCCGCAGTGGTGTGATCGTCGTCGCGGCGGTCGGGAACGGCGACAACGCCCCGGAGCAGCCGTGGCGCTACGCGAGCTACCCGGCGGCGCTGCCGCACGTCCTCGGCGTGAGCGCGTTCTCGCGTGACGGCGCCGTGCCGAGCTTCTCGAACCGCGATCCGGTTTACAACGACGTCGCCGCGCCGGGCGACGAGCTGTTCTCGACGCTGCCGCGCGCGATCACCGCGCGAAGGCCGCTCTGCGCCGACCAGGGGTACTCCGACTGCGGCCCGCAGGAATACCTGCGACCGCAGGGGACGTCGTTCGCGGCAGCGGTCGCGTCCGCCGGGGCGGTGCTCGTCCGCGGAGCGTGGCCGAATGCGCGGAGGGAGCAGGTCACGGCGCTCCTCCAGCGCACGGCGACGGACATGACTTCGGCGACCGGCTGCCGGCGCTGCGCGGACGGCCGTGACGCGGTCAGCGGCTGGGGCCGATTGAACGTCGCAGCGGCCGTCGACTACCCGGGTCGTCTGGCGCCCCTCGACCGCACCGAGCCGAACGACGACGCAGGAGCCCGATCGTTCCGCGTGCGGAAGCCCACGGTCAACCGCAGCGCCTCACTCGATTTCTGGGACGACCAGAACGACGTCTACGCACTGCGACTACGCCGCGGCGGCCGGCTCGTGGCGACCCTGAGCCGAGCCAGCGCCAACGTGAGCCTCGTGCTCTGGAAGCCGGGAACGCGGAGCGTGAACGAACGGCGCTCGCTGGCCAACGTCGCTGCGCAGTCGGTCAACGTGGGCCGGGTGAAGGTCGTGCGCTTCGGCCTGCAGAGCCGCGTCCGTCGAGCCGGGATCTACTACCTCCAGGTCTCGATCACGGAGCCGGGCGCGACGGCCTACACCCTGCGTACCGTCCGCCGCTAGGCATCCAGCAGCTCGTCCTCCGGCACGTCGCGAATCTGCCGCGCCGGGTTTCCGACGACGACGGCTCTCGCGGGGACGTCCTTCGTGACGACGGCGCCCGCGCCGACGAACGCCTCCTCCCCGACCTCGATTCCCGGGAGGAGCACTGCGGCGCCGCCGACGCGGGCGCCTCGACGGATCGTCGGGCCCTTGCGCAGCTCGTGCCGCTTCTCCGTCCGCCCCATGAAGTTGTCGTTCGTCGTCGCGACGCACGGGGCGATGAAGACGTCCTCCTCCAGCGTCGAGTAGGCAGTCACGTATGCGTTCGCCTGGATCTTCGTCCGCGGGCCGATCGTCGTGTCGTTCTCGACGAGCGAGCCGCGGCCCACGACCACGTCCTCGCCAAGCTCGCAGCGCTCGCGGACGCAGCTCTGGTCGCCGATGACCGACCGCGCGCCGACCCGCGTCCCCGCGAAGACCACGGCGCCGGTCGAGACGATCGTCCCCTCGCCGAGCTCGAGCGGCGGCAGATCCTCGCGCTTCGCCGTCGAGCGTTGCGAGAGCGACGGCTGTTTCCCGAGGACGACGTTGTCGCCGATCCGGCAGCCGTCCCCGATCACCGTGCCCGGGTAGACGACGACGTTCTGGCCGGCCGTGTAGCTGCTCAAGCCGGGGCGCGTTCGAGAGAGTGCTGGAGCTGTTCGAGCACCCGGACGACGGCGGCACCGTCCCGCGCGGCGACCATCGGGTCGCCGTCCCCCGCGACGAGCGTTAGGAAGTGCCGGCACTCGAGCCGCAGCGGCTCGTCGTTCGGGATCTTCGGGATGTAGATGTCGCCCGTGCGCGTGCGCCACTCCCCGTAGCTCTCGGCCCGCTGCTCCGTGCCCTTGTCGTACACCGTGATCTTGCGCTCGAGGTCCATATCGTCGAAGACCGCCATCTTGTTCTTTCCGACCACGGTCATCTCGCGTTTCTTGTGTGGATCGAGCCACGAGAGATGCATGTGGGCCACGACGCCGGACGGGAAGCGGAGATAGCAAAACACGATGTCCTCAACGCCTTCGTTGTGGTACGACTCGCCGCGGGCCCAGACTTCGGAAGGCTCCTCTCCGATCAGGTGGAGGATCACAGAGAGGTCGTGGACACCGAGCGACCAGAGCGCGTTCTCGTCCTTGCGGATCTGTCCGAGGTTCTGACGGTTCCCGTAGAGGTAGAGGACATCCCCGAGCTCACCGGACTCGATCAGCTCCTTCAGCTTCGCGACCGCGGGGTGGTAGAGCAGGAGGTGACCCGGGAGGAGGACGAGGTTGCGCTCCTCGGCAAGGGCCACGAGCTCGTCCGCCTCCGAGGCGGAGACCGCCGGAGGCTTCTCGACGAAGACGTGCTTGCCGGCCTCGAGCGCCCGCCGCCCGAGGTCGTAGTGCGTCGTCACCGGCGTGGCGATGACGACGGCCTGGAGGGAGTCGTCCTCGAGCAGATCCTCGAACCGGCTCGTCGTGCGGGCGCCCGGGTAGCGGGCCCCGAACTGGTCGAGCAGGTCGGCGGAGAGGTCGCAGAGCCAGGTCAGCTCGGCGAGGTCGTCGAAGTTGCGGGCGAGGTTCGGCCCCCAGTAGCCGAGGCCGGCGAGGCCGACCCGCATCAGAGCTTCCAGACCTTCTCGCTCGACTTCCCGTTCCGGCCGGTGGCGTTGCGGAGGTCGACGACCACGTGAGAGCGCTCGACGACGTCGTCGTAGTCGATCCCCGAGTGCGCGGTGACGATGACGACGCAGTCGTGATCCGAGGGCTCGAGCGGTGCTGAGCCCAGGCCGACCTCAGGGAGCTCGGGCACGTGCGGGTCGTGGTACGAGACCTCGGCTCCGGCGGCGCGGAGCAGCTCGATCAGCTTGAGGGCGGGCGACTCGCGCGTGTCCCCGATGTCCGACTTGTAGGAGACGCCGAGCACCAGCACCCTCGCACCGCTGAGCGACCGCTGCCGGCCGTGGTTGAGCGCCTGCGAGACGAGCGACCGGCAGTAGTACGGCATGTTCTCGTTGACCTTTCCGGCCAGCTCGATGAACTCGGTCGAGAAGTCGTACTCGCGCGCCTTCCACGTCAGGTAGAAGGGGTCGACCGGGATGCAGTGCCCGCCGAGGCCCGGTCCCGGCTGGAAGCTCATGAAGCCGAACGGCTTCGTGGCAGCGGCCTCGATCACCTCCCAGACGTCGATCTCCATCCGTTCGCAGAGCTGCGCGAGCTCGTTGACGAGCGCGATGTTGACGGAGCGGTAGATGTTCTCCAGGAGCTTCGTCAGCTCGGCCGCCTCCGGAGTCGAGACGCGGTGGACGGTGTCAACGGCTCCCTCGTAGAGCTGGGCGGCGCGCTCGGTGCACTCCGGGGTGATCCCGCCGACGACCTTCGGCACGTTCTTGGTCGTCCAGGTGCCGTTGCCCGGGTCGACGCGCTCGGGCGAGAACGCGAGGTGGAACTCGCGACCGGCCTTGAGGCCGGTGCTCTCGAGGATCGGCTGGATCACCTCGCGGGTCGTCCGCGGGTACGTCGTGGACTCGAGGACGACGAGGTGGCCGTTCCGCAGCCGCACGCTGATCTGCTCCGCGGCGCTGATCACGATCGAGAGGTCCGGCTCGCGCTGCTTCGAGAGAGGCGTCGGGAGGGCGATCAGGATCGCGTCGGCGCGCCGGATCTCGTTGTAGTCCGTCGTCGCCCGGATCTGGCCGTCGCGCACGAGTGGCGCGAGCTCCTCGGATGGCACGTCGATGATGTGGCTCTCGCCGCGGTTGATGCCCTCGACGACCTCGGGCGAGACGTCGATCAGCAGGACCGAGCGACCGGCCTTCGCGAAGGTGTGCGCGAGCGGGACGCCGACGTAGCCCGCACCGACGACGGCGGCATCCCAGGTCTTGGCGTCCTGGGACTGGGCTGCGAGCGGTTCTGTTCTCTCTTCAAGCATGCGTCACAGGCTAATCAGAACGTCTGCGATTCGGTCCGCGGCCTGGCCGTCGCCGTACAACTCTGGATGGTTGAGGGGCATGTGGGCGTTTGCCGCCGCCTTCGCGATCGCCTCGGGGTCGTCGTCAACCAGGACGTTCGCGCCCAGTTCCACGGTGTCCTTCCATTCGGTCGACGGCCGGAGCGTCACGCACGGCACGCCGTACCAGTACGCCTCCTTCTGGAGCCCGCCCGAGTCGGTGAGGATCACCGTGGCCTGGGAGGCCAGTGCCGCAAAGTCCATGTACCCCAGTGGATCGACCAGCGCCACATTCGTTCCAAGTAACAGTCTGTTACTAGCGACGGCGGCTCGGGTTCTCGGGTGCGCCGGGAAGACGACCCGCTCGGCCAGCCGAGACAGGCCTTCGAGAATCCGCGCGAGGCGGTCGGGCTGGACGTTTGCCTCGCGATGCACCGTGGCGACTGCGTAGTCGCCCGCCTCGACACCGAGCTCCTCCAGGATCCGCGAGCGCTCGCGGGCAAGGGGTGCGAGACGCATGTTCGCGTCGGCCATGACGTCTCCGACCACGTCGATTCGGCCCTGAACCCCCTCCCCTTCGAGGACGTCTCTCGAGCGCTCGTCCGGTGTGAAGAGGAGTGACGAGATGCGGTCGACTTCGATGCGATTGTGCTCCTCGGGCATCGTGAGGTCGCCACTGCGAAGGCCGGCCTCTACGTGCGCGACCGGCTTCCGACCGGCCGCTCTCGCGCCGGCAAGGGTCGAGTTCGTGTCGCCGTAAACGAGCACCCAGTCGGGCCGCTCGGCGTCGACAGCTCCGGCGATTGCGGGCTTCAGGCGCTCGACGTCCGCGGTCTGGAGGTCGAGCGAGTAGGCGGGCGGCGGCAACTCCAGCTCCTCGAAGAAGACGTCCGAGAGCTCACGGTCGTAGTGCTGCCCGGTATGGACGACGACCTCCCTGATTCCGCGCCCGCGGAGCGCGACCGACAGTGGCCCGGACTTGATGAACTGCGGCCTGTTCCCGACGACGGAGAGGACCCTCACGGCCCGCAAGCCTAGGACTCAGCCAGCTGGTGCGAACCAGGTCTTCGCCGTCGGATCCGTCTCGAAGAACTCCGACAGCAGGCGGGACACCTTGCGGACGCCGCTCGGCGAAGGGTGCATCCCGTCCTCCAGGACGTCCTCGCACGCCCACGTCAGGCCATCGCGCCGCCCGGCCAGCCCGTCCGTCCAGAGGTACGGGCCCCACCCGACCCAGATGCGGCCGAGCCGCCCCTGGATCCCGTCCTGCACGAGCCACTTCGCGGCGAAGCCGGTCTCGTAGGCGAAGGGCTCCGGGTTCAGGTGGGTCACTGCATAGCCGCCGTACGTCCGGCTCGAGACGTAGATCAGGCTCAGGTTCGGAAAGCGGTTGGACAGGAGTCGGACGATGGCGCGGAGATGCGTCTGGAGTGCCCGGGCGTCCTGCGGAAACGGGCGGTCTTCGCCTGAGATCGCCTGCTTCAGCCAGACGACCTGGACCTGGCCGGGCTTGAGCCGCGCGCGCCGAATGCGGGCGTCGAGGTTCGGCCAGTAGACGGCCTTCGCCTTCGAGATCTGGGTCGCGTCCCAGCCGCCGCCTGGACCCTCGACGAAGGTCAGGCTCCGGCTCGTCAACGGATCCTGGGCTGCGGCCTTCGCGAAGGCCGAGAACTCGGTCATCGCATTCGACATCCCGACGCCCACGACGCCGATCCGCCCGCGGATCGGCCGCACGCGGCGAGCCGCGTTGAGCCCGCGCAGCAGGTAGGCCCGCGGAGGCTTGTTCGCGCCGGCCGGGTACAGGCCGCCGAGGTGGCCCCGGTGGCGCATCCTGTTCATGTCGGTGAGCGGCCTCAGGCCCGTCTCGCGAACCGAGCAGTCGGCGCCGGTCCGCGCCTCGCCGGCCGGTGAGTACGCAGCGGCCGGGAGCAGCGCAAGCGCCACCAAAGGGAAGATCTTCAGGGCCTTCACGCTCCAAGGGTAGGCCGCCCCTGTTAGCCGGAAGTAAGCGGAAGAGGTGGGCCGTGAAGGATTCGAACCTTCGACCTTGGGATTAAGAGTCCCCTGCTCTACCAACTGAGCTAACGGCCCGTCGGCAGGCGAGTATAGCCACCGCATTTAGGCTCTCCTGAACAGCGAAGAGAGGAGAGTCATGCCCTTCGAGCTACCCCCGTTGCCGTATGACTACGCGGCGCTCGAGCCGCACATCGACGAGCAGACGATGCGGCTCCACCACGACAAGCATCACCAGGCCTACGTCGACAACGCGAACAAGGCGCTGGCGGGCACCGAGTGGGAGGACAACTCCGTCGAGTCCGCGCTCGCAGAGCTCGACGCGATGCCTGAGGAGATCCGAACCACCGTCCGCAACAACGCCGGCGGGCATGCGAACCACACGCTGTTCTGGGAGATCATGAGCCCCGACGGCGGCGGCGAGCCCGAGGGCGACCTCAAGGCCGCGATCGACGACACGTTCGGCTCCGTCGACGAGTTGAAGGCGCTGGTCAACGACGGCGGCGTCAAGCGCTTCGGCAGCGGCTGGACCTGGCTCGTACACGACGGGACCGGCCTCGCCGTGTACTCCACTCCCAACCAGGACAGCCCGCTCATGCAGAGCGACGAGCCGCTCCTCGGCATCGACGTCTGGGAGCACGCCTACTACCTCAAGTATCAGAACAGGCGCCCGGAATACCTGGAAATTTGGTGGAACGTCGTAAACTGGGCGGACGTAGCACGCAGGTTCGAAGGGGCCGACAAACGCCGACGCTAAAGAGCTCTCTTTAGCGGCCGATACAGGCACAGACCCCTCTTTCGAGGGAGGTGCATGTGGATGAAGAGAACTACGGCCGCGACACTCTTCGTATCGCTCCTGCTCACGCCCGCCGCGTGGGCAGTCGGTGATCCCGAAATCGCAGCCCTCCAGGTCGGATTGCGGCAGCGTGGGTTCTACGGCGGCACCGTCGACGGCGTGCTCGGCCCGGGAACGGTCTCGGGCGTGCGCCTGCTTCAGCGCCGCGCTCGCCTGCCCGTTGACGGAGTGCCCGGCCTGCGCACGAAGCAGGCTCTCGGGCGGTTCGGGAGGAAGCCTCGTCTCGGCGGACGGATCCTGGCTCCGGGCTCGCGCGGCTGGGACGTCGCGGCGCTGCAGTTCGCGCTGGCCTCGCATGGATTCCCTTCCGGCAGGCTCGACGGGCACTTCGGCGCCTCCACCGGTAAGGCGCTACGCAAGTTCCAGCGCTGGGCCGGTTTGCAAGCCGACGGCGTCGCCGGGCCGGGCGTGGTCGCGGCCCTCAGAGCTGCGCCGCCGAGTTCTCCCATCTCTCTGGCATCTCCCGTTGCGGCCGCCTACTCCGACGTCTTCGGCCCTCGCGGCAACCGCTTTCACACGGGGCTCGACTACCCGGGCACGAACGGGACGCCCGTCGGCGCTGCCGCCTCCGGCCGCGTCACGTTCGCCGGCTTCAGCGTGGGCGGCTGGGGCAGACTCGTGACGATCGCGCACGGAGGCGGCACGCGGACGATGTACGCGCACCTCTCACGGGTCGGGGTCCGTGTCGGTCAGTACGTCCAGTCGGATCAACGCATCGGCCGGATCGGGTCGAGCGGGAACGCGACCGGGCCGCACCTGCACTTCGAGGTGCGGGTCCGTGGTGCCGCCGTCGACCCGCTGACTGGGCTTTAGGCGCGATCGAGGGCATTGCGGCTTTGCCGCCGTGCCTGTTGGCTTCATGCCGCGAGCTCGCGCGGCAGCTCGAAGTGGAAGCAGGCGCCGGACGGCTCGGCCGCCTCGTAGCGAACGTCGCCGCCGAGCGCGTTCGCGTAGGACTTCGCGATCGCCAGGCCGAGGCCGGCGCCCTGTCGTCTCGGCCTCGTCCCCTCACCTTGTGAGAACCGCTCGAAGAGCAGGGGGACGAACTCGTCGGGCACGCCCGGGCCATGGTCGACGACGATCAGGTCCATGACCTCGGTCCAGCGTGTGCGCACCTCGATCGGCGGCTCGCCGTACCGCAGAGCGTTCGTCAAGAGATTCCCGATCACTCGCTCGAAGGCGTGCGGGTCGGCGACGACCTCGAGTGCGGGCTCCACGCCGACCTCGACATCGTCGACCCGCTCGGGTGCGATGCGGGCCAGCAGGTCCTCGATGCGCTCACGCGGGCGGAATCGCTCCGGCATCGACGCGAATGCCTGCGCGTCGAGCCGGGAGAGATCGAGCAGTTGATCCGTCAGCTCCGCGAGCCGACAACTGTGCTCGTAGAGCGTCTTGCGAAGCTCGGTGAGCTGCTCTGCGGCGAGCTCGTTTCCGCGGAGGTGGAGTGTCGTCGCGATGCCGTGGACGACCGAGATCGGAGTTCGCAGCTCATGGGACGCGAGCGTGACGAACCGCGTCTTGAGCTCGTCGAGCTTCTCCAGCTCGGCGAGACTCTCTTCGAGCTCCGCGATCCTCTGGTCGGCCGGCTCCAAGGCGAGTGAAGGCAGGCGCGGACGGACCGGCCGCCCGCGCTGCCGTTCTCCCTCAGGCTGGGGGCGGGCCCTCTTCGACGTGGGTCGACCGGCGACGGCCTCCCACGCCGCCCCAGCTGGACCAGAACATCATCGAGAGAATCAGCCCCAGCGCGCCGATGACGATCAGGATGACGCCGATGGCGTCCTCGCTGATGCCTGCAACGTCGCTCTGCAGACCCCAGATGAGAATCGCCCCGACGGCGATCAGCAACAGGCTTACTCCGAGTCCCATTCAAAGCCTCCTTTTCGCGGTTGCGTCGAACGGACGCCCTTCGCAACCACCGCCTGTGTACCCGCTTCAGCCGCGCGGCTAACTCGGTAGGCTCGCAGGCGGTGCGCGCAGGGTCCCTGATCAAGGTTCTCCTGGTTTCACTCGTGTTCGCCGCGCTTGCGACGGCGGTCGCGATCTTCATCCCTTGGCTCCCGGACCAGTCGTCGAAAGAGGCGGAGCGGATCGACTTCGTCTTCTGGTTCGTGACCGCGATCTGCATCGCGATCTTCGCCGTCGTCGCGGCGATCAGCGTCTATTCGCTGTTCAAGTTCCGGGCTCGGCCGGACGACGACTCCGACGGTCCGCCGATCCACGGTCACACAGGGATCGAGATCGCCTGGACGGCGATCCCGCTCGTCCTAGTGATCGCGATGATCATCGTCAGCTCCGTCGCGCTCGCCCAGAACGACCGCGTGCCCGACAACGCGCTCCGTGTCGAGGTCTGGGGCCAGCAGTTCGCCTGGACGTTCCTCTACCCGCCTTCTGGGAAGGTGCCGGGAGAGGACGAGATGGCTTGCGTCGAGCGTGACGCTGGACGGATCGTGGACGGCTGCAAGGCGTCGCCGAACCTCCGCCTCCCGGTGGACCGCTCGACGCGTCTGTACCTCTCGTCCCGGGACGTGATCCACTCGTTCTGGGTGCCCGAGTTCCGCCAGAAGCAGGACGCGGTGCCGGGCATCACGACCGAGATCACGATCACGCCGACCGAGACCGGCAGCTACCGCCTGATCTGCACGGAGCTCTGCGGCCTCGGCCACGCGCTGATGCGCACCAGGGCGATCGTCACCTCCGCGGCTGACTTTGAACGGTGGGTATCGTCGCGCACCACTCCAGGGGGCATGAGTTGACGGCGGTGCAGGACCACACCGAAGAGCACGACGTGCACGCGCCGCCGCCGCGCCGGCGAACCGGCCTTTGGCGGCTGCTTGCGCCGGGGTGGCTTCGCGCGATCTGGATGACGGCGCTCTTCGGCGCGCTCGGCGTAGGGCTCGTCGTCGGCATCCGGGCCTCCGCCGGGTGGCGTCCGATCATCGACTGGGAGCCGATCATCACGGCGGCGTTCCTCACTGCGGCGCCAATCGGCTTCCTCGCCGGCATCGGGGCCTTCGACTACTGGCTGCGCTGGGCGTTCGGATTTCCGACGCAGCCCGAGGACCACTCCGGTCACGGCGCCAAGCGCTGGACCGACTACTTCCGGATCAACACCGACCACAAGGTCATCGGCGTCCAGTACGTCGTCACCACGGTCTTCTTCTTCCTCGCCGGCGGGATGCTGGCGATGCTCGTGCGCGCGGAGCTCGCGCGGCCCGAGTCGGACTTCGTCGACTCGCAGACCTACAACGAGCTCTTCACGGCGCACGCCGCGCTGATGATCTTCCTGTTCGTGATCCCGGCCTTCGCCGGGCTGGCGAACTACGTGCTGCCGATCATGATCGGCGCGCCCGACATGGCGTTCCCGCGCCTGAACGCCCTGTCGTACTGGCTGCTGCCGATCGCCGGGACCATGATGCTGACGAGCTTCTTCTTCCCGGGCTTCGGCGCCGGCTGGACGAACTACGCGCCGCTCTCGGTCGACCAGCCGTTCGGAAACGTCTTCTTCTCGATGGCGGTCCAGTGGGCCGGGGCGTCGTCGATCATGACCGCGCTCAACTTCCTGGTCACGATCATCACGATGCGTGCGCCGGGCATGACGTTCTGGCGCATGCCGCTCCTCGTCTGGGCGAACTTCACGACCTCACTGCTCGTCGTGATCGCGACGCCGTTCATCGCCGGCTCGCAGTTCTTCGTGATGTTCGACCGCGTCATGCACACGAACTTCTTCGACGTGGTCAACGGCGGCTACCCGCTCGGGTACCAGCACATCTTCTGGTTCTACTCGCACCCGGCCGTCTACATCATGATGCTGCCCGGTTTCGGGATCGCCTCGGAGGTGATCTCGTCGATGTCGCGCAAGCCGATCTTCGGCTACCGGCTGATGGCCCTCTCGCTCGTCGCGATCCTGATCCTGGGCTTCTCGGTCTGGGCGCACCACATGTTCGTCGCCGGCATGGCGCCCTGGCTGCGGATTCCGATGATGATCACGACGCTCCTCATCGCGGTGCCGACCGGGATCAAGGTCTTCTCCTGGCTCGCGACGACCTGGGAGGGGAGGATCAACTTCGCGACGCCGATGTTATGGGCGCTCGGGTTCGTCTCCATGTTCGTGATCGGCGGCCTCTCCGGGATCTTCCTCGGCGCAGTCCCCATCGACATCGCCACCTCGGACACCTACTTCGTTGTCGCGCACATCCACTACGTGCTGCTCGGAGGCTCGTTGTTCACGATCTTCGCCGGGTTCTACTACTGGTTCCCGAAGATGACCGGACGGATGTACAACGAGACGCTCGGAAAGGTGCACTTCTGGATGACGTTCCTTGCCTTCAACGCGACGTTCTTCCCGATGCACATCATCGGCGTGCAGGGCCAGCCGCGGCGCGTCTACACCTACGAGGACCAGTTCAGCGAGTGGAACATCTTCATCTCGATCTCATCGTTCGTCCTCGGCGCGTCGTTCATCGTCTTCATCTACAACATGATCGTGAGCTGGGCCCGCGGCCCACGGGCGCCGGCCAACCCGTGGCGGGCCAACACGCTCGAGTGGCAGGTCTCGTCGCCGCCGCCGACCTTCAACTTCGACGAGATTCCGCAGGTGGTCGGGAATCCCTACGAGTACGGCGTGCCCGGCGCGAAGCACGCCATCCTGAACGGCGATCGCGAGGCGGCGACCGAGACGGCGACCGAGGAGGTACGCCGGTGAGGCACCTGCTGGTGGTCGCAAACGAGACGGTCACGGGCGGCGGGCTGATCGCCGCCGTCAAGCGGAAGGCGGAGGAGCAGGACGTCGAGCTCGTCACCGTCCTCGCTCCGGTGTCGACGCCCGGGGCCGGTTACGTCGTCTACGAGGACACGCGCCGTGCCGCCGCCGGGCGGCGCCTCGATCGCACGCTGGCGCAGCTGCGCGAAGCCGGCATCCCGGCCCACGGGCTCGTGCTCGAAACGGACCCCGAGTCGGCCGTCAAGGACGCCTTCGCGATGCTCGACCCGGCGCCGACGGACGTCATCGTCTCGACGCACCCGATCCAGAAGTCGGGCTGGCTGCGCAAGAACGTCGTCGACAGGATCAAGAACGCCGCCGGCGACGTCCCGGTCGAGCACGTCGTCGTCGAGAACTCGGACGAAGAGGGGATGCGCAACGTGCTCGTCGTCGCCAACGAGACCGTCGTCGGCAGCGCGCTCATCGACCGGATCCGCGAGCGGGCCGAGCGCGGCCCGGCGAGCTTTCTGATCATCTCGCCGCAGAGTGACCCGAGCCAGTCGGCGCACCCCGAGGCCGAGCGACGGCTGCGCCGCGCGCTGTCCGAGCTGCGTGGAGCGGGAATCGACGCTCATGGCCAGATCGCGCATCCCGACCCCTACACGGCGGCGATGCAGGCGATCGAGGACGAGCGAGTGGACGAGGTCATCGTCTCGACCTTCGAGCCCGCCCGCTCGCCGTGGCTGCGTAAGAACCTCGTCCAGCGGTTGCACAGCGACGCCAAGGTTCCCGTCGAGCACGTCGTGATCTCGCCCGAGGAGGTCGGCGCGGAACCGCCGGTGGTGACGGCCGAGTGAGCGCTCACGCCGAATCCCATCACGCGCTGCACCCGCCCGAGGCACACAAAAGCTCGCGGGTCGATGCACCAACGCTCGGGATGCTCCTCTTCATCGCCTCGGAGATCATGCTCTTCGGGTCGTTCTTCACGGCCTACTTCTTCGTCCGTACGAGCGGCAACGCCGACTGGCCGCTCGAGCCCTTCCACCTGCCGGTCTTCGTGGCCGGAGTGAACACCGC
>Ga0126305_10000919_pt1 | contig 12815 bp, 13 predicted proteins | sample Plot26_FD_92536 | JGI IMG/M metagenome (GOLD analysis project Ga0126305, IMG submission 92536) | Serpentine soil microbial communities from UC McLaughlin Reserve, CA, USA - Plot26 | ecosystem: Environmental > Terrestrial > Soil > Grasslands | place: USA: UC McLaughlin Reserve, Lake County... | reverse complement strand
ATTTAGAGTATGATTAAAAAATCAAGCCTCCTGCCGACCATAAGATTATTGTTAGGGGGAGTAACTGGTATCTGGTTTCTTCACTTCAGAAAGTGTTGTTGCAATAGAGAAATAGGGAGAGATAGGGAAAGATAGATAGAATTTATATTCGAAGGTGTCTTTTGATGCCAAGAACGAATTTTGGCTAAGCTGGATATCAGAGACATTTCCAAATACTTTAAGGTCATAGGCAATTCTTCTAGCTCTGCCTTTACAACTGCGCATTCTTCTCAATTTTCTTCTGACTCCATGCATTTGGCTGGAGACAGCTCTCCAGATGGCATGATGGCGGCGGTCGAAAATGTCAATCTTAGCATTGAAGAAGGGCAGTTTGTATGTTTTGTAGGGCCGTCAGGATGTGGAAAATCGACCTTACTGAACATCATCGCTGGATTAGATAGACCGAGTAAAGGAGAAGTTGTCCTCAATGGTCGGCTCGTTACCGAACCAGGTCCAGACAGGATTATGGTCTTTCAAGATAATGCGTTATTTCCTTGGCTTAAAGTCATAGAAAACGTGCAGTTTGGGTTGAAAATTGCAGGAGTTGAAAAACAGAAACGATATCAAATTTCTATGCGTTACTTGGATATGATGCAGCTTACTAAATTCGCCGAAGCATACACATATCAACTGTCAGGTGGCATGAAGCAAAGGGTATCTCTGGCCAGGGCCCTAGTTATGGATCCTGAAATCCTATTAATGGACGAACCGTTTGCGGCCCTTGACTCTCAAACGAGGGACTTGTTATTAGTAGAATTGCAGCTGATATGGGCCAAGACAAGAAAAACAATTCTTTTCGTAACACACAATATATCTGAGTCTGTATGTCTTGGCGACAGAGTAATAGTATTTACGAACAGGCCGGGCAAGGTCAAAAAAGAGATAGAAATTGACTACCGACGACCCAGGCTAACTGAAGATAATAATCTTTACGAATATCAAAGACAAGTGTTGGACGAATTAAAAACAGAAATAATACCATCTTGGAAAGCAGAGGAAATGTAGATTTATTTATCATTGGTTGGTCAATGGTTTAACGTCTGAGCTCGATTAAATACCAATATTATCTTATACTTCTTGTTATTTTTCAGATTTCCACAACAGGTCTGCGTTTCATTATAAGATCATCTCATTACCAATTAACACTTCTAGTACGTGGTACCATCAATCAAACATCTAATGTAATTGCTTCAGGAACTCGAGGCCTACTTTGAAACTGCCTGGAGAAGTAAGTGTTACTTCATCGGCGATTTTAGCCGCTTGAAGTACGAAATCAACCGGATTTTTCGCGTACTCCTCCCAATTAAGACCAATTGTATCAGCCGAAAACTTATTTTTCTCTGCAGGAATCATAATACACGCTACTACCTTTATGTTGTTTGACTTTGCAATCCGTGCTATGTTATCTAAATTGGAAAGGGATGATATTGATTGAGTGACAAAGGCTCTAGGTTGCGCGTTAATTTTCTTGCGTATCGAAGATAGATGTATAATAGCGCTAGGTACAGTCAAATCCAAATTTATTGATTCATTGTATCTTTCAAGTTTTAACATATTCAGTGCATCACTTGGTTTAAGCCCCGAGTCTTTTGGTCCATCAGATGGTTCATCACCCATCAAAAAAAGCAGACTGTCGACACCTAAAAGAATTGCATCAGATACAAACTGACATATTGACGTAAAATTTCTGTCCCTTGTTCTAACACTACAACTAATGGCAGGGTGTCTTGCTATGTTTTTTATAATGAAGCTAGCAGCGGTTAAACTCGATACTCGTGGAATACCAAGAACAGAATCCGTTAAGTGAATGCCGTTAACATATCCGACCAGCTTCCCTGCTCTTTCCACCAGATGTTGGATGCCTTCTCTAAGAGTAACGGCATCGAAATGCTCATCCTTTACTATCTTGGGCGGGTTTAATTCAAAATTTATGTTCATTTTAACTGCTACTGTGTGACTTGCTCTCGTAGGCTTAATGGTAAAATTTGTTGAGTCATTCTAGTTTCCTTAGGAAAGGATAAACTTGTATAATTATGTATCATAATCTAGTGAAAATATTTACCATAACTCTTAAAGCCATCGGTTAAGCTTGGTTAGGAATGCAAAAATCTTCTTGCATACTATGTGAGCAAGAATTTGATTATAAGTCAACTAGATTTGAACAAAGACTGATCTTGGACAACGACTTTTGTACTAAATGCTGGGATGAAATCATGAGCACCTGATGGAGACTTACTTCTATGAGGGCTTATTTTGCTGCATCTTTTTGTAGATGTTCATTATGTCGTTAATGCAGACTGCCTTTATTAACAAACAAAAAAGAAACTACTGCTCAGTCTTTCTCACATGGTGGTTTCATTAAACGCCAATAACCTTAATGCGTCCCTCGTCTCAATACTGTTAATACATAAAGAACCATGTTGACACTAACTGATATAGAACGACGTATTGGTCCACTTCTATTGGATTCGCATCGTGTTACATTATATGCGAAAAGTAGCAGCACAAGTGTGAACGATGGTTTGTCAAGAACAGCCGCAGTTCTTATTATAGTTCATTCTAAAAGCAGAACTCCCCACGTGCTTCTGACGAGGAGAAGTTCTAAGCTAAAATATCATACTAGTGAGATATCATTTCCAGGGGGACAATACTCTCGTGCGATAGACCCCAGTTTACTTGATACTGCATTAAGAGAAACAACAGAGGAGGTAGGTCTTTGCTTTACAGCTCAAGATATCCTAGGAAGACTACGAACTGTCTACACATTAACATCGAACTTTACTATAGTTCCATTTATAACAATACAAAAAAATATTCCGGAGCCAAAGATATTAGCAAACGAGGTTGATTGTATTGTAGACGTTCCATTACAGGAAACGTTAGCTACCTTTGAACCAGATATCGAGCACTACCATATTTCTCAAAAGGGCGTTTACAAATTCACATATGGGGAGTTTGTCATTTGGGGAGCAACAGCGAGGATATTCAAACAACTATACGATTGCCTTTGTATAACGTAAATAACTGACCTAGATTTTAATGATAAGAATGCAAGTTAGTTATTAGGTCTTTAAAAACCTAAAACCAAACTTTTAACCTTATATTTTTATTTTGGTTGTGTGTATTATAATATTATATTCCATGATATGGGTAAAAGAAAAGTACTATCAGAATCTCATTTAAGTGAATTTGTAAAACCACAGGAAGGTGAATTATTAGGAAAGGTCATAAAGCTGGCAGGAGGAGAAAATATTATTGTAAAATGTGTTGATGATAGGATCAGAGTTTGTAGAATTAGTGGAAAATTAAGGAGAAAAACATGGATTCGGGAAAATGACATAGTACTAGTTAGGCCATGGGATTTCAAACCAGAAAGAGCTGATATTATATGGAGATATATCCAAGGACATATAGATAGACTGGAGCAAGAAGGATATATTAGTAAAACCTGGAGCCAATATATTTAATAAAAACTTAGGCTTGCCTTCATGGAAGGATGCTAATCCTTATGCCATTTGACTTACCTATAAGCGGCAAAAATAAGGGAAGAAGAAATAAGAACTCAATTAACCGAAAGTAGAAGATAATAAAAGAGAAGGTTATAACTACGAATCTTCTAACTGCAAATCAGTGCTGAAATACTGTGCAATATTTATTTCACATTTTAGCCATGTGTTAAAGTGTATGAGTCGAGGTAGCAATAATAATAATAATAATAATAATAATAAAATTAACGATCCTTCTGTAAAAAGGCTCTTTGAAGGCAAAAACTTTGTGTTCGTATCAACCTTAATGAAGGATGGTACTCCCCATATTACACCAACGTGGGTAGATATAGAGGAACAAAATGGCGGGCGTATACTTGTTAACACCGCAGTAGGTAGAATAAAACAAAAGAACGTATTACGAAATCCAACCATTGAGCTAGCCATATTCGACCAAAATAATCCTTATGATATGGTTTCCGTAAGGGGAAAAGTAGTTGAACAAGTCACAGGGGACCCAGCTGAACAACACATAGATAAACTAGCAAAAAAGTACCTGGACAAAGACAAATACCCTAGTCGTGCATCAGGGGAAAAGAGAATAATATTAAAAATAAAGCCTGAACATGTATTTCATATGAAGCAATAATAAATAGGTAAAAGATGTATGTAAAGTTCAGAGAGAGTTAGTATGGAGGTGGTGCTCCTTTTTGCTTTAACAGGTTTTCTTCACCTTCCACCAGAAATTGTTATGCCATGCTTGCCACATGACACAATTTTTTATTTCTAGTACCTAAGAAATTTGTTGAGTCATCTAAAACCGACTATATCATAATTTGTAAGTGCGGAGATTGCTTGCCTTTGAGGAACAGAAAAAAATAAGAAAGTATATGCCTCAAAAATAGATAGATACAACGAGAAGTAAGCAAGCAAGTTTAGTTAGTTAGTTAGTTACAATTTTTTATCGAGGTTTTTAGTCTCTCGTCATGACAGTCATGATAATGAGTTCTTCACGCTACGGTGGCTAACAAACCTTATGTAACCTCTTTGTTAGCTAAATTGTATGCCTTATGAGAGTTTGACAGAATATGTCCAAGCCCTAGATAAAGCTGGACAGCTAGCACATGTAAATGTTAAAGTAAATCCTGATTTAGAAATGGCCGAAATAATGAGGCGTCTTATGTACAAGGGAAATCAGCCGGCGGTCCTGTTCGAAAATGTCCAAGGCTCTAGCATGCCTGTACTTGGTAATGCCTTTGGAACCATGAAAAGATTACAATTAGCCTTGGAAACAACTGATTTCACTGAAATTGGAAGACGTGTGACAGACTTGACAAGAATGAAGATGCCTGCAGGAGTGCTGGACAAACTCAAGATGCTTCCAAAATTATCTGAAATAGCAGATTACGGTCCAAAGTATGTAGAATCAGGACCTGTGACTGAAATTTTTGAGAGTGAAGATAAGGCCAGTTTTAATTCGATGCCCATTCTGAAATCCTTTTCCGGTGATGCAGGAAGATTCATTACATTTGGACTAACCGTTACCAAACATCCAGATACTAGCATCAGAAATATGGGAGTATATCGAATTCAAATCATAGACGATAAAAAGGCAATAATGCACTGGCAAATACATAAACGGGGAGCACAACACTACCAAATATCAAAAGAGCAAAAGAAAAAAAGAGTCGAAGTAGCAGTAGTGATAGGAGCAGACCCAGCAACAATATTTAGTGCAGTTGCGCCTGTTCCTGAAGGTCTAGACAAATTCCTTTTCTCCGGAATCACGAGAAAAAAAGGCATCAGGTTAGTAAAGTGCAAAACTGTAGATTTGGAAGTCCCTGCCAATTCTGAAATAGTATTAGAAGGTTATATTGACCCCGAAGATATCCGAATGGAAGGGCCTTTTGGAGACCATACTGGATATTACACTCCTACCGAACCATACCCTACCTTTACACTTAGTGCTATCATGAGAAAGTCAAGTCCGATTTATCTCTCGACTGTTGTGGGAAAACCAATTTTAGAAGATGCTTATATAGGTAAAGTAATTGAGCGTGCGTTCTTACCTCTCATACAAATGTTCCATCCGGAAGTAACAGATTTTTGCATGCCACCTGCAGGCTGGTTTCAGGGCCTTGCTATAATTTCCATAAAGAAGAGATATCCTGGACAGGCAAAGAAAGTGATGATGGGTCTTTGGGGAATGGGACAATTAGCACTTACAAAAATGTTTGTAGTGGTTGATGACGATGTTAACATACAAGATATGAATGAAGTAATTTGGGCAGTAACAGCAAGAACCGACCCGAAAAGAGATATTATGATTATTGAAAATGCTCCCACTGACACTTTGGATCCCGCCTCTCCACTCGTAAATTTGGGTTCAAAGATAGGTATCGATGCTACAACTAAGTGGAAGGAAGAGGGATACAATAGAGAAATACAACAACTTGTGCAGGTAGACGGTAACACTAAATCATACGTGGATAAGAGATGGCAAGACTATAGGTTGCCATCTAATGTAGAATCTTCCTAAAAATCGAATAAACAAAGTACCCCCGAGACAGTATTTTGCTTGTCTATATTGTTAAGGAATTGATCTTTTTTTAATTACACTTGCAAACAAGTTAATTCCTCTACCTTTTATTTTGAGACCTGACATCTAGGAGGGAAACGAGTTATCCTATATTACGATACTACTTCTATCGCTACCTGTCGCTCCCGCCACTGCTCTCTTTCTCTACCTCTTTTTTAGCAGAATGTGAATGTAGACCCTTCATAGTTTCATGCACTTGGTTTCTAAATAGTGTTAGTCCTATACGTCGTGCATATGGTTGACCTTTAGCAAATGATTCGGCCATATTTGTGATGAATTCCCGCTCAACTTTTGGAGGCATCGGAGGCTCAAACGGATCCACAAAGGCTTCTACTATCACGGGCTTTTTTCTCTCTGCAAAAGCCCTGTGCAGGACGCTTTGTACTTCATTAGGTTCTTTTAATGAATAGCCTATGCCACCACAGGCTTCTGCGAACTTTGTGTAGTCTATTGGAGAGAATTCGACAGCAAACTCTGGGTTTCCTAAAAATGCCATTTGTTCCCAGCGGATCATTCCTAGCGTGTTATTTTTGACTATTATAACCTTGATTGGAAGACCGTACTGTGCAGCGGTAGCGAATTCACCCATCAGCATCGTAAATCCTCCATCTCCAACAAATGCAACTGATTGCCTATCAGGATAGGCAATTTGAGCAGCTATGGCGTATGGAAGTCCGCAGGCCATTGATGCCAACGTTCCTGAAACTGAGAACTTCATACCCTTTTTAATTTGAATGTACTGAGCAGCCCAAATCGTATTTGTTCCGCTATCAACAGAGATTATTGCATTTTCTTCTAACTCGTCAGACAATACTGAGGCCACCATTTGAGGTTTGATAGGCTTGTCTTGGCGGGTGCTTCGTTCCCTCAGTAAAAGATTCCAATTTTTCATACCCTGTTGAACAGAATACAGAAAGTCTGAATTTGTTTTTTCCCTAACCATAGGCAGCAACGATAAAAGCGCCAGTTTTGAATCTCCTACCAATCCAACTTCTATTGGATAGCGTAAGCCTATTTTTTCTGGTTTTATGTCTACTTGGATTCCTTTCGCCTGACCTGGTTTTGGTAGATAGTCGATGTAGGGAAATGACGTTCCTATCATTAGTAACGTATCAGCCTCACTCATTGCATCTGTTGCAGGCTCTGTCCCTAAAAGTCCAATTCCACCAAGGCTGTAGGGATTATCGTCTGGTATTACTGCTTTTCCTAGCAATGCTTTAACAATTGGGGCCTTTAGCTTTTGAGCAAGAGCAAGTACCTCATCGCCTGCGTTCAGTGCTCCCTGCCCTGCCAAAATAACAATACGCTTACCATCGTTTAATATGTTGGCAGCCTTTTGAATAGAGCTTGCAGTAGGAACCGTATTTGGATAAAATAATAGATCTGAGGTATGTCCTGCAACCTTATGTTTGGTGTATTTTCCACCGAGTCTTTTTTCTTGGACATCAATAGGTATTGTGATATGACTAACACCTCGCTGGGAAAGCGCGGTTCTGCAGGCTATATCGACGGTCATCTCAGCGTGTTCTGGGCTGTTTATCATGTTGTTATAAAATGCTACGTCTGAGAATAAGTTTGGTAGATTTACGTCTTGTTGATAGTTTGAGCCCATCATATCAGAGTAAGTGGTTCCCGTTATGGCAATGACAGGAGTATTATCTGCTTTTGCGTCGTACAGACCTGCTAGAAGATGAATTGCCCCCGGTCCTGAGGTGGCAAGACATGCGCCGAGTTTACCCGTGTATTTTGCATATGCGCATGCCATAAAGGCTGCCGATTCTTCATGTCGAACAAGTATGAATCTGATTTTATTTTGACGCTGCCTTATTGACTCTATTACTCCATTGATTCCGTCACCGGGGAGTCCGAATATTACATTTACATTCCAATCAAGTAGCGCCTCCACTATTATATCAGCAGTGCGCATGTTCACGTATTCGCTCATTTTGCTTGGTTAAGTAACTATAGAGTTTCTTCATTAAAGATGGTTTTCCTCAGAAGGGCTTCTGGATAGTTCTCGCTATGCTCGCTAATGCTTCTTGGTTCCCTACCTTTGTATCCTCTATTGCCCCCTTTGCTGTCATAGGAAAAAAAGGCTTTTATATCAATGAGATAAAGAGCAGATATGTCGACTGAGAGTAGTAAATCAAAGGGCGCTGATCTAAAGATTGTAGCATTAGAAGTTCTTGAAAAAAATGGCATAAATGTTGAAAGATTGAAGGAGTTAATTACCAAAGGAGTTGGAGCTGAATTTACAACATACTACTATTATACAATATTGAGAATGCATTGTACCGGACTTGAGGGGGAGGGAATCAAGGAAATTGTTGAAGATGCGAGAATTGAAGATAGAAATCATTTTGAGGCCATGACTCCAAGGTTGTACGAACTTGGCGGAGGTCTGCCAAGAGACATCAGGAAATTTGCAGACCAAGCAGGCTGTCCAGATGCTTTTCTTCCAGATAACTGGGAAGACATTAATTCCATACTAAAAGTGTTATTGGAAGCGGAACAGTGTGCTATCAGGTCTTGGGGTGAAGTATGCGATATGACGGCGGGAAAAGATCCAAGGACGTATGATATAGCCCAGAGTATTATGGCAGAAGAAGTAGAGCATGAGGCATGGTTTATAGAACTCCTCTCAAAAAGACCTTCAGGTCACTTTAGAAGAAAGTTCGTGGGCCAATCGCCACATACAGGGCAGCAAGGCGGTCTTATACATCAATAGAAAAAAAGAATGAGGTCAGACTTTTAATCTAACTTTTCTTTAATTTTTACATATATTCAATTAGGATATAGTTAGCAGGCAGGAAAATTCTCATAGAGTTGAATGAATCACTATAATAATGCTTTTTTACGCTTGCATTTCTGGCTTTTCTCATACTATGAGTGACGCCGTTTCCAGAGACTAACTTCTTTTAGCGCTTCATCCAGATAGCGCTTCATAGTCTCATAGGATTCTTCTAACTCTCTTTTCCTCCTTTCCGATTCAAACAACTCTCGTGTTCTCAGCAATACCTCTCTGTTTAGAATTTTGTTCCATCTAATTAGAAAGACTATTAAAACCGCAATAGCAGCCATAGTCCCAGCCAATAATGAAAACATCTTTAGACCCTCAAAAAAAAGGACGTCTTTTACATTTGAATAAATTTGTTCAGTAGGAGTTACCAACTGAATAAAATAGGTTGGTTCCCCTTGGATAGAAATTGGGTATTGTGTAGCTAATCTTTCAGCCTTCCCATCATTATAAATACTGAATCCCGGATTACCTCTTAACAGATCCCTTGTTAACCTGTTTAATATTTCATTGTAATTTACATATTCTTGAGCCACTCTTTCAAAGAAGTTTGTTCCGGCTAGCGCCTGATTTGCGCCATTAGCTAAGATAATGCCCTTTTGGTCAAGGGCCACAAGAAACTGTGTGTTTATTTGCTCTACATTTCCATAATGTGAAAAAAAAGGAACAGTAGGTATCGACGCCCCCACCATTCCTTCAAATTCATTGGTCGCCCGGTTAATTATTGGATACGTAATGAATATACGGTAGATTCCCTGCCTTTCAAAGCCACCAGAAAATATAGGTGTCAATGATGTACCTCCAGTGCTGTTACTGTTTGCGGTTCTCGTTTGCTTAACCCAATCCCTAAAAGTCATGTCCTGACCAAGGAAAGTTTCAGAACCTCTTGGCGCCAAGCTTACAGCCATAATGTTATCCTTATCTACTAAAAATAATCTATTTATTATTGTACTATACTGATCATACTTTTCTTTCAGAAGCGTTTGAGCCTCAGTTAAATATAACTGTCCTTCTTGTAAGTAGTTTGAATTCGATAATCCATCTAGCATAGAAATAACTAGGTTAAGGTCTGACCCTATATGTTCTGATAAACTCTCGGTAATTTGTAGTTGACGATCTTTTTGCTGTTCAAATAACCTATCCCTTATCGTTTTCTCAGTAATGTTCTGAAGATAAAAAAATAAAGAAAAGGAGAATACAACTATTAAGGCTATAGAGACAATTCCTATTTCTTCAGTTCTGGTGAGAGATATACGCATACGCGCCTACGCTAGTAAAAGAGCACTTCCTAATACGCGTAGCGGCGACATCATAAGGATATAAAATTGGAAGGGAAATATCCATCTTTTACCTATCTTCTCGGTCTTATCATATTCCCTTTGTATGCTAAGTAGGTTTATTCAACAATCATAGGTCTGTTTTTCTTTTGATTGTCTTTTTTCAGAGCACATTGAATTCTTCTTAATTTGAACCTGGGATAAGACCTCTTTGTAGTACTTCCAACTTTTGTAGTTCGCCACTGACACTGATGAATTCAGCTCCGAAAACGGAAAAATTGAGATCGACCAACTCCAAATCTTTATCTGCTGAAGCGAGTAGTTTTCCCTTCGCTGTTTCTCCTGCATAGTACTCCGTTTTATCAAGCTCCAAGTCAAAAGTAATCATAATCGACCTGTATCTAGCTACGCACACAGGTTTTATTTGAGGCTTCTTTTTATTATGATGATGATGTACTGTTCCTTTTTTTAGTAATCATGCAATCCATCCGCAGCACGAAACGATAAGAGAATAATTTTCCTGTATTTCAAAATCGGCACTTGGAATCTTCTGGCCATAATATATTGACATAGATATACCTAAGACCCTATGTTGCTTTTTCTTGAGTGTGGAATAAAGCTAAGTTATATTTTGATAATGTTATTGTTACCGCCATGAATAGCTACCATCCAAGGACTTCTGCCGACGCTTCTGCAGCATCATCCAGTGCTTGCTTAGGATCCTTTAAACCGTAGTAAACATCATCCAAGGCCTCTTTTATCTGTACAGCTATCTGAGAGTATTCGGGTATGTTAGGTCTGCCTTGTCCAAAAGGTATCATTGAAATCATTTCATCATAATATGGAAACGATGGAGGCGTATTCGCCATTGCTATTGTTTCTCCTATCGGGATTTGTGTGGGCAAATACCCATATTGCTCGAGCCAGGGCGCAATTATTTTTGGATCTAACATTATCGTCACTAATTCCCATGCCAAGTCCTTGTGCTTTGACGTCGAAGGTATACTTAGTTCCCAACCGCCCATCATAGTCTTAACTGGAATAGTCTCTTCTGGTACGGGATAGACAGGTAAGAAACCAACACGCTGCTCAAAGTTAGTAGTGTCGTTAAATACGCTAGGCATCCACGAGCCAGATAGCATAACTGCAAATTTTCTATCGACGAACTGGTTATCCAGTGTTGTTTGTGGCCTAAGTCCTATGTCGACCTGATCTTTAAGAAACTGCAGAGCCTCTACTCCTTGTGTGCTATTAAATGCCGGATACCAATATGCGCCCTTTGTTGGATGTTCAGTTTTCCTCTCAACTATAGAACCCTCAAGCATCCATAGATACGGATACCACATATCTGGTGAGTTAACGTCACCATTGAGATGCATTGGTTGTATCAATGTCGGAATTTGATTTCGTCCCAGTGTAGCATTAATTTTTTTTGCAGCAGCAAGATAGCCGTCCCAAGTCTTCAGAGAATTAGGATCAATGTTTGTCCGAGATAATATATCCTTCCAGTACCAGATGCCGCGTATATCCGTCCAGGCCCATATTCCATATATCTTGCCTTTGTAGATACTGCCGTCGATGTTCGCTTCATACCAGTCTGGAAACCTACCCCACTTATCGACTCTGTCTGTGAGATCAGTTAAAAAACCTTTTTCGGCGAATTCTCCTAGCCAGATCTGGTCAAGAGATATTAAGTCGACAGAGCTGTTCTTAGATAGCGCTTGGAGAAGTGTTGTCCTTGTAACGTTATATGGAAAAGTCGTGTAATCCAAGTCGATATTGATCTCAGGATGCCTGTTTCTTAATTCTTCTAATGAGGTTTGAAGCAAATGTTTCCATCTTTGAGGATCAGCTAGATCGGTGAGCATGGCCTTAAGAACGACCATATCATCATCACTCGTTGTTGTTGTTATTAGTGATGCAAAGGCAGTATCAGTATGTGTTAATGGGCTCTGAGCGATTATTAATGTAAGGATTCCGCAAATAATGGGCAAAGATTTAGACTTTCTCCAGCTCACAATAATTACATAGCGTAAGCAAGTAATTATAAAGTTCTGGTTCTTAACTAATCCAAAACTTATATCTCTACAGATAGACTCGCGCGATGTGGCTAATCTCGTCAGGCGCGGGAGTTCCTCCTAATGAAGAATCGACGGATTGAAAATATGCAAGACCCAAAGCTGTTAACGGTTAATGAGGTATGAATCGTGGTCAGAACGCTATCCAACCTTGACGACAATCTTCGACCTTATTTTTCCAAGCACGGAGAGGACTTCATTTCTAGCTCTACTCTAATTCTGCTTTAACTTTTCTAACCAAGTAGCTAATCGATACTGGCTTTCTGATAAAGCAGCCGATACTTAATGCTGGATACTGCTCCCTTAATGCCTCTTGATTTATTAGGCCAGATGACATGAAGCATACTCTTGGGTTGATATCGATTTCTAATACCTTTACGGAAAACTCAAAACCATTCATTTTAGGCATATTTATATCAACTAGTAACAGGTCGTAAAAATTTGGTTTGAACTCTGAAAGAGCTAGAAGAGGATCGTTATATGTACTAACCACAAATGATATCTTTTTATTACTATTTTCATTTTCTGCTTCAAACGCCT
>Ga0126305_10000917_pt1 | contig 12822 bp, 7 predicted proteins | sample Plot26_FD_92536 | JGI IMG/M metagenome (GOLD analysis project Ga0126305, IMG submission 92536) | Serpentine soil microbial communities from UC McLaughlin Reserve, CA, USA - Plot26 | ecosystem: Environmental > Terrestrial > Soil > Grasslands | place: USA: UC McLaughlin Reserve, Lake County... | reverse complement strand
ATTGTCACCGTGAGACGGATATTCAGCTAAAAAAGAAAACCCGTTTTTATCAGGATCATTGATACTTCTTTTGATTTCCCATAAGATAAGGTTATCCCCGATGCATTAAATGGAATAAAATAAAATCCGCCGCCGTATCCCACGTGGATCGTTTCAGATTTTTCATCTTCTATCCAAACTCTTCCATCGTCAAAAAAGCCTAACATGCCAAAATTTTTTCTTTTCGATAGAGCCAATCTTAGTTCAGTATTCTGATAAAAACTTGATTTCCCCGAAAAACGATAGCGCCAAAAACCCCTGAGGTTTTCACTTCTTCCTAATGTATTTGCAAAATAAATATCATAATCACCAAAATTTGTGGCGGCACCAGTGCGGTGAGCAAACACTAATGATCTGCCGAGTGATTGGTAGAAAGAAAAAGAACCACGAAGATTTAAGTAGGAGGAGGTCTTATCGAGGTTGTCCCTGGCATCAAATCCTGCTTCAATATTCAGGCCCCTCGTTGGATTTTTCTTTATATCAACACTTGAGTAATTCCAGTCACCGCGTACACCCGCAAAGTGTTGTCTTGTAAATATTCGTGGATCAACTTCTGCAAATGCTGAACTGATGAACTTGCCTGGCGTTTTTAAAACCCTTACCTCATCATATTCTAAACTAAAACGGACATATACATGATCTGTCTCCCTGCTGATCCCCGGGTTGAGCGATAATGCTTTTAAGCCGGTTCTGTAAAAAGTTTTATCCTTTACTACTAATTCGGTTTCGTTGCCGGTGCCATAATAATTAAAAAGAAATTTTGGTCCCCTGTACATGGCAACAAGATCAAGGTCCCACTTGCCAAATACATGCCTGAATAATCCTTTATAGCTAAAACCGATAAAGCCAGATTGGGTGGTAGCTTCTAACTTCAGACTTTGTTCCCATCCAAAAGGAGCTTTGCCCCATTTTTGTTTCCTGTATTTAAATCCAACGCCAAAATAAACCCCATCATCCGGATTATAACCGGGAATAATAAACGGCATGAACCAATCGTATTTTGTACGGTCTCTTTTATATTGATACAATGTGTCTTCATTACGATCGATACGATATTCTTTTCCGCTCACATCAATATTATCCTGCACATCATAAACCTGGATCTTTTTACCGGAACCGGTCCTGCTATCTATGTATTTATCGGTTTCTTCACCGCCAATTATACGAACCTTAAATTTATTTCTTGCATTGCCTGAAATAGTGAATTCATCTTTACTCTCAAGCCCGTAAATGTTTATTTCTTTTGTTTGGCCAGTATAAAATATGCGATGATAAAAGGTGTCCTTCTTATCATTCAGTCCTGTGACCGACATTGCATCTTCCAAAAAAACAATATTAAAGTATTCGTCCCTGGCAGACCCTGTCACGGTTACATATTTATTCAGCTTGCGATAATATTTCATTCCATACTCTGAAAGATTATCTTTTCTCTGTATCAATCTCTTCTTTAAAAAGTCACCGGAATATTTATTTACTTCAGGCGGTACTACATCAACTGCCTCCTTTATCGCCTCGTTTGTAAGTGATGATTGTATATTGGAAATGGTCTGTTGCCAATCTTCTTTTGTAAGTTCATTTAAAAATTGCCGGTCAAGATTTCTTGCTGCAAAGTTCTCTCCCAGCACATCTTTTACCTTTTTTGTCATATTTTCTAACGGACGCAAAGCCCATGGCATCGCAATAAAATGCATAAGCAAACCATCAACTTTTGATAATGCCTGGTCCCTGTCCTTTGGAAAAGCCTTATACAGCGTTATACTATCTTTTTCGAATTTCGCCCAGTTCCAATTATCCTCATGCCTGTCAAAATCATTAAGGATCATATCAAACAACCGGGCCTTCAGCAATTCATTTTCATCCATCCTGTATTTTGTACTCTTTGCAAAATTTTCTAAAATATCTTCCGTGTTTTTAATTTCGTCAGCATTATTTGCAATTGGATCTTTTTCCCATCCTTTGCCCGTAGGTCTTTCTTCAAAATAGCAGAGCCTTCCGCCGATGGTATCACGAAACTCCTTTAGCGCCTCTGTATTTGGAACAAAAAATATTTCCGGATTCATATGAAAAATTCCTAGACTTTTTGAAAGTCTTGCGACGATTAATGCGCCATAAGGATGTACCATGCTCAATTGGTCATTTGCCTGCCGGTGTAAAAAAGTGCCTCGTAATCCTTCAGGTACTAAGGGAGTAAGATCTTTTTCAACTGTTCTCAACACATATTCTTTGCCATCCCCGGCAATGACCCGAAGTGATTTTGATTGATGACCGCCGCCCATTTTATCAGGAGTTAATCCGCCTTTAAATGTTTTCATATCCAGTACAGGGAAACTTACGATGGTTCCCCATTCTTTCCGGTAATGTTTTCCCCAAAAGAATTCTTTGGAAGCTGAGGCTGTATACTTAGTAGAAAAGGCCATGGTCACAGAACCAGCAAAGCCAGTTTGACCGGTAGCTGAAGAATCATTATGTGAAAGTTGTGCAACGACACAAGCACCTTGAAATAAGCATATAAAGGCGACTAACGAAGACCTTACCATGTAGTTTGTCTTTGGTACAAATTGATTTATTTATAAATAGGGTAGAATCCCGTCCACATAATTACAATAACCGTGCAAAGACAATATAACATCAATTCTTCTGATGCCGCTATTTAATTTTGAATAGCAGGCGACCTTTTTTGCCGGGGTTTTAGAGGTGTTTTTCTAACTGCTTTCGTTTGGTGTAAATTTTTAGCCGGCTGTTTTTTTGTTTTCTTTTTTCTTTTAAAAAGCTTTTTAAAATATAAGTAAGCACCTGTAAGGGCCGTCGTAAGACCCGCTTTTAATAACATTCCTGGAAGTTTCATAGACGTATTTTCCGTATATAAGACAATTAATATACCAGTAATATGATCCTGTTGAACGCCTTGAGGATTAAAATTTTGTAGCCAATTTTGAATCCAATAACTATCGGGACTATTAAAGCTTCGGTGCATCCTTCTGCTTCGGTTATATCGTTATTCTGCACATGACTTTTTAAAACGCAGCTTGTTGATCAAACCGTTAATTGTTTCGGCCTGATATTGGATGCAGCAAATTTGAAAAGGGATCTATGCGCAGTAAAAAAAGAGCACCAGGGCCGGCTGAATCGAATGAAAGAGCTAATGGGAACAAAAGAAATAACTTAAAGACACCATCACCTTTTTTTGCGATCGGTATTGGAGCATCGGCAGGTGGTATCAATGCAGTTACGGAGCTTATAACGCAATTGCCACCCACCTTAAATGCCGCGGTATTTGTTGTATTTCATTTATCCAAAATCGCAATGCCGGAGATACTTCTTGAACGAATGAAGAAGAATACAAAACTTTTGTGCAAGATCGCAAATGACAATGATCCTATTGAGCCTGGTACAATCTATTTGGCTGTCCCCGATGCACACTTGCTTGTCAAAGATAAAAATATCCTCCTGGGTCATGGCCCACCGGAAAACCGGTTTCGACCTTCTATAGACGTTTTGTTCCGTTCGATTGCCGTTGACTTTGGCGAAAGATCGATCGGCATTATTCTTACAGGTTTCTTAAATGACGGTACTGTTGGAATGAATACGATCAAACAAAGCGGTGGATACACGATCGTGCAGGATCCTAATGAAGCAGAATACCCGGATATGCCTTTGTCGGTGTTAGAGACGATGGAGGCAGATCATTGTGTATCACTAAAAGGAATGGGCGATGCTATTTTGCAAATAACAAAGACCGCAAAAGTAAAAGGCGTGACCCCGCCGGAAGTTGTGGTGCTGGAGTCAAAATTGTCAGAGAAAGCAGCCACAAGCATTGAAAAAGTGAGCCAGCTGGGTAATAAAACAATTTATGCTTGCCCTGACTGCGGGGGAGGCCTGTGGCAAATAGACAAACCCTCGAAGCATTTTCGTTGCCATATTGGTCACTCCTATACTGAAAAGGATCTGCTTTATAAACAATCGGAATCCATTGAACACACCCTCTGGGTATCGGTAAGAATGATGGAGGAAAGAAGACTCTTGTTACTTAAGAATGCAACAAGCTATAATGAAAAAGGATTGCAGAAACTCAGCGAACAATATTCGGAGCGGGCGGAGCAAATGCAAACTCATATCTTAAAATTAAAAGAGTTATTATTTAGAATCAATGATGACTAATTAATGACTAATGCTTTAATCTGTTGCAACACTGTAATAGGTTTTTTTTAAAAGAGAAAATAGGCGACATTTAACTACCTTTCCTCCCCTCCCGGCATTCCGGGCATCGACTATGAAAAGGAAGGGTTCAAAAGGAAAAAAGATAATGGGCAAGAAAACTCCTGCTAAAAAGCAGAATGGCAAACTCATTCCTGCCGAAAAAAAACCGGGAGTAAAAAATAACAAAGCCGGGTCAAAAGCTTCTGCAAACAACAAACCGTTCCCGGTAGTGGGCATTGGTTCATCTGCCGGTGGTCTTGAAGCATTCAGCATTTTTCTGAATAATTTACCGCCCGATCTCGGAATGGCTTATGTGTATGTGCAGCACATTTCGGCAACACATGAAAGCCTGTTACCTGAAATATTAGAACGAAAAACCAGGATGGTGGTTGTAAAAACCGAACCAGAAATGAAGATCGAAAAGGATCATATTTATGTGATCCCTCCGAATAAGATCATTACAATTACTGATGGCACACTGAAATTGAAACCGAGACCTCTCAAAGAAATGTTTTACCCGATCGATACTTTTTTTATATCTCTTGCTAATGCTTACAAGGAAAATGCTATCGGCGTCTTATTATCCGGTACCGGTACTGACGGTACACTTGGCTTAAAAGCGATCAAAGCAGAAGGAGGAATAACATTTTCGCAGGATGATTCTGCAAAGTACCATGATATGCCCTATCATGCTGCAGAATTGGGTTATGCTGACCTTATAATGCCGCCGGAAAAGATCGCTTCGCAGCTTGCAGTTTTTAAAGATAACCTGTCCGCACTGCGGGAACGGGATGAGATATTGAATAATGAAACAGACATGCGAAAGATCGAGATGATCATGCACTCAAAAAAGAATGTAGATTTTTCGCTGTATAAGAAACCTACCAGTCATCGTCGCATTTTACGGCGCATGGTATTGCATCGTTTAAAAACATTGGCTGAGTATGCCCGGTTATTAAAGGAAGACAGAACCGAAGTAAATGCTTTGTACCAGGATCTTTTGATAAGCGTAACCAGTTTTTTCAGGGATACCGGAGTTTCCAGTGCTTTAACAAATAAAATCCTACCTGTTTTATTTAAGGACCGAAAAATAAATGAACCACTACGGGTATGGATACCTGGTTGTGCTACTGGCGAAGAAGCGATATCAATGGCAATAATCATCTTGGAATATTTAGAGAAGAAGCCGATGAGTTCATCCGTACAAATATTTGCAACCGATCTTAATGACAAAGCTATTGAAAGAGCCCGGGTCGGCATTTATTTAAGAACGGCCTTGCAAAATGTGTCACCGGAACGGCTTGAGAAATTTTTTGTAAAACTGGACGGTCATTACCAGGTAATAAAGACGATCCGTGAAATGATCGTCTATGCGCCGCACAATCTTTTAAGTGATCCTCCATTTTCCCGAATGGACCTGATCAGTTGTCAGAATGTGATGATCTATCTGGAAGGCAATTCGCAAGGTAAGATCATGCAATCTTTTTATTATGCATTAAGGCCTACAGGCTTTCTGATCCTTGGAAAATCCGAAAGCGTAGGTGGGGCATCTGATCTCTTTGAGCAATTAGATAAAGAGAATAAAATATTTCTAAGGAAAAGCATTTCAACTCCTGTGCATCTTGATTTTTTAAACCGGACACCTGTCCCGGTCACTTTAAAACTTATTGAAGAAAGAAAAATTTTAGAATCTCCAAAAGAGATCGACATCGAAAAAGAAACGGACAAAGTACTTTTAAAAAAATTTATACCACCCAGTTTATTAATTAATAAAGATCTTGAAATACTTCGTTTCAGAGGGGCGGTATCAAAATTCCTTGAGCCGGCAGCAGGAAAAGCAAGCCTGCACCTGATGAAAATGATAAAAGAAGAGATGGTGTTTGATATGAGATCCGCGATCAACGATGCCAAAAAGCAAGGACAGCATGTAAAAAAACAAGGGCTTCATCTTAATGGTGAAAAAGATATAACCATCGAAGTAGTTCCTATAAAAGCAAATGCAAAAGATAATTATTTTCTGATCATTTTTCAATCAGCTAATGGCGAAATAGAAACCAAAACGGGGAAAACGATTAGTCCGTCTAAAAGGTCTAGCAACGAACGCATCTCTTCCCTGGAAAGACAATTAAAAGAAGCGAGGGAAAATATGAAGATGATGAGTGAAGAGTTCGAGGCTACAAGGGAAGAGCTACAATCTGCTAATGAAGAAGTGTTATCATCCAATGAAGAATTACAAAGTATAAATGAAGAGCTGGAAACCTCAAAAGAAGAATTGCAATCCACGAATGAAGAACTCACTACGATCAATGAAGAACTTCAAAACAGGAATGTGGAAATACAGGACTCGTATGAATATATTGAAAGTGTTTTTGAAACCATGCATGAACCGTTGCTGGTGCTGAATGAAGACCTTCGGGTAAAAGATGCGAATAATGCCTTTTATAAAATGTTTCGTATTTCACCTGAAGAAACACAAGGGAACTATTTGTATAATTTGAATAACCAGGAGTGGGATATACCGGAACTAAAAAAACAATTAAAACTCGTTCAATCAAAAAATATTGAGGTCAGTGACTTCGAGATCCGGCACAACTTCAGATCGATCGGCGAAAAAGCATTTTTATTGAATGCGCAAAAATTGATCGGTAAGGATAAAAAGAATGCACTTATTCTTCTGGCGATTGAAGATATAACAGAGCATCATTTTTCTGAACAACGATTAAAGGAAAATGCAGAAAGGTTCCGGTTGCTTATAGAAAATGCATTTGATATAATAGCAATACTATCCAGGGAAGGGGTCGTCGTTTATGAAAGTGAGTCCATCTCGAAAATACTTGGCTATTCGCCCGATGAAAGAGTGGGAAAAAGCATATTTGGAGACCCTATTGTTCACCCGGATGATACTGAAAGTAAAAGAGCCGCATTTCAAAGGGCATTGAATGATCCGCAAGAAGCTGTCAGGACTGAATTTCGGTTGAGACATAAGAACGGGAGTTATCGCGATATTGAAGCGGTTTACCTGAACCTGGTCACGAACCCACGCATTGAAGGTATAATTGCAACTTACCATGACATAACGGACCGCAAAAAGATGGAAAAACAGAAAGAAGAATTTATAAGTATTGCAAGTCATGAATTGAAAACACCGGTTACAAGTCTGAAGGCGTACGCACAAATACTGGAAGATAGTTTTCTAAAAGCCAAAGACAAAAAGTCGGCAGAGCTACTGGAAAAAATGAATAATCAGGTGGACAGGCTTACGGCACTCATTACCAATCTGCTTGACTTTACCCGCATCCAGGGTGACAAACTAAACCTAAAGGAGGAAAAATATAATATCAACGACCTGATCACAGAGATTGTGGAAGAAATGCAGCGGACAACCAGGGCACATAAGATGATCACCAAATTAGACAAGTCTGTTCAAATGTGGGGTGACCGTTACCGGACCGGGCAGGTGCTTACCAATCTTCTCAGCAATGCGATCAAATATTCTCCCCATGGAAAAAAAATAATTGTGAGTTCTAAAATTGACAAGGATATAATTGAGATTTGCGTGGAGGATTTTGGTATTGGCATAAAGAAAGACCTTAAAAATAAAGTGTTTGAACGGTTTTTCCGTGTGTCAGAATCTAAGCTGAACACTTTTCCCGGACTGGGCCTGGGGTTGTATATTGTAGCAGAAATTGTTAAGAGACAGGGGGGCACTATTAGTGTGGAAAGCACGGACGGTAAAGGATCCACTTTTTGTTTTTCACTTCCTATAAAGCATTATGAGAAAGGGTAGAAACAAGACTAATCCATTGAAGCTTCCGACAAAGGCATAAATTTTGCTAAACCTTTAACAATGAAGAAAAAGATACTTGTTGCGGACGACGATCCGGGTATCAGGGATATTTTTAAGATCATATTTGAAAAGGCAGGTTATAGTATTGAAATAAAAGGTGACGCTGAGGACGTATTAAAAAATAATTTTACAATTCCTGATGTTTTTTTGATCGATAAATTATTATCCGGTTATGATGGTCTGGATATTTGCCGTCATTTAAAAAAGAACCCGGCTACCAGTCATATCCCCGTTATCATGGTTTCCGCCTCTCCTGACATTGGCATCACCGCGATTAAAGCCGGCGCGGATGATTTTGTTGAAAAACCGTTTGATCTTAAGTATCTTTTGAAAGTGATCGAACGCAACATCAATCGTGCAAAAAATGAAAGGCAAATAAGAACGGTTCGCAGTCTTCACGATTAAGGGTTATCCATACTTTCAGATTAGTTTTTATTCGGAAAGCAAGCTCACTGTACCTAGCAACATCACCTTCTTTACCTTAGTAATCAGAATTAATAAAAGATAGCTAACCTTTTTACCTTATATCCCATTTAATCTTTCTGCTAATGTTTAGGAAGCCATCGTACCCGTCGTAGTATAAGGTAATAAGGTCTTTGTTGTTATAGCATTATAGTTACTAAGGTAATAAGGTCGTTGTCCTTATAGCTTATAGTTTAATCAACTAATTTTTCATTCAGATAGCAAACTTGCAGTGTTTAGCATTTCATCACCTTTACATTAGTAGCCGAATTAATAAAAGGTAGCCAACCTTATTACCTTAGTAACCGAATTAACAAATGCAAAACTTATTTTCGGATGAAGTGTTTGCGGGCTGTACTTTACAGTTACGAATCTGGTAAGGTGTTTCCTTTTGGATTTCTTGCAGGGTATCGATTTTTTAACGGGGGTTATTCTTTTATTTTAAAAGCAAAAATTTTCCTTGCAGGATCTTTTTGCCTGTAGTTGAAATCAATTCCACCGGCGTATTCAAAACCATTCTTTTCAAACAGTGCAATTGTTTCTCCATTTGTAAGCATAGGCTTATTGCAAATACCATGTAGTTGCCCTTGTCTTTTGGGTAATGCTTCATCAATGTAAAGTATGCCGCCTGGCTTAAGTTTCTTTTTTATGTCTGCCAGCATCTCAGCCTGGAATGTAAATTCATGAAAGCTATTTATGACCAGGATCTTGTCAAATATGTTTTCCGGAAGTGAGGTCGATCGTTCATCCCCGAAGATCATTTTGTAGTCGCTCGTCATGGGCCTGCCACGAAGTGTAGAATAGTAATTCCAGGCAAAATCAACTTGCTTCTTTTTGAATTTACCGGAATCGATATCTTCCAAATAGAACGTAATACTGTCGGTTGTGGCTGCATAAGCAGCTTCCCAGTGGCAGCATTGTGCGCCGATACTTGCAATTATTTGTCCTGATCTGAAATCATACAAGCCGATTTCCTTTTGCTGTCTTTTCAGTAAATGTGGCATGCTTTTGTAAAAACCGCCGCAATAGTTCTTGAAAGTTTCCAATTTCTGCGCATGTGTTGAAAACATTAGTGACAGGAAAATAGCCGTGAAACTGAGTTTCGCCAGAATAAAAAAATTGGTTCGTTTTTTTTCCACAATCCCGAGTTTATAGTTTCTCAATAACGGAAATTCCGCTTAGTTTTGCATGACCTCCCGGATTTATTTCTTTCCGCTGGTCAAATAGAGCTGACTGAATTCTCGAAAATTTATTGCTGTCCTTCGCTCCGGATGACAACTTTGTTGATTCGCGAACAGGACGTTGAAGAGTGCGACCCTTCGCTTCGCTCTGGGTAATCCCGATAATTATCGGGAGCGACGCATTGTTTCATAGTGAACAGAACGTTGAGCGGAGTTGTTGAATAAGGATATGTTGCGGGGTACCTAATTTTTTTTAAAACAAGAACTAAAGATATGTCCAAGTATGTATTTGTTACGGGAGGAGTTACTTCATCATTGGGGAAGGGAATTGTTTCTGCCTCGCTTGCCAAATTGTTACAGGCAAGAGGGCTGCGGGTGACCATTCAAAAATTTGATCCTTATATAAATGTTGATCCGGGTACTTTAAATCCTTACGAGCATGGTGAATGTTATGTTACCGAAGATGGAGCAGAGACAGATCTTGATCTTGGACACTACGAAAGATTCCTGAATATTTTTACTTCGCAGGCAAATAACGTAACAACAGGTCGCATTTATCAAACGGTTATTAATAAAGAACGGGAAGGAGCTTATCTTGGAAAAACTGTGCAGGTGATCCCGCACATTACTGATGAGATAAAACGCCGGATGAAAATGCTCGGTGAGAACGGCGAATGGGATATTGTGATCACGGAGATCGGTGGAACAGTTGGTGACATTGAATCACTGCCATATATTGAGGCGGTTCGTCAACTGCAATGGGAATTACCGGAAGAGGATCTGCTGGTAGTTCATCTTACATTGATCCCGTATCTAAAGGCGGCTAAGGAATTAAAAACAAAACCAACGCAGCATTCGGTAAAATTATTAAGTTCTGAAGGAGTATTCCCTGATGTCATTGTTTGTCGTACTGAAGAGCCGATCACAAATGATATTAAAAGAAAGATCGCTTTATTCTGTAATGTAAAACCAGAAGCTGTAATTGAAGCCCGAGATGCAAGTACGATCTATGAAGTACCGCTGATAATGATGGAAGAAAAGCTCGACGAGATCGTCTTGAAAAAATTAGATATTCCTAATAACAAAGAGCCCGAATTAGGAAAATGGAGGGAGTTTTTGAATAAACTTAAGAACCCAAAATCCAAAGTTACAATTGGCCTGATCGGCAAATATGTTGAGCTGCAGGATGCTTACAAATCCATATTAGAATCATTTGTTCATGCAGGCGCCATAAATGAATGCAAAGTGCAGGTTCAGTATATCCATTCGGAATTTATTACCGAAGATAATGTGGGAGAAAAATTAGCGGGGCTGGATGGATTATTGGTGGCGCCGGGTTTTGGTCATCGTGGCATTGAAGGAAAAATAACGGCAGTAAAATTTGCAAGGGAAAAAGGGCTACCATTTTTTGGTATTTGTCTTGGCATGCAAATGGCGGTTATTGAATATGCACGAAATATCCTGGGGATCAGGAATGCTCATTCAACAGAAATGGATCCAACAAGTGATGAGCCGGTGATCGATATGATGGAAGAGCAGAAGAAAATTACAATGAAAGGAGGAACGATGCGGCTGGGTTCTTATGCATGTGATATAAAAGAAGGGACGCTGGCACATAGAATTTATGGAAAACTGCAAGTTGGAGAACGGCACAGGCATCGTTATGAGTTCAACAATAAATATCTTTCACAATTTGAAAATAATGGAATGGTAGCCAGTGGCCGGAATCCTCAAACCGGGTTGGTTGAAATAATGGAAATTCCATCACATCCTTTCTTCATCGGGGTTCAGTATCACCCCGAACTGAAAAGCACAGTCGAAAGCCCGCAACCTTTGTTTGTTCATTTTGTAGCTGCAGCAAAGAATTACACTGAAAACAAACCAATGGTGAAAAACCTGCAGTTGAAAGATGTTGTAATTTGAGTCATTTTGTCCAAGGTTTTATTTTTGAGTTCCAAGGGTTTAGACTCCGAACTCCGAACTCATAACTCCGGTCTGTTCTCCCTATCTTTGCCCACTCAAAATTTTTAGCTCCATGAAGTTTGATCGTAATACGGTTATCGGTGTTGTATTGTTGGCCTTGCTTTTTTTCGGTTTTTTTTATTTTAATAACCAGGAGCAGGCAAGAGTTTTAAAAAACAGGGCCATCCAGGATTCAATAGCAAAAGCGGCGTTGCCTAAGCCAAAGACCGATACGTCATCGGCTAAAAGAACTGATACCGCGCATTTGGATGCTCCACAGATAACTACTGTGACAGGTCATTTTCAAAAGGCCATGATCGGAAGTGAACAACTGGCTACTGTTGAAAACGATCTTGTAAAAGTTACGTTCACTAATAAAGGTGGCCAGATAAAGTCGGTAGAACTTAAAAATTTTAAAAACCAGGATAAGAAGCTTGTCAAGTTAGCCTCGACAGAGTTTGATAAAATTGATTACAGGATCAAAGGTGATCCGGAACAAGTTGGAAACATAACCGATTTTTATTTCACAGGCGGGAATGTTGCTGCGAAAGGAGATTCCGTTAAAACGATCACTTATACCCTGGGCGATAGCACGGGTCGTTCCATCACCCACGAGTTTGTTTTGAGAAAGAATGATTACATGATCGACTTTAATGTGAAGTTGACAAAGGCAAACACTTTTGTAGATAATGAAACTATGAACGTTCAATGGCAGTACAGGGCGTTGAAGCAAGAGAAAGACCTGTCTTATGAAAGAACGAATTCCCAAATGGGATATGTAATGGATGACGAGTTTGATTATTTCACCGTTGGCCGTCGCAGTGATGTACAGTTTAGTAAGCCTGTTGAGTGGGTAGCAATGCGCCAACGATTTTTTAATGGGATATTAGTTGCAAAAGATAATTTTTCCGGCGGTAAAATGGAATGGACCTCACCTAATGACTCGGCTACTGTTGTACAATCGACGGCGACATTGCAGCATGCGGTGAAAGGTTCCGATGTTACGATCCCTTTAGCTATTTATTACGGCCCAAGTGACTTTCGTATTCTGAAAAAATATGATAAGCAGATGGGAAAACTAGTGAACCTTGGCCAGGGCATATATGCATTTGTAAGACCGATCAATAAATTCAT
>Ga0126305_10000916_pt1 | contig 12825 bp, 9 predicted proteins | sample Plot26_FD_92536 | JGI IMG/M metagenome (GOLD analysis project Ga0126305, IMG submission 92536) | Serpentine soil microbial communities from UC McLaughlin Reserve, CA, USA - Plot26 | ecosystem: Environmental > Terrestrial > Soil > Grasslands | place: USA: UC McLaughlin Reserve, Lake County... | reverse complement strand
GAAGTTTTACGCCGCGGAGCCACAACACGGAACATATTCGGGCCGCGGCCGAGCGGGTGGCCGCCGGTTACGGACTCGAGATTTTCGACGTTCAGCTGCGCCGCGAGTCGATCGGGACGGTCCTGCGGGTCATCATCGACCGGCCGGACAAGGGGACCATCGAAACTACGGAGGAAGCGGTCGGCATTGTGGAGTGCCAGCAGGTCAGCCACGACCTCAGTGCGCTGCTCGACGTCGAAGAGGAAGAACTCGGCGAGGCATCGCTCGCCAAGCAGTACACGCTCGAGGTGTCGTCGCCCGGGCTGGATCGGGCGCTTCGTCACGAGGCGGATTATCGCCGGTTCGCGGGGCGGCTGGCTAAAGTCGTCACGACCGGGCCGATCGACGGACAATCGGCGTTTTCGGGACGTCTACGCGGAGTGGAGGACGGGCAGGTCGTCCTCGAAGAAGGTCGACGTACCCATCGCGTGCCGCTGGCGCTGATCAAGCGCGGGCAGCTCGCGGTCGAATTTTGAAGAGGCTTCCAGCTGCCAGCTGCCAGCTTCCGGCCGCAGAGAAGCTGTGTCGGCCTGGAGTTGGAAGCTGGGAGCTGGACGCAGGAAGCTGAAAGCTAAGATATGGCTACCGTAAATCCGTTGTTGCAGCAGATCGACGCGATCGCCAAGGAAAAGGGAGTCGAGCCGCAAATCATCATCAGCGCCGTGCAGGACGCCCTCGAGGCGGCCGCCCGCAAGCGCTACAAGAGCGAAGCGTTGCGCGCCCGGTTCAACCAGGAGAGCGGACAGCTCGAGCTGTATGCGGTCAAGCGGATCGTCGACGAGGTCACTGACGCCTCTACCCAGATTTCCCTCTCGGAAGCCCAGCAGCTCTACGGTGACGAAGCGGAAGTCGACATGGAGATCGAGTTCCCCCGTCCCACTGAGGACCTCGGCCGGATCGCTGCCCAGACCGCCAAGCAGGTGATCTTTCAGAAGGTCCGCGAAGCAGAGCGTGAGAACGTTCACGCCGAGTACAGCCAGCGTGTCGGTGAGGTGGTCAGCGGTATCGTCAAGCGCTTCGAGAACGGCGACATCATCATCGAGCTCGGCCGGGTCGAGGCCCAGCTGCCGCGGAAGGAGCAGTCCCGCGCGGAAAACTACAACGTCGGCGATCGGGTCAGGGCCGTCATTCGCGGGGTCAACCGCAGCGCCAAGGGTCCGCAGATCGTGCTGTCACGCACCGACCCCGCTCTCCTGATCAAGCTGTTCGAACAGGAAGTTCCCGAGATCTACGACGGCACCGTCATCATCCGCGGTGCCGTCCGCGAAGCGGGCGACCGGGCCAAGGTGGCCGTCTACTCGCGCGAGCGCGACGTGGATCCCGTCGGCGCCTGCGTCGGCATGAAGGGCACGCGCGTCCAGTCGATCATCCGTGAGCTGCGCGGCGAGAAGATCGACATCGTCGAGTACTCCGAGGATCCGGTGCAGTTCGTGACGAGTGCGTTGAGCCCGGCAAAGGCGCAGCGGGTCTCAATTGTCGACGACGCGGAACGCGTGATGGAAGTGATCGTCGAAGACAAGCAGCTCTCGCTCGCGATCGGCAAGAAGGGGCAGAACGTCCGGCTCGCCGCAAAGTTGACCGGCTGGAAGATCGACATCAAGAGCGAAGAAGAGAAACGGCGGGAAGTGGAGGCGCAGTTCGGAGAGCTCGAAAAACCCGAGTCTGCGGATGAGGCCGGGGCAGACACGGGTGACGAACCGGCGCTTGCGGCTGATGGCGATGTCGCCGAGACCGCCGGCGAAACGATGGCCGCCGAAACAGCGTCCGAACTCGAGGCCACGCAGGCGACCGGGCCCGAGGCAGAGGCAACTACTGGCGAGAAGACAAGCGACGGAGAGTCGAATACTTAATGGCAACAGTCCGGATTTATAAAGTCGCTGAGCTACTCAACACCACGAGCCAGGAAGTCATGGCGCTGCTCAAGCGCGACCATGGCATCGAGGTGAAGAGCGCATCCAGCACGATCGAAGAGGTCGTCGCACGGGAGTTCGTATCGCGTCTCGCACGTCAGCGCGGCCTCAACGTGCCGTCGAATGCGTCCTTTGCGGATACACCGGTGCCGGTCAAGGGAAAGAAGCCGGGTGGAAAGGCTCCGGAGCCGGCAAAGCCTACCGCCCCCGCGTTGCCACCGCCGCGGCTCGTGAAAACGGCGAAGCCGGTTGCCGATCCCGCTGCACCTCCTGCCGCCGCCGAGTCGGTCATGGTCCCAGTGCCCGTCGCGCCGTCGATTGAAGAGGTACATGCGCCGGAGCCGGAGCCAGTATCTGAGGAACCGGTTGAAGCACCAGCACCGGCGGCTGCCCAGCCCGCAGCAGTGACATCGCCGGCGACGTTCGAAGATCCCCTGATCGCCGCGTTGGCACCAGAACCCGAGGTATCGGCACCGGCCATGGTTGAAGAACCCGCGCCACCCGCGCCGGTTGCGCCAGCAGCCGCCCCGCCGGCCTCGATCGTGACGCCGGCTGCTGCGGCTCCTGCGCCGGCGGCACGCCCGGCTCCGCTCGTAGGACGCTTGGTACCTCCAACGCTGCGACTGCGCGTCGAGGATCCGAAAACCGGACAGGCGCCGCCTGCTCCGCCCCGGCGTCCACTGCTCGTGCGTCCGCCGGCGCCGGCGCCGGTCGCCCCCGCAGCTCCGACAGGAAATCTGAGCCGTCCGACCGGCGTTCGCCCCGGTGCGCCCGGATCGGGTCCGCGCCCGGCACAGCGTCCGTCGCCGGGTCTCCCGCCACGTCCTGGTCCGGTTGGCGGCCCGCGACCCCTCCCGTCGCAGCCGGTACGTCCGTCAGGACCGCCGCGCCCCGGGATGGCTCCAGGTTATCGTCCGCCGCCTCCGCGCCCGGTCCAGCGTTCCGGTGCACGGCGCGAAGGGCCGCGCCCGCCGATGCTGCAGCAGGCGCCGACCGCTCCGCCGCCGGTCACGCGCACCATCACCCTGGCGGAAGGGATGACGGTCGCGGATCTGGCGACGAAACTCGACGTCAAGGCGAAGGACGTCATGAAGAAACTGATGGATCGCCGCATGATGGTGACCATCAACAGCACCCTCGACAACGAGACCGTCACGATGGTCGCGCGCGAGTTCGGCGCGGATGTCAAGATGCAGTCGTTCGAAGAGGAGATGCTCCAGGTCGAGGCGGAGGACGTCAACGAGGCCGATCGCGTGACCCGCGCGCCGGTCGTCACCGTCATGGGGCACGTCGATCACGGCAAGACGACGCTGCTCGACGCGATCCGCTCGGCGCGCGTCGCCGAACGCGAAGCCGGCGGCATCACCCAGCACATCGGTGCGTACGCGGTTCACGTCAACGATCGCAACGTCGTGTTCCTCGACACGCCCGGTCATGAAGCGTTCACGATGATGCGCGCCCGCGGTGCGCGCGTGACCGACGTGGTCATTCTCGTCGTTGCGGCCGACGATGGCGTCATGCCGCAGACGCGGGAAGCGATCGATCACGCAAAGGCAGCGGGCGTTCCGATCCTGGTCGCGATCAATAAGATCGACAAGCCGAACGCGAATCCCGAACTCGTCAAGAAAGAGCTGTCGGACCTGGGCCTGACGCCGGAAGCGTGGGGTGGCCAGACCGTCATGGTGGAGGTTTCCGCCAAGCGCAAGGAAGGCTTGGACCTGCTGCTGGAAATGATCCTGCTGGTCACGGAAATCAGCGATCTCAAGGCCAATCCAAAGCGCAATGCCTCCGGCACCGTGCTGGAAGCGAAGCTCGACAAGGGACGCGGCCCAGTGGCGACGATCCTCGTGCAGGACGGCACGCTTCGCGTTGGCGACACGCTGATCGCCGGCACGATCGTCGGCAAGGTGCGCGCGTTGATCGACGACCGCGGCCGCCCGATCAAGGCGGCGGGTCCGGCAACGCCCGTGGAGGTGCTCGGGCTCGGCGGCCTTCCAATCCCTGGCGATCCTTTCCAGGCGCTCACCGATGCCGCGAAAGCGCGGCAGATTGCGAACTTCCGCCAGTCGCAGGCGAAGGAGAAGGCTCTCGGCAGCCGGGGCAGCCGCCTGACGCTCGAGTCGCTCCAGGCGCAGATTGCCGAAGGCGGCATGAAGGAGCTTCCGATCATCGTCAAGGCTGACGTGCAGGGATCGTCGGAAGTGCTCGGCGATACCCTGACGAAACTGAGCGACGACAAGGTCAAGGTCCGGATCATTCACAGCGGTGTCGGCGCGATCAACGAGTCAGACGTGCTGCTCGCGACTGCGTCGAACGCCATCATCATCGGGTTCAACGTTCGCCCGGACCGCAACGCCGCCGACGTCGCCGACCGCGAGAAGGTAGACATCCGGCTGCACTCGGTCATCTACAACGTCGTCGACGAGATGAAGAAGGCGATGTCCGGGCTGCTCGACCCGACGTTCCGGGAGGTGCGCGTCGGCGCCGCGCAGGTGCGCGAGACGTTCAAGACACCGAAGTTCGGAACCATCGCGGGTTGCATGGTGACGGAAGGACGGATCACCCGGTCCGGCGACTCGCAGGCACGGCTGCTGCGCGATGGGCAGGTGGTGTACGAAGGCAAGATCGGTTCGCTCCGCCGGTTCAAAGACGACGTGTCTGAGGTCAAGGCCGGCTTCGAGTGCGGTATCGGATTCGAAAAGTACAACGATCTGAAGCCGGGCGACATGATCGAAGTGTTCGTGAACGAACGGGTCGCCACGCCGGCAGTGTAGGCCCGATTCGTGTTCGGGCATCGGCGACCCTGAATTGATATGGCTCAAGGCTCCCGTCCGGAACGTGTCGGCGATCAGATCCGCCAGGAACTATCGGTCCTGATCGCCCGCGAGGTGCACGATCCGGGCATCGGTTTTCTTACGATCACGCGCGTCAAAGTCACCCCGGACCTGCAACAGGCGCGCGTGTTCTACACCACGATCGGCGACGACAACGCACGCAAGGAGACCGCGCGTGCGCTCGGACGGGCCACGCCATTCCTGCGGCGCCAGGTTGGCGGCCGCCTGCGGCTGAAGAACGTGCCGATGCTGGAGTTCGCCTATGACGAAAGCATCGAACGCCAGGATCGGATCGAGAAGATCATGCTCGACATCCAGGCGGAGCGTGCCGCCCATCCCCACCTCAACGACCTCGTGACCGGAGACGATGACCCAGATAACGAAGACCAGTAGCAGCGATCCCGGGGCCGCGACCGCGGCCGAGGCCGTCGAACGAATTTGCGAAGAGATCACCAGACGCCGGCGCTTTCTGATTACCTCCCACGCACGGCCGGACGGCGATTCGATCGGATCCCAGCTGGCGATGGCCTTCGCCCTCGATGCGCTTGGTAAGAGCGTACGGATCGTGAACGCCGACGCAGCCCCCGAACACTACCAGGACTTTCCCGGCATGACGCGGATCGAAATCGCGCCGCGGGTCGAGACTCCTGATGTCGACGCGGTGATCGTCATGGAATGCAGCGATCTCACGCGCACCGGAGTCGAGGGGCTCGAGAACCAGTTCATTGTCAACATCGATCACCACGGCGGAAATCGGATGTACGGCGCATTGAACTGGCACGACGAATCGGCTGCCGCCTGCGGCGAAATGGTGTTCGACGTGATCGGCGCCCTCGGTGTGCCGTTCACCGTGGAGATTGCCACTCACATCTATCTCGCGCTGCTCACGGATACAGGTTCGTTCCACCACTCGAATATCACGCCGCGCACCTTCGACATCTGCCGGCAGTGTGTGGAAGCAGGTGTGAACCCCGCGGTCATGGCCCGCAGGGTGTTCGACAGCAACAGCTTTGGAAAGCTGAAACTGATCGGAGCGCTTCTCGACAAAATGGAACTGGTCGATGATGGGCGGCTGGCCGTTCTCTACATGGACGACCAGATGCTCGCAGCCACCGGAAGTACGAACAACGACACGGAAGGCCTGATCAATCTGCCGCTGACCGCCAGGGAAATACAGGCGGTCGTGTTCTTCAAGACGACCAGCGGCGGGGAACTGCGGGTCAGCATGCGATCGAAGTACGACGTCGACGTACGTCGTGTCGCCAATGAGTTCGGCGGCGGCGGACACAAGAACGCGGCCGGTTTCACGGTAGCCGGGACGCTGCAGGACGTGCGCCACGGGATCATCGCAAAGATCATCGGGGCGATCTCCGAAGGCCTTCAGAGCCGGCCTTCCTGATCGCGACTGTGATGGACGGCGTACTGGTCATCGACAAACCGTCAGGACCGACATCGCACGACATCGTCGCCCGGGTGCGAGGAGCGTTGCGTGAAAAGCGCATCGGCCATACCGGCACCCTGGACCCTCTGGCAACCGGCGTGCTCCCGCTCGTCATCGGCCGCGCCACCAGGCTCGCCTCGTTCCTCTCGTCAGGCGACAAGGCGTACCAGGCACATGTGCGGTTCGGTTCGGCAACGGCGACCTACGATGCGGCCGAACGCCTGGCCGCCGGGCAACCGCCGCCACCAGCACCATCGATTGCGCGCGAAGAGGTCGAGCAGGCGCTCGAGGGCTTCAGGGGGACTTACCTTCAGGCGCCTCCGCCGTACTCGGCGAAGAAGATCGGCGGAGTCGCCGCCTACAGGCTCGCCCGCCGCAACATGCCCGCACAACCAAAGCCGGTCCCGGTTACCGTTTCCCACCTGCAGCTCGCAGAATATGAAAACGGACTTGGCGTCATCAGTGTCACCGCCACGGCCGGGTTCTATGTGCGAACGCTGGCGCATGAACTCGGCGCGAGTCTGGGGTGCGGCGCCCATCTCGAACGTTTGCGGCGGACGCGCGCCGGGGGTTTTACCCTCGATCAGGCGGTAGCTCTCGACACTGTCGAACGTGAAGGTGGGCTGGGTCAGATCAGGTTCATCCCCATGGAATCTCTCCTGCCAGACTTCCCAACCGTCCACCTCAACGACCGCGGTGAGCGCCGGGTCTGTCATGGCAATGCTGTATCGATTGAAGACGTTGAACCAGAAAGCGTAAGGGTTCTCACCGCTGTCGGAGAAAACGTGCGCCTGGTCACTCGGTCGGGGGCACTGCTCGCCATCGCGAACGCGTCGTCTGAAGGCATTTTGCGACCTCGGATCGTCCTGGTGTGACGCACCCGATCGTTCTGGTGTAAAATGTTGAGTCTATTGGAATAACGGGTTCATCCCTGGTTGGAACGGCGGGCTGGTGCAGCGCATGTCGCGTTGATGTCTGGGCCGTACGTGGAGGTACAGAGAGTGGCATTCAGCAAGGATCGCAAGACCGAAGTCATCGGCAGCTACAAGACCCACGACAGCGATACGGGCTCCCCGGAAGTTCAGGTGGCACTCCTCAGCGAGCGAATCAACTACCTGACAGAACACTTCAAGACCCACGCAAAAGACCATCACTCGCGCCGCGGGCTGCTCAAGCTCGTAGGTCAGCGCCGCCGCCTGCTCGACTACGTCAAGGGCAAGGACGTGCAGCGTTACGCCGAGTTGATCAAGCGACTGGGTATCCGCAAGTAGCAATCGGTAAACACAGTCAGGAGCTAGAAGCCAGGAGTTAGGAGCTAGAGCGTCGTTGACGATCTAGTTCCTGGCTCCGAGCTCCTAGCTTCCGAGAGCGACAGAACCACAGAAGCTGGCGCAGCTCATAAGACAGAGAGTCAAATGCATACACGCGAAATTTCGGTCGGCGGTAAGACCATCTCCCTCGAAACCGGCCGGCTGGCCAAGCAGGCCGACGGTGCGGTGATCGTCCGCCTCGGCGACACCATGGTCCTCGTGACCGCCTGCGCAGACGCCAACGCACGCGAAGGCGTCGACTTCCTGCCGCTGACGTGCGACTACAAGGAGAACGCCTACGCCTCCGGCCGCATTCCCGGCGGGTTCTTCAAACGCGAGGGGAAGCCGCCCGAAAAGGAAGTGCTGACCAGCCGCCTGATCGATCGCCCGATCCGGCCGCTGTTTCCCGCCGGCTGGCGCAACGAGACGCAGATCATTGCGCTGGTGCTCTCGGCCGACTCCGACAATGACTCCGATGTGCTGTCGATCACCGGCGCGTCGGCCGCGCTGGCTTTATCCACCGTTCCGCAGACTCGCACCATCGCCGGTGTTCGCGTCGGCCACGCGGACGGTGACTTCATCATCAATCCGACTTTCGAGCAGCGCAAACGGAGCACCCTCGATCTGATCGTCGCCGGCAGCAAGGACGGCATCGTGATGGTCGAGGCCGGTGCGCAGGAGGTTCCGGAAGAGCAGATGGTCCAGGCTCTCGAACGGGCGCACGCGGCGATCAAGGACATCTGCACCGGTATCGATGCCCTCGCCAGCCAGGCTGGCAAGACCAAGAGAGCGCCGGGCGCGGCGAAGGAAATCGCGAAGGACTTCGTCAAGCAGGTCGAGGATGCCGTTCGCGGCCCGCTCACCGAGGCGATGAAGATCAAGGACAAGCTCGAGAACTACGCGACGGTTGACCAGGTCATCAAGGGCTACATCGCTGGTCTGGCGGACGAAGACACAGAGAAGAAGTCGAACGCGAAGTCGATCCTCAGCGAATTGAAGGAAAAGGTCCTCCGGGACGAAGTCCTCGAGCGCGGACGCCGCCTCGACGGGCGCCGGTTCGACGAGATCCGGAACATCACGATCGAAGTCGGCGTGCTGCCGCGCACGCACGGTTCATGTGTGTTCACGCGCGGCGAGACCCAGGCCCTCGTCACCGCGACCCTCGGCACGGCCGACGACCAGCAGAAGGTTGAGACGGTCGACGGGGAGACCTGGAAGCGCTTCATGCTCCATTACAACTTCCCGCCGTTCTCGGTTGGTGAAGTCAAGTTCCTGCGCGGCCCCGGGCGGCGCGAGATCGGCCACGGCGCGCTCGCGGAACGCGCGTTATTGCCGATGATGCCGACCGAAGAGACGTTCCCCTACACCGTCCGGGTTGTCTCGGAAATCCTCGAGTCCAACGGTTCATCGTCGATGGCGTCGGTCTGCGGCGGATCGCTGGCGATGATGGACGCCGGCGTGCCGATGAAAGCACCGGTCGCCGGTGTCGCCATGGGACTGGTGATGGATGAGGAAACAGGCAAGCACGCCATCCTCTCCGACATTGCCGGGGCCGAGGACCACTACGGTGATATGGATTTCAAGGTTACTGGAACCTCCAAGGGCATCACCGCCCTGCAGATGGACATCAAGGTCTCTGGTATCACCACCGAGATCATGCGCAAGGCGCTCGAGCAGGCGCGGCAGGGGCGCATGCACATCCTCGACAAAATGTTCGAGACGCTCGGCCAGTCACGCGGCAACGTCTCGCTGCACGCGCCGCGCATCGTCACCATCCGGATTCCGGTCGACAAGATCCGCGACGTCATCGGCCCGGGCGGCAAGATGATCCGCAGCATCATCGAACGGACGGGAGTGAAGATCGACGTCGAGGATGATGGCCGCGTGAACGTGGCATCCGCAGACGAGGCTTCAGCGCAGAAGGCGATCAGCATCATCCAGGAGCTGACGGCAACGCCAGAGCTCAACAAGACGTACCTCGGCAAGGTCCAGCGGATTACAGATTTCGGCGCGTTCGTGGAAATCATGCCGGGCCTCGACGGGCTGCTGCACGTGTCCGAAATCGCCCATTACCGGGTCAAGGACGTAAGGGATGAAATGAAGGAAGGGGAACAGGTGATGGTCAAGGTGATCAACATCGACCCTTCAGGAAAGATCCGTTTGAGCCGAAAAGCTTTACTGAACCCGGAGGAAGGCAAGGCCAAGGAAGCGTAAGGTTGAGCTCGGCCAACCAAACGACCCCAGCTGACGTCTCTACCTGTAGTGCAGCCCTGCAGGCTGCTCGGACCGTAGTGCAGCCCTTTAGGGCTGCTCGGAAAGGCCGCCATGGTCACACGTAAAAACAGCGTCCTCGCGATCGTCTGGCTCACGTGCGCCGTGGCTGCCTTTGCCGTTTTCACCGGCGAGACTCGCGCGCAGAGTTCCGGTCGCGAAGTCGCGGTCCGCGCCGATCAGTTCGCATTTTCGCCCACCAGCATCGAAGTCCAGAAGGATGACATCGTGAAGATCACCTTCACCGCTGTCGATATTCCCCATAGCTTCACTATGGAGGGATACCGGATCGCCAAGCGCGCCGCCGCCGGCCAGACCGTGACCTTCGAGTTGCGTGCCGACCGTACGGGAACTTTTCCGTTCGTCTGCAACCTGACACAGGACGACCGCTGCAAGCAGATGCACGGCCAGCTCGTCGTCCGGTAACCCACCCTCCGCAAATCCGCGGATCGTCGATCCAGTTATCCGGCCGCCACCCGCGCAGCGCCAATTCGCTCCTCGACGGGAGGATGGGTGTGGAAGAGTACGACTGTGGCTCGCGAAGGGCTTTCTTCGGTGAGGTTCTGCAGCGCCAGCCGGCGCATGGCGCTAACGAAGGCGGGCTGCTGGCCGGTCAGGTTCAGCGCGAAACGGTCGGCGCGACGTTCGTTGCGCCGGGAGAATGCGTACGCGACCGGCCGCGCCACCAGCGTGAATGCACCCCACGCCAGCAGCAGCAGCGGGAGGCCGGTGACGTCCCGCGGCGAGCTCAATCCGAGGGGTTGCCAGAAGATTCGAAGTGCGGTCGCGGCGGCAAATGACGCACCAAACAGCAGCACCGTTTCGAGAGCGAGGCCGTAGGCGATGTCATTGTGAACATGGTGCGCCATCTCGTGCGCGAGGATTACCTCGATCTCGTCGTCTGTGTAATCGGCCAGCAGCGTGTCCGACAGCAGGATGCGTCGGGTGGAGCCGGCACCAACCAGCGCCGCATTCGCGGCGCGCGTCCTGGTCCCGATCCCCCACTCGTAGACGCCGAGGGCAGGCAGACCCGCGCGGTCTGATAACGAGATCAACCGGTCGACAAGAGAAACCTTGGTCAAGGGAGTGACTTTGTAGAACAGCGGCAGGACGAGAACAGGCACAAGCCGCGTCCCGAGGAGCATGATGACCGTCGAAATGCACGCAAATGGCACCCACCACCATTCCGCGTCCCAGCGAATCAGCCGGTACATCACCGATGCGGCGCTCGCGCCCAGAACCACTGAAAACGACGACGACCTTACCTGGTCCCACAGCCATGCCCGGAACGTCTGCAGCGACAGGTCGTATCGGCGGTCGAGAAGAAAGGTCCTGTAATAGGCGAATGGCAGACTACCGACTTCGAGGAGCAGACAGAGTCCCAATATGCCCACGGAGAGATGCATCCAGAGAAGCGCCGCCAGTACGGCCGCGCCGCAGATGACCGAGGCGGCCGCCGCCCGCCGGTTCAAACGGTGATAACGGGACGACTTCGTTTCGTTCACGGGGACGTCACCGCGCCGGCTGCGCGCGGTCTAGTTCAGCTGCACCGAAATCAGCTTTGAGACGCCTGGTTCCTCCATCGTCACTCCATACAGACGGTTGGCGATCTCCATGGTCTTCCGGTTGTGGGTGATGAGGATGAACTGGGTGCGATCCTGCATGCCCTGAAGCATCTCGACGAATCGTCCGATGTTCGCATCATCGAGCGGGGCATCGATCTCATCGAGCAGGCAGAACGGACTCGGGCGATATTTGAAGATGGCAAACATCAGTGCCATCGCGGTAAGAGCCTTCTCGCCGCCCGAGAGCAACTGGACGCTTTGCAGCCGCTTACCCGGTGGTTGGGCGATGATGTCGATCCCGCTTTCAAGCTGATCGCTCTCGTCGAGGAGCACCAATCCGGCGCGGCCGCCACCGAATAGCGTCGTGAACGTGCCTTCGAAGTTCTCATTGATGACGGCAAAGGCTTCTCTGAAGCGCTCCCTGGTCGTCTTGTCGATCTTCTTGATCGCCTCACCGGTCTGGGCGATCGCGTCCACCAGGTCTTTTCGCTGCGCCGTCAGGAACGTGTGCCGCGACTCGAGGTCGTCGAATTGATCGATGGCCATCATGTTGACGGCCCCCATACGCTCGATTTTCGAGCGGAGGTCGGTGACCATCTCGTCCGGGCTCATGGTCTTTCCTTCAACGACCCTGGATTCAGCGACCGCGGCAATCGATTCGTCAACTGCTGTCGCGCCGGCGGCGACCGCTCCCTCTTCTTCAACTTCCGCTGCGTCCGGAGCGTCATCGACAGCGCGTGGCGCCGCCAGGAACCCTTCGCGTTCGAGTTGATCGACTTCCGCTGCCACATCGTCAAGGCTGACCTGAACTGATTCGAGGCAAGACGCGGCGAGGTGCGTCAGGTCCGCCTCGGCGGTCGCGCGCTCGACGTCGAGATGGGCAACTTCCGACCGGACTCCTTCGAGAGACTTTCTCGATTCCCGGATTCTCGCCTCCTGCTGCTCGAACTGACCGCGGAGGGCCTGGGACTGTTCATCGGCGACCCGCACCTGCTCGCGCAAGTCATCGAAGCCGCGAAGATCCGCATCGAGTTTGGCTTCGGAAACGACGATCGCCTCTCCGAGTTCCGCGCGGCGGGTGTGCGTGCGCTGAAGGTTTACGCGGCGCGACTCCAGCCGTTCCGTGAGTTCACGGGAGGAGTCCTCGAGCCGCTGGATGTCGACGGCCAGGCCGCTCGCGCGTTCAACGAGTCCTGCGTGGGTGGCCTTCGCGTCTGCGGTCTTCTGCGCTTGCGCCTGCATGGCCTCGCGAGCTTCGAACAGGCGGCGCTGGGCGATGTTCAGCTGCTCGTCGGCGCCGCGCTGTTCCACTTCGATTCGAGAGATCGAAGCACGGGCTTCATCCTGGCGCGCTTCCTGGGAGCGCAGTTCCTCCTCGGCCGATCGTCGCTCGGTTGCGATCTGGTCCTGCTTGCGGGAGACCCGCTCGGCGGCCTCGCGAGCTGCGTTCATTTG
>Ga0126305_10000915_pt1 | contig 12828 bp, 12 predicted proteins | sample Plot26_FD_92536 | JGI IMG/M metagenome (GOLD analysis project Ga0126305, IMG submission 92536) | Serpentine soil microbial communities from UC McLaughlin Reserve, CA, USA - Plot26 | ecosystem: Environmental > Terrestrial > Soil > Grasslands | place: USA: UC McLaughlin Reserve, Lake County... | reverse complement strand
GCTTGCTCAGCTCGTCGGCCAGGACGCGCGCGGCTTCCCGGAGGAGCGTGGTCTTCCCCACGCCCGGACGGCCGAGCAGGAGGATCGACTCCCCCGCCTCGATCACGTCGCGCAGGATGTCGACGGTGCCATACACGGCCCGGCCGACCCGGCAGGTGAGGCCGACCACGTCCCCGACCCGGTTGCGGATGGCGGAGATGCGGTGCAGGGTGCGCTCGATGCCGGCCCGGTTGTCCTTGCCGAAGCGGCCGACGCGCTCCACCACGTAGGCGAGGTCCTCGCGGCCGACCATCTGGTCGGAGAGGAACTCGCCGGCGTCGGGAAAGCGGGCCTCGGGCAGCCGGCCGAGGTCGAGCACCAGCTCGACCAGCTCGCCCCGCCGCGGATGCGACTCGATCCGCGCCCGCACCGCCGGGGGCATCACCTGCAGAAGCAGCTCCAGATCGTCCGTCACCGGTCGTCCCGACACCTCGGCCCCTCCCCGCTCAAGGCTATACCCATTCCGGGGCAAGACGGGCGCAGGCTGTAACCTTTTCGTGTCCGCGTGCGTAGGGAAGGCAGAGAAGGAGGGATCACTCATGATGAGGATGAAAACAAATAGAATTCTCCCGGTCTTCCTGGGCGTTCTGCTCCTGGGCACGGCGTCCGGGGCGGCCACCCTGAAGGAGAAGCTCGACCGCACGGTGCCGCTCCCTGCCGGCGCCCAGGTCCGGCTGATCAACGTCAACGGCGCGGTGGCCTTCGAGGCTTGGGACCGCAACGAGGTCCGCATCGAGGCCGAGAAGCAGGTCAAGACCAAGGGCGACGCGGACGCGCGCAAGATCATGGACCAGGTGAAGATCGACGTCACCCAGGGCGCCGACGGCCTGCGGATCGAGACCAAGATCCCCCGGCGGAAGGACGGCGTCTTCGACTGGCTGTTCGGCAACCAGGCCAACGTCAACGTCAGCTACAAGGTCCACGTGCCGCGCCGGGCGGCCCTCGACATCGAGACCGTCAACGGCGGCCTGTCGCTGACCGGCACCCGCGGCAAGGCCCATCTCGAGACGGTCAACGGCGGCATCGCCGTGACGGACGTCCAGGGCAACCTGGACCTCGAGTCGGTCAACGGCGGCATCGACGTCCACCGGTCGTCGGGAGCGCTGAAGGCGGACACCACCAACGGCTCCATCGAGGCCGAGCTGGGAGACTTCCCGGACGGCAGCGACCTGCGCCTGGAGAGCGTCAACGGTGGCATCACGCTGCGGCTGCCGCGGGACGCCCGCCTGTCCGTCGACGCGGCGACGACCAACGGCCGCGTCCACACCGGCTTCGCGGTCGAGGGCGGCCAGTCGCGCAAGACCAGGCTGACGGGCGACATCAACGGCGGCGGCGGCAAGCTGTACATCCGCACCACCAACGGCGGCATCGACATCGACGACGCCCAGTAGCCGGTACGGCGCTTGCGCTCCTTGACCCACGGCGCGGGGAGCTCCTTCGCGCCGTGAATCGACTCGGCCACCCAGACTTTTATATGAATCCTGGTCCCGTCTATATAAACGAACCCCCCCGATGGGCTGGCGAGAGCCTCCGGCATATAATTTCGGCGTCCGATCATATGCCCCTGTCTCTCTTCTATATAACCGTAAGGTCCCGTCGCGGATTCAGACGACGCAACTATATAATTTCTTGACAGAACTATATAGGCGGACGTCTCCTTTATATAGGCGGCTCCCAACTTTATATAGCCGGATGTCCCTCTCGCCTTCCGACCTCGTCCCGGCATATGGCCGAGACGAATTTTTATATGTCCAGATCCTCCAGGGACACGAGCCCCTGCTTCAACGCATAGACCACGGCCTGAGTTCTGTGGCTGAGCTGGAGTTTGGAAAGGATGTTGCCGACGTGGGTCTTCACCGTCTCCGCGCTGACGTGGAGCTCCTCGGCGATCTCGTGGTTGGTGCGGCCGTGGGCGAGCTGGCGCAGCACCTCCTTCTCCCGCTCGGAGAGCTCGTCGACCAGCGGACCGCCGCGCAGCAGGTCCTGGAGCACCGAGCCGGCGACGGCGGGGTCGAGGACGGACTGCCCCCGGGCCGCGCCGCGCACGGCGGCCAGGAAGACCTCCGGTTCCGAGTCCTTGCGGACGTAGCCGATGGCGCCGGCCCGCAGCGCCGCCACCACCCGGGCGTCGTCGGTGTGGGCCGTCAGCACCACCACCTGGGTATGGGGCGAGAGGGCGCGGACGCGGCGGGTGGCCTCGATGCCGTCGATGCCGCCAGGCATGCTCAGGTCCATGACGACGACGTCGGGCAGCCAGCCCTCCAGCTTCTCCAGGGCCTCCTCGCCGCTCGCGGCGGCGCCCACGACCTCGAGGTCCTCGAACGATTCGAGGTAGCTGCGCAGGCCGGTGCGGACGACGCGGTGGTCGTCGACGAGGACGACGCGGACCTTGGTCATGACAGGACTCCTTCTGCCGGGCGCGGCCGTCGCCACAAGCGGTAGGCTCGGACTCCTTCAAAGACTACCAGTGCCAGGCAGAGGAAACTGATGGACATCCAGACGGGCGTCCAGGTGAGACTGCCGATCTTTTCCATTCGCAGCGCGCCCACGTAGGACATGCCTGCCGCCCCCAGCAGCAAGAGCGTCTTGCACAGATGGCTCCTGTACCGGACTGCCGCTATATCGGAGAGCGCCGCGTCCGGATGGCGGCTCAGAGACTTTCGAGCTCGCCATTCCATCCAGCCGGCCAGGAAGACCATCAAGCCGACCTCGATCGCGAGGATGAATAGGCTGGCAAAGCGCCACTTCAAGACCTGGGTTACGAATATAAGCAGGAGAGTCTGTACCCAGATTATCGAGTCGCGAGTCAATACCCTGATCAGGCCGCGGAAGGGGGACTGATCGGCGCCGGTTGGGGTGAGAGGAATCCGGGCTGAGATCCGTGTGCCACCTCCGGGCTCGCTGGCGAGCTCAAGCTTCCCGCCGAGCGATTCCGCGCGCTCCCGCAGATTGCGCAGCCCCATGCCGGGGCTCGCCGTCTCACGGTCGAACCCCTGGCCGTCGTCAACCACCTCGAGGACCACGGCTTCCCCTTGAAGACCGAGCCGGACGCGGACCTGCCGGGCCCGCGCGTGCCGGGCCACGTTGGCCAAGGCTTCCTGGGCGATGCGGAACAGGGCCTCCGGGGTGCCGGGCGGCAGCCGGTCGTCGGGGATCTCCTCGCCGAGCTCCACCGTCACCTCGGCGCCGCTCCGGTATCTGAGGGCCTCGCACTGCTCCCGCAGCGCCTCGACGAAGCCCTTGATGGAGCCCAGGGACTCGGGCCGGAGATGATGGAGGAGGGCCTGCATCTCCACCATCGCCTCGCGGGCCGAGCGGCGGACGTCCGCCAGAGCCGCCACGGCTCCCTCCGGATCGCGCTCCCAGCGTTCCTGGGCCGTGGCGGTGCCAACATTGATGCTGAAGAGCTGCTGCTTGATGGAGTCGTGGAGGTCCCGTGCCAGCCGGTTTCTCTCCTCCTGGGCGGCGGCTTCTCCGATTTGCTGTAGGAGAGCTTGCCGGATCTCGTCCGGGATCCTGAGGGCTCCGAGCTCCGCCGCGGCTTCCCCGGGCTTCACGGGCTTCAACCCCATCCAGGCCAGCGCCGCGGCCAGGGACAGGGGAATCAGGATCAGGAACCGCCCCAGCGGGCTGCCCCAGATCGCCTGCTGGAGGAGGGCCGTGGCGGCGAGGAGGCCATTGGCGAAGCTCAGCAACAAAGCGAGCCGCCGTTGGTCGCTGACCAGGGAAAGAGCGCTCGAAACCCAGAGCACGACCGCCAACCCGACCAGAGCCGCTCCCAGGGCTCGCATGGTGGCCACGGTCTCTACAGGTTCGCTGAAAATCGTCCAGAACCCCAGGAGCAACAAGAAACCCATGTTGACCAGGATCAGGCTTCGCAGGATCGCCATTGCCTCTCCTTTCGGATTTCAGCTCGTTCGACCCTGCCAGTCTATGAGCGCGATGGAGCAGAGATCATCGCCCGAACGGCCGATTTTTTCCTCCCCCGAACGGGGGAACGCGGGCTGTGGCACAATCCTGGGCTTCGAAGGAGGGGATCGTTTTGCGCAGAGTGGGAATCTTCGGCTGGGGCATCGTGGCGCCCCGCTCGCCCAATATCGAGGCTTTCACGGAGAACCTGGGGTCGACCGAGAGCTGGCTCGAGCCGTTCAACGGCTTCGGTCCGGACAACTTCCTGGTCGGCGTGCCCGAGTTCTCTTTCGAGGACTACCGTGCCTGGATCGCCGAGCGCTTCCCGCCGGCACGCTTCCACCAGCTCACGGAGAAGATGGACCTGCCGGTGCAGTACGCGATCGGCACCTTCATCCAGGCGCTGGGGCAGAACCCGGGCCTCGAGCAGGAGCTGCGGGCCCTCGGCACCGCCGCCCACGTCTACATGGGCACCGGCATCGGCTGCGTCCAGACGATCTCGGACCAGACCCGCTGCCTCGACCGCGCCCAGCGGCGTTGGGACCGCTTCTGGGCGGAGCGCAATCCCGCCTTCCAGGAGCTCGGTGAGGGAGAAGCCCCGGGCGCGCCGCCGCGCCCCGAGACGGTCGCCGACCCGGAGGACCGCTACGAGGCCGAGGCGGCCTGGTGGCGCTTCTGGGCCGCCTCGTCCCCGGACCTCCAGGCCTATCTGCGGGAGCTCGCGGAGATCGAGGGCTTGAACGTCCAGGGCGAGATCGAGCGGGGCAAGGTGAGCGTGATGAAGGAGAAGCAGCGCCGCCTGCGGCACCTGCACGAGAAGTGGCAGGAGCCCACGGCGCCCTGGCAGGCGGTGTCGCCGAACGTGGTGTGGAACATCTGGAACACGCCGGCGGCGCAGATCTCGATGATGGGCCACATCACGGGGCTGGCCTTCGCGCCGGTGGGCGCCTGCTCGACCTTCGGACTCTGCATGAAGCTGGGGATCGACGCCATCCGCCGGGGCGAGGCCAAGGCGGTGGTGATCGGCGCCACCGACCCGCCGCCCCTCCCGCTCTCCGTGGGCGCCTTCTACGCCGCCCGCGTGATCTCGGCCGACGCCGCCGTCTCGAAACCCCTGACGGGCCTGCGGGGCACGCACGTCGCGGGCGGCTCGGTGCTGTGGATCCTGGGTGACCTGGAGCACATGACGGCGAAGGGCTTCCGGCCGCTGGGCATGGAGCCGTTGGCCGTGGGCGTCAGCTCGGACGCCGACCACATCATCACCCCTTCCACCCACGGGCCGACGGCGGCCATCGAGCAGGCGTTCGCGGACTCCGGAATCCGGCCCGAGGAGATCGCCACCTGGGACCTCCACGCCACCGCCACTCCGGGCGACTTCCGCGAGATGGAGACCCTGCGCGACATCGTCCCCGAGTCGGTGCTGGTGACCGCCCGCAAGGGCACCTTCGGCCACGGCATGTCCGCCGGCGGCGGCTGGGAGCTGACGGCGCAGTACCTCGGCTATGAGCGGGGCCGCCTCTACCCGACGCCGCTCCACCGCGAAGAGCTCAACCGGCAGATCGCCGAGCTCCACGGGCTCTACGTCTTCGACGAGCCCTGCCCGGCCAAGGGCGCGGCGGGCAAGCTGTCGATGGGCATCGGCGGCATCAACGCCTGCGTGATCTCGCGGCCCTGGTGAAAGAAAAGACCTGAAGGACTGCAAGGACGACAAGGACACCAAGGACTGAGATCCCCTGGCCTTCTGTCCTTGCGGTCTTTGCAGTCCTTGTCGTCCTTGGTTCTGTTTTCGCTCCTACGACGCCCGGTCCCGCTGGCGGGGCGTGTCGGGCGGCTTGGTCTCGCCTTTCTTCTTCCGGAGGGGCGCCGGGGTCTTGCCGACGGCCTCCAGCTCCGCCGCGAGCTTGGCCTCGCTGACGTAGTGGAGCCGCTGGTCCTTCTGGTACTTCTCCGCCTGCCCGATCAGCCGGTTGAGGAGGCGGGCGTGGCGGGAGTCGAAGACCGTCTTCTTGATCTCGGGATAGAGGAAGCCCGCGGCCGCCAGGACAAAGGCGAAGGCATCCTCGAAGATGGGGATCCAGGGGGCGGCGATGATGAGGGCGCCGATCAGCAGGCCGAGCAGGCCGAAGGCGATCCGCGCCGCCGGCTCCCCCTGCCGCCAGAGGTCGTAGTTGCTCTTCTCCAGGCGGTTCTGCTCGACGACGGCGGGGACGTACTGCGGCAGGACCGTCTCCAGCACCTCCCGCTCGAGCTCCTGCCAGTAGGCCTCGCCGCCGCCGCACTCCTCGTAGCTCTCCCGGATCTCGGCCAGCTTGGTGCGGGCGATCTCCTGGAGGCGCGCCGCGGCCTCGTTGGGCAGCAGGGCGCGGCGGTTGTGCTCGCATTCCTGGAGCACGGCGAAAAGGACGTTTCCGTAGTCGTAGGACGAGCCTGCCAGGTTCAACATGGTCCTTCCTCTCCCAGTGTTACTGGGGAGGCACCTCCTCCTCCTCCCGGTTGACCTCGTAGCGCACCACTCCGAGCTGCTGGAGGAGCTTGTTGCCGTCGATGATCACGTTGCCGGAGGGCAGCTTGGGGATCTGCCGGATCTCCTTCTTCTGCAGCGCCTCGATGAGCTGGAGGTTGACGTAGGCGTCGCCGGCGCTGCTGTTCAACGCCGCGCGCTCCTTGCGGATGCCCTCGGCTTGGGCGGTCTTCTCGGCGAAGATGGCCTGCGCCTCCTGCTGGCGGCGGATGAGGTAGGCGTCGGCGTTGCGCTTGGCCTGCTCGAGCTCGCCCTCGGCGCGGGTCAGCGACTCGGTGAGCTCGGCGATCTTCGACTGCAGGTTCGCCTGGTTCTTCTCCAGGGTCGCCAGGATCTCGGCCTCGAGCTTCTCGGCCGTCTTCTCCGCCTCCTTGCGGGCGTTGATCAGGTTCTGGTAATCGGGCTTGAAGGAGAAGTCGCCCAGGAGCACCTGCTCGACCACGATGCCGTAGGGGGCGAGCTGCGCCGCCAGCACCTTCGTGGCGTCGTTGGCCGCCGCGAAGCGCAGCCTGGGGTTGTAGAAGTCCTCGGAGTTGAGCCGGTTCAGTACGTCGCGGGTGTAGGCACGCGCCTGCGGCCGCACCAGACGCTTCTCGACGGTCTCGGTGTCCGGCCCCACGAGCTTCCAGACGTGGGCGACCTTGGTGGGGTCGATCCGCCAGCGCACCGTGACGTCGGTCTCGATGTCGTTGCCGTCCCGCGTCTTGAAGCGCAGGTCGTCCTTGCCCTGGCGGTCGCCCGACGGCGTGGCCGCAGTCATCACCAGGTTGCGCAGGGAGACGTCGAACGTCTGCCAGTCGTTGAGGACCGGCATGAAGAAGTGAGTGGCCCCCGGCTCCTTGAGGTCGTAGGAGTTGGTCAGCTTGTTGTACTTGACGCCGACTTCCGTGGCCGCCGTCTGGTGCGGCGTGCAGCCGGCCAGGGAGGCGGCGAGCAGGAGACTTGAAAGGGTGGCGATGGCGATACGGTTCATGGCTTTTGCCCCGCGATGGTGCCGAGGTCGGTGAGGTCCTCGTTGATGTAGATCGGTCCCTTGATGGCGTTGAGCAGCGCCAGGCCGCGCCTCAGCTTGAGGAGCTTGGCGGAGCCGGCGCCCTCGAGCGCGCGGTTGATCTGCTCCGTGCCGTTGGCCTCGGCCGACTTGACGAGGAGGTCGGCCTCGGCCTGCTTCTGCCGCCGGTAGAGGTCTCTTCTGGCGTTGATCTCGGTGATCTGCGCGTTGAACTCGGCCGTCTTCACGTTCATCAGGTTCTGGCCCTCGGCCATCCGCTGGTTCAACCGGGTCTGGACCTCCGCCTGCTTGGCGAGCTCGCGGTTGGCGAGCACCGACTGGTCCTGGATCTTCTTCTGCTCAGTCAGGGCCTGGAAGGTCTCCGGGTAGTCGTACTGGCGGATCAGGATGTCCGTCAGCGCCAGTCCGTTGGCCTTCAGCCGGCCGGCGAGGGCCACCCGGAGAGCCTGGACCTTGGCCAGCCGGGCATCGTGGTAGAACTGCTCGGCGAGCAGCTCGCCCAGGAACTGCTTGACCAGCGGGTCCGTGAAGCGGACCACCACGGCCTCCTCGTAGGTCCTGCCGAAGCCGAACTTCGAGGCCAGCTTGTAGGGGTCCACGATGCGGTAGAGCACCGTCACGTCGACGGCCACGGGGTAGCCGTCGACGGTCGGCACCTTCACGGCTCCGACCTGCTTGTGGTCCGCCACCCCGGTTTCGGCGGGGTTGTCGGTGAACTCGACGACCTGAATGTCGCGCGGGAAGGTATGGATCGTCTCGTAGCTGGCGATCTCGCGGCAGTAGCCGGGCGTGACCGGCTTCTTCTGGAGGCCCTTGCCGGGACCGTAGGAGACCTGGCGCACGCCGATCTGGTCGGGCGGCACGTAGGTGATCACGCAGGCCCGCAGGAAAAACAGGGGCACGAGCAGGAGGAGCAGCCGGAAGATGGTCTTGCCGGCGCGGCTCCGCACCTGCTGCAGGAAAGGGCTCTGGACTCGGAAACGAGGGGACTTTAGGTTTTCGAACATGGGATGGTGCTCGGGTAGGTTCGTACTGAGATACGAAGCGCAGAGAAAAAAGTTGAAGTTTCCCCGATCTTAGCATGGGGACGGGGGCCGGCGGTGGCACGCCCCTTGCGGCTCTCGTCCCTACCCGAGAGCGGGTCCGCCCGCTCTCCTTCCGATCAAGGAGGTGTGGCCCATGCAGGTCCCCCTGGAGATTTCCACCCGCTGGATCGATCTGTCTCCGCCTTTGGAGGCCGAGCTGAGGAAGCGCGCCGAGAAACTGGAGCGTTATTACAACCGCATCACGAGCTGCCGTATCGCCGTCGAGCGCCCGACCGGCAACCACCATCAGGAGGGCGGTCCCTTCCGGGTGCGGGTCGACATCACCGTCCCCGGCTCCGAGCTGGTGGCGGACAAGAGCGCGGAGGAGCTGTACGCCGCCGTCCGCGACGCCTTCCAGGCGGCCGAGCGCCAGGTGGAGGCTTACGCCGACCGCCAGCGCGGCGAGGTGAAGACGACGGTCGTGCCGCCCGAGGGCCAGGTGCTCCGGATCTTCGCCGAGGAGGGCTTCGGCTTCATCGGGGGTCCGGACGGCCGGGAGGTCTACTTCCACCGCAACGCCGTCCTCGATCCCCCGGGTTTCGAGAAGCTGGCGGTGGGAGCGCGGGTGCGCTTCGCCGAAGAGCAGGGCTTCGAGGGACCTCAGGCGAGCACGGTGAGCCTGGTCGAAATGGAGGGTTGAAACAGGATGCTGACGCTCATCGAGAATGCCGAGATCTACGCTCCGGAGCCGCGTGGCCGGCAATCCATCCTGCTCATCGGCGACAAGATCGCCCGGATCGGGGAGGTGGACGCCCGTGTGGCCGCCTCCGTGCTGGAAATGGAGCTGGAGGTGATCGATGCCAAGGGGTGCGTGGTCACCCCCGGGTTCATCGATCCCCACAGCCACCTGATCGGCGGCAGCGGCGAGGAGGGCTTCGCCAGCCGCAGCCCGGCGCTCCAGCTCTCCGAGATCGTCGCCTGGGGGATCACGACTGTGGTCGGCTGCCTGGGGGTCGACGCCACGACCCGGTCGCCGATCAGCCTGCTGGCCCAGGTCAAGGGGCTGCGGGAGGACGGCATCACGGCCTTCCTGTACACCGGGCACTACGGCATCCCGCCGGCGACGATCACCGGCTCCGTCCGCAACGACCTGCTGATCGTCGAGGAGGTGATCGGCGTCGGCGAGATCGCCATCTCCGACCACCGGGCCCCCCAGCCGACGCCGGAGGAGCTGGCGCGGGTGGTGGTGGACTCCCACGTCGGCGGCCTGCTGTCGCGCAAGGCAGGCATCACCCACTTCCACGTCGGCGAGAGCCCGCGGCGCCTCAAGCCGCTGTTCGACCTCCTGGAGGCGTACCCCGAGATCGAGCCGGCGTTCCTCTACCCCTCGCACCTCAACCGCAGCCACGAGCTGCAGGACGAGGGGATCGAGCTCGCCCGCCGGGGCTCGTTCGTGGACATGGACGCGGCCGAGGACGACATGGGCTGCTGGGTGCGCCGCTACTTCGACGAGGGCGGCGACCCGTGCCGGCTGACCCTCTCCTCGGACTCCGACAGCAGCGCGCCGCGCCAGCTCTATCAAGTGGTCCAGGAGTCCATTCTCAAGTATGGCCTGACCCTCGAGCAGGTCTTGCCGCTCGTCACGGTGAACACCGCGACGGTGCTCAAGCTCAAAGACAAGGGGCGGCTGGAGCCGGGCCTGGACGCGGACCTCCTGGTGCTGCGGCGGGATTCGCTCGAGATCGTCGAGGTGATCGCGCGCGGGAAGCGGATGGTGAAGAAAGGCAACCTGGCCGTCCAGGAGAAGGCGGCCGACACCAGCAGCCGGGAATTGCATCTGGTGGGCAAGCTTTAAGGGAGGATTCATGGCACAGAAGAAACAGGGCACCCTGATCATCATCGGCGGGCATGAAGAAAAGGACGGAGACCAGAGGATCCTCCAGGAGGTGGCACGCCGCGTCGGCTCCGGCAAGCTCGTGATCTCGACCATCGCCACCAGCGAGCCCGAGGAGTCCTGGAAGGAGTACCGGCAGATTTTCAAGAAGCTGGGCGTCAAGCGGATCGCGCACCTCGACGTCCGGATCCGCGAGGAGGCTTTCACCCCTGAGACCGCGCGCGTCCTCGACGGAGCGACATCGATGTTCTTCACCGGCGGCGATCAGTTGAAGATCACCAGCCAGCTCGGCGACTCCCCCGTGTACCAGCGGATCCAGGAGATCTATGACAACGGCGGGACCATCGCCGGGACCTCGGCCGGCGCCTCCGTGATGAGCGAGACGATGCTGGTCTCCGGCAACGGCGACGAGTCCCACAAGGTCGGAGGCATTCTGGGCATGGCGCCGGGTCTGGGCCTGATCAGGGACGCGGTGATCGACCAGCACTTCGCCGAGCGGGGCCGTCTGGGCAGGCTGCTAGGCGCCATCACCCAGAACCCTCGCACCTTGGGCATCGGCGTCGACGAGAACACGGCGCTCATCGTCGAGGACAACGAGAGGTTCGAAGTGATCGGACAGGGCGCCGTCTACGTGCTCGACGGCAGCAAAGTCAGCTACTCGAACCTCGCCGAGGACGGCGAGGAGATGGACAAGACGATGTCGGTCTTCGACGTCAAGCTCCACGTGCTGAGCGAAGGCAACCAGTTCGACCTCCAGACCCGCCGTCCGGAGGTGCCGCCCAAGCCCGAGGAAATCAGGGAGAGGAAGAGCGCCTGAGACGGGCGTGCGGCACACATGTTGCAGATTCCATGAGACGGCGCCGGCCGAGGCCGGCGCCCGGTAAGCCCACAGAGAAACAACAGCAGAAGGGAGTTGCAGTATGGCGAATCAAGATCCGAGGGAAACCCTGATCGGCTGGCTCAACGACGCGTACTCGATGGAGAAGGGGCAGGTCCAGGTCCTCGAGAACCACGTCAAGGACGCCGAGAACCACCCTGAGACGTACCGCAAGCTCCAGGAGCACCTGGAGAAGACCCGCATGCACGCCGAGTTCGTGGAGGACTGCGTCAACCGGCTGGGCGGCAGCACCTCGTCGGTGAAGACCGCCATGGGCACGGTGGCCGGGTTCTTCCAGGGGCGCTCGACGGGCGCCTCGCCGGACGAGCTGGTGAAGAACGCGCTCTCCGACTACGCGGCCGAGCACTTCGAGATCGCCTGCTACCAGGCCCTGATCGTGGCTGCCCGCGCGTTAGGCGAGACCCAAGTGGTGTCGGTCTGCGAGCGGATCCTCGCGGACGAAGAGGACATGGCCCGCTGGCTGCAGCAGCGGCTGCCGATGGTCGTGCAGCAGTACCTCGGCCAGGAGTCCTACGCCGGCGGCGGGATGGGCTCGATGAATAGTCCTGGTACGACCCGGTACTAGCCTGGTACGCCCCGGTACTAGGGTTCTCGTCTCTCCACCTTCGAAGCCCCGGAGCCTCAGCTCTCCGGGGCTTTCGCCTTTCTGGAAAGCATGGCACTGGAATTGCTCATCCTGAAGGGCAAGCAGGTGCAGTCCGTCAGTTTCAGAATGGAAGGACCGGAGGGTTCCAGAAATGCGACGCTTTTTCCGCGAGAACGCGCTGTCGCTGGTGCTGTTCTTCCCGTTCTTCTGCGCCTCCCTCACGGGGCAGATCCTCGCCGGCTATCGTGAAGACAACAGCGACCGCCAGGAGCATGGGCAGCCTCCCGTCAGCTATGGCGAATATCTCCGGGGCGAACATTTCTGGGAAGCCACCACGGAGAACTGGGAATCCGAGTTCCTGCAGATGTTCCTCTATGTGGTCCTGACGGCTTTTCTGGTTCAGAAGGGCTCCTCGGAATCGAAGAAGCCCGACGAGCCCAACGAGGTGGACCGGGACCCGCGGCTGTCGCGCGACAAGAAGGACGCTCCCTGGCCGGTGCGCCGGGGAGGCGTCATCCTGAGGCTCTACGAGAATTCCCTGTCGCTCACGTTCCTCCTGCTATTTCTCCTGACCTTCTACCTGCACGCCGTTCATGGCATGGGGAATTACAACGAGGAGCAGGCGCTGCACGGCCAGCCGGGAGTCTCGCTGGCGGGGTACCTGAGCTCCGCGCGGTTCTGGTTCGAGTCCTTCCAGAACTGGCAGAGCGAGTTCCTGTCGATCTGGGCGATGGTGGTGTTCTCGATCTACCTGCGCCAGAGGGGGTCGCCGGAATCCAAGCCGGTCGACAGCCCGCACAGCGAGACCGGAAGCGGCTAGGCCGACGTGCCCGAAGTTCGTTCCGGGTATCCGGGACTTGTGACGTCGGGAGTTGTTGGTGGGATCCCACGTTTTTCCCGCCGCGGAGACGCCCCTTGCGCCAGGCGAAGCCTGGGAAGGGAGG
>Ga0126305_10000912_pt1 | contig 12857 bp, 9 predicted proteins | sample Plot26_FD_92536 | JGI IMG/M metagenome (GOLD analysis project Ga0126305, IMG submission 92536) | Serpentine soil microbial communities from UC McLaughlin Reserve, CA, USA - Plot26 | ecosystem: Environmental > Terrestrial > Soil > Grasslands | place: USA: UC McLaughlin Reserve, Lake County... | reverse complement strand
CCCATCCACGCCATTTACATGGCTACAGATGATTCCGGCGATTTAGCCACAAACTCAGCCAAGTCAATCGGTTGCGCCAATTCTTGGCTCTTCCTTGGAAGAACTTCGGTTTAAGGTCCGGCGGATGAACTTTAAGCCGGAGTAGGGCGGCCCTTTCGTTTCTCGGGCTTCAGGCTATCAGAAATTATAGACCGTGAAGATGCCGATCTCGTTGTACTTGCCCTTTTCCCTCGCGTTGACCGACCCGATGGTGCCGTTGCCGGTGCTCACGGTGCCACCCTCGACGTCGGCGTATTTGTAAGCCAGGGATGCGGCGAACGCTTTGTTGAGCGTCCACTGCAAGCCGGCATTGTAGTAGGTGAATTGGAGGTTCGGCTTGAGGTCCTTGCTGGGATCGGCCTGGTCGTAGCGGCCGAAGAGGGTGTACTTGGGATTGAGGACGAGCTGCGCCCATCCCGAGAAGCCGTCGGACTTGTCGGTGGCGGTGGTGATGACGTTGCTCCAGTTCTTGGCCTGGAAGTACTCGCCGCCGATCCTGAAGCGGTCGGTGTTGAAGGCGACGAGGGCGTTGCCGCGCGTGGCCGTGTGCCTGGCCGGAGCGGCGTCGGTTTCCAGCCCGCGCTTGCCGCTGTAGCCGCCGATGCCGAGGTTCAGCCCCTTGACCGGAGTGAAGGAGAGCCGGCCCTCATAGTCCACACTCTTGCTGCGGGTAGGGTTGCTGAAGCCGCGGCCGTTGCCGGCGGTGAAGGCATAGCCCCACAGCGGATTGGTACCGGAAACGTGGAGGCCCCACTCGGCCGAGCTGCCGAAGCTCAGGTGGTCGGTGAGGGTCTGCTCGACGTAGCGCATGCCGTAGAGGCCCTCGGCGTAGGGGATCCAGGGCGTGTCGGCAGAGCCGAGGCGGAAGGTGGCCATCGGGTTGAGCTTGGCCTCGACGTAGGCCTTCTTCACGAACACGTCGTAGCGGCGGGCGCCCTGATCGCCGATGTCGGACTGGAACACGGCGGACCATCTCGGGTCGAACTGATGAGTGAAGGTGAAGTAGGTGCGCTTGACGTCCACGCCGACGCCGCTGTCGTTGCTCTCGAGGCCCGTGGCCTCGTCCTCGTTGCTCTTGGTGCTGACGTCGGCGAAGACCCGGATGCCGAATTTGCTGGCGGGGAAGTCGGCGGGCTTGGCCGGCTTCGGCGTCGGGCGGTCGTAGGCGGGCAGGTTGTGCTTGAAGAAGTAGAGGTCGGCGGCCGTCTCGTTCTCGGCCACCACCGTCTCCTCGTTGGGGCCGCGGCCGATGAGCGTGATGGCGACACCCATGTCGCCCGTCTGCTGCCACGACTGGTACTTCTCCGGGGTGTTGAATACGTAGATCCGGCCGTCCTTCTCGACTTCCTGGTAATACAAACCCGTCACCTGTGCCGTGGAGACGGAGGCCGCGGCCAGCGCCAGGACCAGCGCGAAAAGGCCGGCCTTGAAGGTAAATGATCTGAGCATCCTGCTCTCCTTTTGAGGTTCCATCCTTCAGTACAGGGTTTCCATGCGAGACGAGGCGAGGATAGAAACCTCCGCCAGCGATGCCGCGACAGGCTTGTGACAGGCGTGCGACATGGTGGTTGTCACTTGGCTGTCACAGCGTGGTTGGCTGGCTGCCAAACCCTTCTGCCAAAGTTGCCTCGCGGTCGCAGGAACCGGTCCGCCCAACGACAAACGCATTCGAAGCAACCTTACGGATAAGGAGAGAGAATGAAGCGCAATCTCATGGCAGCTCCGCTGGCACTGGCTCTGACCCTGTGCGGGAGCGCTGCCCTTTCGGCGCAGGTGGTCAAGGTGGACGCGGGCATCCCTTCCTACAGCAAGACCAGCGGCGTCTCCGGGAACCTGAGCTCCGTCGGCTCCGACACTCTCAACAACCTCATGACCCTGTGGGCCGAGGGTTACAAGCGGGAGTACCCCAACGTCCGCATCCAGATCGAGGGCAAGGGCTCCACGACGGCGCCGCCGGCGCTCATTCAGGGCACCTCTCAGCTCGGCCCCATGAGCCGCCAGATGAAGGCGGAGGAGATCGACGCGTTCGAGAAGAAGTACGGCTACAAGCCCACGGCGATCCGCGTCGCGGTGGACGGTCTGGCGGTGTTCGTCAACAAGGACAACCCGGTCAAGTGCCTGTCGATGCAGCAGGTGGACGCCATCTTCTCCAAGGGCCGCTCCTGCGGCGGCAAGGGTGTCGCCAACTGGGGCCAGGCCGGCGTCGCAGAGGCCGGTTGGGCCAGCCAGCCGTTCAGCCTCTACGGCCGCAACTCGGCCTCCGGCACCTACGGCTACTTCAAGGAGCACGCGCTCTGCAAGGGCGACTACAAGGACACGGTGAAGGAGCAGCCGGGCTCGGCCTCCGTGGTCCAGGGCGTGAGCGAGGACAAGTTTGCCATCGGCTACAGCGGCGTGGGCTACAAGACTTCCGGCGTACGCGCGGTGCCGATCTCCGCCAAGGCGGGGGGCTGCGTCGACGACAGCCCGGAGAACATCCTGTCGGGCAAGTACCCGTTGGCCCGTTTCCTCTACGTCTACGTCAACAAGGCGCCGAATAAACCTTTCGATCCGATGGTCCGCGAGTTCGTCAAGTACGTGCTTTCCCAGCAGGGCCAGCAGGTGGTCGTCAAGGATGGCTTCATCCCGCTGCCCAACAAGGTCATCCAGGAAGAATTGGCCAAGCTCCAGTGAATCGCAATCGCCAGACGCCCAGGAGGCGGCTGATCGTGGACCGGGCGGCCCGCTGGGTGGTTTCAGCGGGCGGCATCGCCATCATCGTCAGCATCCTGGGCATTTTGATCTTCCTTCTCGCCGAGGTCGTGCCGCTCCTCTATCCGGCCCGGGTGGCCGCGTCGGCCCGGGTTACGGTGCCGGGAGCGGGCCGCATCGGCGCGCTGCTTTCGGACGAGCACCGCACCCATGTCGCGACGCTGGACGACCACGGGACGGTTCGGATCCTCCGGCTCGCCGACGGCAAAGAGGTCTACTCCGCCCATATCCTCGAGCCGGCTGCGGCGGCGCTGACGGGCGCCGCCGTGCCGCCGGAGAGCCGGGCGTTCGCGGCCGCCACGAACGACGGCCGCGTGCTGCTGAAGAGCATGACCTTCGGCGTCACTTTCGAAGGGCAGAACCGGGTGGTCACGCCGGATTCCACGCCACCCGTCGTGCTCGATCTCGATCCCGGAAAGGGGCCCCTCGGCGCCTTCGCCGCCCAGCTCGACGCCGACGGCAACGCCACGGCGGCGGCGGTGCTCGCCGGCGGCCGGCTGGCCGTCGTGCGGCAGTCGGTCGAGAAGAACGAGATGACGGGCGAGGCCACCGCCACCCTCGGCCGGGCTGAGGTGGCCGTTCCGGGCAAGATCACGGCGATGGTGATCGATCCCGTTCAGCGCAACCTCTTCGCCGGCACGGCCAGCGGCGAGCTGCTCTGGTGGCCGCTCGAGGACGGCCAGCCGGGCGAGGTCCGCACGGCCAGCGCGGGCTCTCCCATTACCAGCCTGGCGCTGCTGATCGGCGGCCGCTCCCTGGTCATGGGGCAGCAGAACGGCGACCTTTCCGTATGGTTCGCCGTGCGCCAGCCGGATGACAGCTCGCGATTCGAAAGGGCTCACGAATTTCCGCGCCAGCCGGGGGCGGTGCGGCTGATCGCGCCGTCGCAGCGCGACAAGGGCTTCCTGGCGGTGGGCGGCGATCAGCTCGGCCTCTTCTTCTCCACCTCCGAGCGCACCCTGTGGACGGGCCCGGCGCCTGTCCGGAACGCCTCGGCCCTGTTCTACACGCCCAAGGCCGACGGCGCCTACCTCGGCGGCGGCGGGCAGGTGGCGGCGTTCGACATCCGCAACCCCCACCCCGAGGTGACGCCGAAGGCCCTGTTCGGCAAGACCTGGTACGAGGGGGCCGGCAAGCCCGAATACGTCTGGCAGTCGAGCAGCGGCACCGACGACTTCGAGCCCAAGCTGTCGCTGACGCCGCTGCTCGTGGGGACGCTGAAGGGCACGTTCTACTCGATGCTGCTGGCCATTCCCCTGGGCATCCTCGGCGCCATGTACACGTCGCAGTTCATGCACCCGACGTACAAGCTGTATCTGAAGCCCATGATCGAGATCATGGCCTCGCTGCCCAGCGTCGTCCTCGGTTTTCTGGCCGGCCTCTGGCTGGCGCCGCGGATCGAGCGGGCGGTGCCGGCGCTGGCCCTGATGCTGATCGTGCTGCCGCTCCTGATCCTGCTCGCCGGCTGGCTCTGGAGCCGGCTGCCGCGGTCGTTCCGCGGCCGGTTCCAGGTGGGCGCGGAAGCCATCCTCTTCGTCTTTGTGCTGGCCGCGGGGATCGGCCTCTGCTTTCAGCTTTCGACGCCCTTCGAGCGCTTGGCCTTCGGCGGCGACTTCCAGGCCTGGCTGCTGCGCGCGACGGGGCTCGCCTACGACCAGCGCAACGCCGTGGTGGTGGGGCTCGCCATGGGTTTCGCCGTCATTCCGATCATCTTCGCCATCGCCGAGGACGCCTTCTCGAACGTGCCGAGAAACCTCGTGGCCGGCTCGCTGGCCCTGGGGGCCGACCGCTGGCAGACGGTGACCCGGGTGGTGCTGCCGACGGCTTCGCCGGGAATCTTCTCGGCCGTCATGATCGGTTTCGGCCGCGCGGTGGGGGAGACCATGATCGTCCTGATGGCGACCGGCAACACGCCGATCATGTCGTGGAACCCCTTCAACGGCTTCCGCACGCTGTCGGCCAACATCGCCGTCGAGATCCCCGAGGCCCCTCACGCGGGCACCCTCTACCGCACCCTGTTCCTGGCGGCGCTGCTGCTGTTCGTCATGACCTTCATCGTCAATACCGTGGCGGAGCTCGTGCGCCAAAGGCTGCGTGAAAGGTATTCACAACTGTGAAAAGCGCGATTTTGACCGACAGGCGGCCGGGGGCGCGCGCGGCCGCCCGGGAGCCCATCCGGACGGCGACGTTCTTCAACGACTATCGGCGGCGCTCCGGCGCCATCGGCCAGGCCCTGACCTGGCTCTGCGGCGGCGCTCTGGCCTTCAACCTCCTGCTGGTCATCTCCATCCTGCTCCTGCTGGCCTGGAACGGCCTGAGCTACTTCTGGCAGAGGGACCTGGTGGAGCTGACGCTGAAGGACGGCCGGAAGGTCCTCGGCGAAGTCTGGGAGGTGGAGCAGGCCGCGGAAGCCACCGGCTCCCGGGCCGCGGCCGCCATCGACCGCCTGCGGATGAAGATCGGCAACCGGGACGTCGGTGGGCTCGACTTCGCCTGGTTTGACGCCAAAGACATCGCCGGCCGCTCGCGCCCGCGGGATGTCGTGATGCTGGAGCGCCTCGAGTGGGGCAACTTCTACGGCTCCATGGCGGAGCTCCGCAAGGGTGGGCAGGTGCTGGCCACGGGCCAGGCTGCCGTCTGGAAGGTCTTCGAGCCGCTCCACGAGCGTAAGGCCCGGGAGCTGGAAGCCATTGAGGACCTGGAGAAGGGGGCGATCGGCGACATCAACTACGAGATCGAGCAACTTCGACTCCGGCAGAAGAAGCTCGATTTGGAGCGGCTGCCCGAGGCCGAGCGCCGGCGTCGCAAGGCCGCCATCGACCAGGAGCTCGCCGCTCAGGAGGCGGAGTACGAACGGCTGGCCGCCCGTTTGAGCGAGATGCGCGACCGCTTTCAGGCCGAGACGCTGGTGATGCGCACGGCCGATGGCGAGACCAAGGAGATGCCCGTCGGCACGGTGGTCCGGGCCCTGCGGCCCAACGCCATGGGGACGCTCGACAAGCTGGGGCTCTACCTGTCGCGAGGCTGGGAGCTCATCAGCGCCGATCCCCGCGAGTCGAACACCGAGGGGGGCATCTTCCCGGCCATCTTCGGCACGGTCATGATGGTTTTCCTGATGTCCTTCGCCGTGGCGCCCCTGGGCGTGCTCGCCGCGCTCTACCTGCGCGAGTACGCCAAGCAGGGGCCGCTGGTGCGCATGGTGCGGATCGCCGTCAACAACCTGGCGGGCGTGCCGTCGATCGTCTTCGGCGTCTTCGGCCTCGGCTTCTTCGTCTACCTGGTCGGCGGCTCGATCGATCAGCTCTTCTTTCCGGAATCCCTGCCGGCGCCCACTTTCGGCACCGGCGGCATCCTCTGGGGGGCTCTGACTCTGGCGCTGCTGACGGTGCCGGTGGTCATCGTGGCCGCCGAGGAGGGCCTGGCGGCGGTGCCTCGCATCGTGCGCGAGGGCTCGCTGGCGCTCGGCGCCACCAAGTTCGAGACCATCCGCCGGGTGGTGGTGCCGGCGGCGGCCCCCGGCATCCTCACCGGCATGATCCTCGCCATGGCGCGCGCCGCCGGCGAGGTGGCGCCCTTGATGATCGTAGGCATGGTGAAGCTGGCCCCCGCCCTGCCGGTGGACGGCAAGCCACCCTTTTTCCACTTGGAGCGGAAGTTCATGCACCTGGGCTTCCACATTTTCGACGTCGGTTTCCAGAGCCCCAACGTGGAAGCCACCACGCCTCTGGTGTTCGCCACCGCCCTGCTGCTGATCGTTGTCGTGACGGTGATGAACCTGGTGGCGATCCTGTTGCGCAACCACCTGCGCCGCAAGTATGCCGGCAGTGCCGTCTAGCCCGGGAGAGAAGATCGAATGACCTTTCCAGAGACGCAAAAGCCAGAGACTCAAGCCCCGCCGGCCATGGCACTGCCGGTCAAGGACCCGGCCCTCGATCCGCGGATCGACAACCCGATCCTCAGCATCGAGGACCTCTCCCTCTGGTACGGCGAGAAGAAGGCCCTGAAAGAGATCTCGCTCAAGATCCCGGAGAAGAAGATCACCGCCTTCATCGGCCCCTCCGGCTGCGGCAAGTCCACCCTGCTGCGCTGCATCAACCGGCTGAACGACCTGATCGACGGCGTGCGGATCGCGGGCGACATCCGCTTCGAGGACGGCAGCATCTTCGACCCGAAGCTCGACATCAACGCCCTGCGCAAGCGGATCGGCATGGTGTTCCAGAAGTCGAACCCCTTCCCCAAATCGATCTATGAGAACGTGGCCTACGGCTGCCGCATCCAGGGCATCAACAAGAAGCGCGATTTAGACGAGATCGTCGAGCGCAGCCTGAAGGGGGCGGCGCTCTGGGAAGAGGTCAAGGACCGTCTCGACGAGAGCGCCCTCGGCATGTCCGGCGGCCAGCAGCAGCGCCTCTGCATCGCTCGCGCGATCGCCGTCGAGCCCGAGGTCATCCTGCTCGACGAGCCCTGCTCGGCCCTCGACCCCATCGCCACCGCCCGCATCGAGGAGCTGATGCAGGACCTGAAGCACCAGTACACTCTGGTGATCGTCACTCACAACATGCAGCAGGCCTCGCGCGTGTCGGACCTCACCGCCTTCCTCTACCTGGGCGAGCTGATCGAATACGGGCTGACGGAGAAGATCTTCATCAACCCGATGAAGAAGCAGACCGAGGATTACATCACGGGGCGGTTCGGGTAGTCCCCGCGAGCGATTCGAAAGGAATATCAAATGGAACGAAGGCTGGACCAGGATCTCGATCGGGTACGCCAGGCCCTGCTGAGGATGGGCGGCATGGTGGAGGGGATGGTCGCCAAGGCGACGCAGGCCCTGCTCGAACGGGACCATCAACTTTGCATCAAGGTGATCGAGAGCGACAACGAGGTGGACCATCTCGAGATCGAGATCGACGAGGCCTGCCATCTCATCCTGGGGACGAAGCAGCCGACGGCCGTCGACCTTCGCTTCCTCGTGGCGGTGATGAAGATCAACAGCGACCTCGAGCGGATCGGCGACTCGGCGGTGAACATCGCCCAGTCGGTGGTGCAGTTGAACGACCAGCCGCCGCTCAAGCCGTACATCGACCTGCCGCACCTCTCGGAGCTCGTCCAGGAGATGGTGCGCAGGAGCCTCGACGCCTTCGTACGGCGGGACACGGCGCTGGCGACGGAAGTCTGCCGGTCGGACGACGCGATCGACGGCCTCTACAAACAGCTCTTCCGCGAGCTGCTCACCTACATGATCGAGGACCCCAAGACGGTGAGCCGCGCCCTCCACCTGCTCCTGATCTCCCGCAACCTGGAGCGCATCGCGGACCATGCCACGAACATCGCGGAGGACGTCATCTACTACGTCGAAGGCCGCGACATCCGTCACTCCGACGGTACGCCTGAGCCCACCCGCAAGGCGATCTGAGTCCCGCCGAGCGGCGCGGCAGACTCGGGGGTGGTGGTAAAGTCTTCGAGTCTAGGAGAGGTGGTCCATGGGACGCGACGAAGTTCTGGCTCGGCTGAAAGCGCATCACGAGGAAATCGAAGGCTTTGGGGTGGAGTCTCTCCGCCTTTTCGGCTCGGTGGCTCGCGAAGAGGCCTCCGCTGAAAGCGACGTGGACCTCCTGGTCAAATTTCGCGAGACCCCCTCCTTCTCCGGCTACATGAAGCTGCGGATCTTCCTTGAAGACCTCCTCGGTGCCCGCGTCGACCTCATCACCGAATCCGGTCTCCGGGAGAGGGTCCGGCCTTTCGTAGAGCGGGATGCGATCCGTGTCGCGTGAGGCCCTGCTTCATGACATGCAGCCGCTGACCGCTCCTTCCCTCGACGAGATCCGCGCCGCCCGGGAGCGCCTGGCGGGCGTCACGGTGCGCACGCCGCTGGTGCGCCTGAATGCCGAGGGCGTGGCGGCGGAGGTCTGGCTCAAGCTGGAGAACCTCCAGCCGATCGGCTCCTTCAAGCTGCGGGGCGCCGCCAATGCCATGCGCCTGGCCGGTCCCGAGAGGCTGCGGGATGGCGTCTACACCGCGAGCGCCGGCAACATGGCCCAGGGCGTGGCGTGGAGCGCCCGCGAGCTCGGAGTGCCGGCCACGGTGATCGTTCCCGACCAGGCGCCCGCCACCAAGATCGCCGCCATCGAGCGCATGGGCGGCCGGGTGCTGAAAGTCCCTTTCGAACGCTGGTGGCAGGTGATGGAGGAGCACTCCTTCCCGGGGCTCGCCGGCCTCTTCGTCCATCCCGTGGCGGACCGGGCGGTGATCGCGGGCAACGGCACCGTCGCCCTTGAGATCCTGGAGGACCTCCCCGATGTCGACACCGTCCTGGTGCCCTTCGGCGGTGGCGGGCTCTCCTGCGGCATCGCCGCGGCGCTCGCCGCTCTTCGTCCGGAAGCGCGCGTTTTCGGCTGCGAGGTGGCGACCGCCGCGCCGCTCTCCGCCTCGCTCGCCGCCGGCTCCCGCGAGACGGTGGAGTACCGGCCGAGCTTCGTCGACGGCATCGGCGGCAAGAACATCCTGCCGGAGATGTGGCCCCTCGTCAGCTCGCTGCTCGCCGGCGCCCTCGTAGTTTCCCTCGAAGAAGTGGCCGCCGCCGTCCGCCTTCTCGCCGAGCGCCACCGGGTCATCGCCGAAGGAGCCGGCGCCACGCCGCTCGCCGCCGCCCTGGCGGGCGTCCCTGAAGCGCGCAAGGTGGTCTGCATCGTCTCCGGCGGCAACCTCGACGCCGCCAAGCTCTGCGCCATTCTGGAAGGCCGGGTGCCGTAGTTCTACTTTGTCAGATAGAGGCAGTCGTCCCGTGGGCGCCCTCATCACCCCGGCCCTCTTCTCCCCGCCTCCCTCCCATCCGCCGGGAGAAGAGGGAGAAGTTTGTCTGAAGAGTCTTGGGATCGCGCTCCTTGCTTCTTCATTCCCCTTCTCTCCCGGCGGTTGGGAGGGAGGCGGGGAGAGAAGGGGGTAGGGGGTTATGAGGGCCGGCTCCGAAGGAGCCGTGGTATGTAGGGCGATCTGACAAAGTAGAAGTAGGGATAACCGGAAATAACCGGGGATAACCGGGAAATAACCGGGGATAACCGCGCCGGCCGGGAGGAGCTCCCGGCCGGCGTGTAGGGCAGCAGGGTCTACTGGTAGGTCACGGTCAACTGCGGGCGGTTGGCCACCGTGGCGTTCTCACCCGCGAAGAAACCGATGTAGTCGAAGCCGAGGTCGTCGTTGTCGTCGAGCGTGCAGTAGACGCGGAGCTGCGTCGTGCCCGTCTTGTTGACGGCGCTCCGGCCGGCTGCGCTCAGGGTGCCTGTCGAGGCCGAGCCGTCGGTGGCCGGGCTCGACAAGGTGGCCACGTTGGTGGCCGTGGCCGCCGCCTGCCAGTCGGCGAAGGCGAAGACCGTGGAGCCGCCGAAGCCGCCGGTCACGATGTCGGCGATGCAGGAGCCGTGGGTGGTGAAGGGGCTGGTGCCGGAGATGCTGCCGCGCACCAGGCGCAGGGTCGCCGAGAGGATCGTCGCGCCGTCCGGGATCGACGAGGTGTCGAAGGAGACGATGCTCTTGTACTGCTCGTCCGCGTCGGTGTCGCCGACCCGCAGGGCGATCGTGGTGTTGTCGGTCGCGTTGCCGCCGCCGCCGACGTTACCGGTCTCGCCCGATTCCCAGATGCGGCCGTCCTGAGCCGCCACGGAGTTGAAGGTCACCGTCGTCGAGGTGCCGGTCACCGTCAGGGTCCGCGTTGCCGATCCAGTGCCGCCGCCGCTATCGGTCACCGAGGCGGTGATCGTGTGGGTCCCCACCGAGAGCGTCGTGGTGCTGAACGAGGCGCCGCCGCCGATGATGCCGTTGAGGCTCGAGGTCCAGGTGAGGCTGCCGGAGATCGTGCCGTCCTCGGCGTCCGTCGCCGTGCCGCTGAAGGTCACCGAGGTGCCCTGCGTCACCGACGTGCCGTTGGCCGGCGCGGTGATGGTCACCACCGGCGGCGTGTTGCCCGGGCCGCCGCCGATCTGCACGCCGGCGGCGTAGACGTCGATCGAGTCGGCGCCGCCGCCGCCCTCGTTGCGGTTGTCGGTGAAGATGGTGATGAGCTGGTTGCCGACGACGTCCAGGCCGTTGTAGTCGCCCCACTCGAACGAGTCGTCGACCTGCGGCGAGAGCACGCTGGTCAGGCGGGTGGGCGTCGCCCAGGTGTTGCCGCCGTCGGAGGAGACGGCGTAGAAGATGTCGACGCCCACGCGGGTCGGGCTGCGGCGGGTGTCGTAGAACATCACGTAGACCTTGCCGTCCGGTCCGACGCCCACCCAGGGGTGGAAGCGGTCGACCGTGCTGGCGTCGGCCGTCTCATGCGGGGTGCGCACCGACCAGGAGGCGCCGCCGTCGCGGGAGAAGGCGACCTGGATGCGCCCGTGGTTGTTGGCGGCCGTCCCGGACTCGGCGGCGGTGGTGTCCGTCCAGGCGGCGTAGATCGAATTCCCGAAGGCGCCGTTCGAGACGTCGGCGTCGGCGGAGGCGTAGATGAAGGCGCGGCGGGTCTCCATCGCCGGGATGTTGAAGTCGTAGCCGTCCTGCGTGTTGGCCACGGTCACGGCCGCGTTGAAGCTCGTGCCGCCGTTGGTCGACTTGCGCGTCAGGATGGTCTTGCCGTCGGTCGCCGGCCAGAAGTAGTGGACATTGCCGCTCTTGTCCGTGGTCAGGTCGCAGCCGATGCCCGACTGGGCGGCGCCGCTCGACATCGTCAGCGGAGCGCTCCAGGTGTTGGCGAAGTCCGTCGAGCGGGAGAACTTCAGGGTGTTGTTGTCGTGCCAGCACTGGTAGATGTTGTCGCGGAACGGCGAGGTCGCGAACTTGTCGACGTGGATGTACTGCTTGTCGCTGGTGCTCGCCGAGGTGACCTCGCGCCGGCCGTCGCCGGGGGTGATCGTCGCCAGGTCGTTCCAGGTGGCGCCGCCGTCGGCGGAGCGGTACACCCAGACGTTGCACACCGCGCCGCAGCCGCCGAGGGTGGAGGTGTAGACGAAGGCGCCGTTCGAGGACCAGTCGACCGTGGGGTCGCAGCAGGTGTTGCCCTGCGGCAGGGCGGCGGCCTGGGTCCAGGAGGTGCCGCCGTTGCTCGAGAACCACATGATCTGGCCCGCGCCGGGACCGTTCGATCCGGCGACCACTTTGTTGGTGTCCGTCGGGTGGATCTTCACCGCCGACTCGGCGCCGCCGGTCGGCGAGGTGACGCGCACGTCGCCCGCCAGGGCCTTGGCCTGGATCTCTTGGAACTCCTTCTCGGTGAAGCCGTTGCGCTGCACGACCTCGAAGCGGCCGTCGCGGACGACGGCGCCCTTGTACAGCTTGCCGCTGACCAGGTAGCCGCCGTATTTCATCTGGAAGATCTGCAGGGCGCTGCGCGGATACTGGGCCGCGCCGGTGCGCTTCATGCCCGGGTTGGCCTTGCGCATCTCGATGCGGAAGAAGACGGGGATGGGGTCCCTGAGCTCCTGCTCGTTGGCGGCGAGGACGGTGAGGTCCTCCTTGGTCACGGCATAGTTGCGGTCGTCCCAGGGACCGAGCTTGACGAACGAGGGGTAGTCGACCCGGGCATCGACGCCTCGGCTGCGGTCGATCGGTTGTGCCGTGGCTGCCGCGCCTGCCGCGGACAACGCGGCGGCGGCGACCAGGCCGGCTGAGAGGATGGCGCGCCAGCGATGAGAAACACCGTTGCAATTCATGGTTCATCTCCAATGGATAGCTGGCAGCTAGCTTGCCGCGAGCCGTGAGGACGGGTTGAACGGCTCCCAAATGCTGAAAACCGTACGCTGGCGTGATGGAGCCTTCAAGAAATTGAGTGCTCGCCGGGGGTTAAAGGGGACAAGGAGCGGCAGGGCGGTATACTTGCCGCTTCTCATGCCGAACGAGTCATGGTCCCGTCTCCCGCGAGGCAATGCCGGGTGGCTGCCTTCGGGCGTCATCGTCGCGGTCCTCGCGCTTGTTTTGCTCCTGTCCCTGGGCGGGACGGCGGCAGCCAGCCCGGGGGAGGAGCTCTGGCGGTCGCGGTCCGGCGACGATCCGCGCTGGGCGAGCCCGGGTTTCGACGATTCGGACTGGCGGCAGGT
>Ga0126305_10000911_pt1 | contig 12858 bp, 11 predicted proteins | sample Plot26_FD_92536 | JGI IMG/M metagenome (GOLD analysis project Ga0126305, IMG submission 92536) | Serpentine soil microbial communities from UC McLaughlin Reserve, CA, USA - Plot26 | ecosystem: Environmental > Terrestrial > Soil > Grasslands | place: USA: UC McLaughlin Reserve, Lake County... | reverse complement strand
TGTACCTTCAACATGGGTGGCGCTTCCTTTCTCTCCGGACATGCCGGAGTTACGTGCTCGCTACACGAAGGATACGCCACCCGACTTTCTTTCGCCCTCATCCACAACTTCTGGTTATACCTCATCCTTCGTGCTCCTCCCAGTCTGTGGGATCGATGTGGGGGGTAGGGGCTGGGATAGACTCGCGTCGGTCAGGCATGGAGGTCCTCCTTCATGCTTGGCTAGGCTCCCGTCCCGTGCTGAGCGGAGGTGACGATGTATTCGCCGCGGTCCAGATCGTAGGCGGAAAACGGCAGACGCAGCGCGCCTTCACCGGTGGGGTTGATGTAAGGGATCAAGTCCTTCGTCACGGTAACAGGATCGGAAAAGCCCTCACAAGCAACGCTGACCTTGACCTTCGGCGGTGCCGGAGCGTCGAGATACACCTCATTTCGTACCCAGCTCTCGCCTTCTTCCGTGGTGTCGAGGTCCACCCGCCCGTTGGACCATATCGCCGTCTTGCCAGGCTGGATCTCGCCGTCGCTGTCCCCCGGGTCCATGGCAATCTTCACCCCTTGCATGGTCGTGGTGGGCACCAACGAGCCTGGGAAGGAGAACTTGATGCTGCTCAGTTTGACCACGCGGTCCCGGTAGTTGTTGGTGATGACCAGCCGGAGCACGATCTTGACCATTTCCGGTTCACCGGCGGCCTTCGCCGCGATCGGGAGATAGAACGCCTTGCCGCTTTCGATAGGTTGGACGTCAATGCTGATCTCTGGGGCATCCATGGGTGGTCTTCTCCTCTGGTCATCTCACGTTCATAAGGCGTTGTAGATCGAGGCGCGCGGCCGCCGACACTTCTCCTGACCGCACGAGGGCGGTTGAAGACTTGGTCCGATCGTCTGCCATCTCATGAGGCGAGACACGGCGCCCGTTCGTTACACGCAGCGAGCGGGATTGCGCGGCCAGACTGCAGCGTTCAATGTGGGGTCCAGACCGCGAGGCTCGCCTTGGCCTCGTCGCACTCGCCGCACGCCCCGGCTGGATGAAGGAAGATCGTTTCGTTCTCCCGGAGACGAGCGAGGGCCGCCGCCACGATGTCGCGCGAGCGGGCAAGGCGGGCCTCTGCATGGCCGACGCCGCCGCGGCGCTGTTGCCCTTCGGCCTCGAGCCACCCGTCGAGGAGATTGAAGTTCTGACAGCAATGGTCGACCTCGCCGTATTCGATGCGGGCCGGCTGTCCGTCTAGGAGAACCGTCGAGTAGTAGGGGAGCCGGTAACGCACACCGGCCATGTTCTCGGCGAGGTGCGCGGTGGTGTTCGCGTCGTGCCCCACCCCGAGCAGGAGCACCTGTCCATCGAGGGCATGGACGCGGCCGACGGGACTGTCCAGGCCGTGGGGCACTTCGATGGGATGCGCCGCGGTGATTTCCTCTGCTCTCGGGCCGATGGCGGCGAACGCATGCGGGCTGTCGCTGCGAAGGACTCCTGGCATTCTCCAGAAGGTATCCGCCACCACGCCCATGCCGAGGCACGGAGTTGTCTTCGGGTCGAAAGGGTGATCGTCATCGTCCGACATGCTGGGCATGACCAGAGTGCCGGCGGGACCCAAAGCGGCCTGGAGCGCCTCGATCAAACCTTGCGGCCCACCTTCCACCGGAGCCACTTTCGAAAACGCCGTGTGCACGACCAGGACGCCGCCGGGTTGCACTCCGAGCGTGCGGAGTTGCCGGGTCAATTCATCCCCTCACCCGTTCCGCTTCTCGAACTCCCGCATGAACTCGACCAGGGCGTCGATGCCCTCCTCGGGGAAGGCGTTGTAGATCGACGCGCGCAGACCGCCGACCGAGCGGTGGCCCTTGAGGCCGTCGAAGCCGGCGGCGGTCGACTCCTTGGCGAACTGCTTCTCGAGGTCCTCGGAGGGCAGGCGGAAGGTGACGTTCATCAGCGACCGGCTGTCCGGGGCGGCGTGGCCGCGGTAGAAGCCGGTGCGGTCGATCTCGGCGTAGAGCTTGCCGGCCTTGCGCTCGTTCAAGTCCGCCATCGCCTCCAGCCCGCCGTTCGCGACCAGCCACTTGAGCACCAGGCGCAGGATATAGATGCCGAAGACCGGCGGCGTGTTGTAAAGCGAGTGGTCGGCGACGTGCGTCGCGTACTGGAGCATCGTCGGCAGCGACTCGGCGCCCCGCTTCGCCAGGTCCTCGCGGATCACCACCACGGTGAGGCCGGACGGCCCGAGGTTCTTCTGTGCGCCGCCGTAGATGAGGCCGTAGCGGCCGACGTCGATCGGCCGCGAGAAGATGTCCGACGAGGCGTCGCAGACCAGCGGCACGCCGCCCACCTCGGGCTCCGATTTCCACTCGGTGCCGAAAATCGTGTTGTTCGAGGTGTAGTGGACATAGGCGGCGCCGGGCGTCAGCTTCAATTCGTCCTGACGCGGGATGCGGGCGAAATTCTCCGCCTCGGTGGTCGCGGCGACGTTGACCTTGCCGACCTTCTTGGCTTCCTTGACCGCCTTTTGCGACCACGAGCCGGTGACGATGTAATCGGCCGTCCCGTCCGGAGGGAGCAGGTTCATCGGCACCATCGAGAACTGGGTGCTGGCGCCGCCCTGCAGGAACAGCACGTGGTAGCCCTCGGGGATGCGCGCCAGGGCGCGGAAGTCGGCCTCGGCGCCCTGGATGATCTCGTCGAAGGCCGGCGAACGATGGCTGATCTCGAGCACCGACATGCCGACGCCCGGCAGGGTGACGAGGTCGCGCTGGGCCTCCTCCAGAACCGGCATGGGCAGCACCGCCGGCCCCGCCGAGAAGTTGTAGATGCGAGCGCTGCTGGTGATCGTGGCGGTGGACATCGATGATCTCCTCTGGTCTTTTCTGTCAGACAATTAGAGCGCGATCAGTTGCAGGTCGAGCACGTCGGCGTTGCCGCCGCGGATCTCGTCCAGGACGGCCGGCGTGGGCGCGTGGTCGAGGTTGATGCGCGCCACGGCGGCCTCGGCGCCCTCGAAAACGATGTTCTCGGTTTCCTGGACGTTCAGGTTCGCCGCGCGCAGGTGCTCGAAGACGTGCGCCAGGACGCCCGGGCGGTCGCGATGCCGGACGACCAGCATGTGCGAGGCGGGGGTCTTGCGGGCCAGGTTCACGACGTTGGGCACCTTGCCCGTCTCCATGTAGGTGCGGACGATGCGGACCGTCTCGGCGGCGATCGCCTCCTGTGCCTGCGTGGTCGAAGCGCCGATGTGGTGTGTGCCGTAGACGCCGGGCAGGCCGATGATCGGGTCGTTCATCTCGCCGGTGGCGGTCGCGGGCTCGGAGTCGAAGACGTCGAAGCCCACGCGCAAACCTTTCTCTTGGAGAGCGGTGGTCAGCGCCGCGTGATCGATCAGCTCGCCGCGGGAGGTGTTGATCAACATGGCGCCCGGTTTCAGCTTCGCGAGGATCGCGGCGTCGACGAGCCCCCGGGTTTCGGGCTGGAGGGCCAGGTGCACGCTGAGGATGTCGCAGCGCGCGGCCACCTCGGCGGGCGACGGCGCCAGGGCAACCGGGATACCCGCAAGCTCGAGCTCCTGTGCCTCCGCGTCGGAGAGCGGGCGGTCCTCGCCGTCGAAGCGCCGGCTCCAGAGGACGATGCCGAGGCCGAAGGCGGCGGCGCGGCGGATCACCTCGGTGGCGATGTTGCCGGCGCCGAGCAGGCCGAGGGTCTGGCCATGGAGCCCCTGCGCCTTCGAGTACTCCTTCTTGTTCCACCGTCCGGCGCGCAGCTCGGTGACGTTGTCCGGCACCCGGCGGTCGAGCGCCAGGATCAGCGCCATCGTCAGCTCGGCGACGGCGATCGAGTTCTTGCCCGGGCAGTTCGACACGTAGATGCCGCGGCGCGAGGCCGCCGCCACGTCGATGGTGTTGTAGCCCGCGCCGGCGCGCACCACGAGCGAGAGCCGGCCGGCGTTGAGCATCGCCTCGGTGACCTTGGTGCTGCGCACCACCAGGACGTCGGCCTGCGTCTCGGCGATGGCGCGGGTCAGCGCCTCGTCCTTGAGCTCGGGCTGCTGGACCACCTCGCAGCCGGCGGCCTGGAGCCCTTCGATACCACTTTTCTCGAAATTGTCGGCGATCAGCACTTTCATCGCGTGATGTCCCCTGCTAGATCAGATGCACGATCAGGCCGTCGCGGAGCTTGGGTTCGAACCAGGTCGACTTGGGCGGCATGATGCCGCCGGCGTCGGAGATCGCCATCAGGTCGTCCACCGTCACCGGGTACAGCGAGAACGCGACCGCCGCGCGGCCGCCGTCCACCGCCTGCTCCAAGGCCGCCGTGCCGCGGGCGCCGCCCACGAAGTCGATGCGCGGGTCGGAGCGTACGTCGCCGATCTTCAGCAGGTCCGCGAGCACGGCCCGCTGCAGGATCGACACATCGAGCTGGTCGATGCGGTCGGCGCCTTCCTGGCGCGCCGCTTCCAGGTCGAGCGTGTACCAGTTGCCGTCGACGTACATCGAGGCCTCGCCCTTGCGCGACGGCGTCGCCGGCCCCGGGCGTACCGGCAGCTTGGCTCCCACCGCCGCCAGGAAATCCGCCGGCGAGCGGCCCGCCAGGTCTTTGACGATGCGGTTGTAGGGGAGGATCCGCACCTGGTCGTCGGGGAAGGCGACGGCGAGCATGGTGTCGAACTCCCCCGTGCCGCCGTCGCGGCCGAGGACCCCCCGCGCCCGCGCGGCGCTCGCCGCCCGGTGGTGGCCGTCGGCGATGTAGAGCGCGGGGATACGGTCGAAGGCGGCGGCGAGGGCGTCGGCGTCCGCGCCGGGGCCGACGCGCCAGAGGGTGTTGGTCACCCCGTCCTCGGCCGTGAAGTCGTAGAGCGGGTCCGTCGCGCAGACGCGCCGGGCGATCTCGTCGACCTCGGCCGAGGCGTGGTAGGTGAGGAACACGACGCCGGTCTGGGCCCGCAGGTCGATCATGTGGCGGGTGCGGTCGTCTTCCTTGTCGCGCCGGGTGAGCTCGTGCTTCTTGATCAGGCCCTGTTCGTACTCGTCGAGCGAGTAGCAGGCCGCCAGCCCGGTCTGCTCGTGGCCCTCGGCGCGGAGCCGGTAGAAGTAGAAGCCCGGCTCGGGATCGAGGGTCAGAGGCGCCGCGCGCCGCAGCTCCTCGAAGCTCTTCACCCCCTGCGCATAGACCTCGTCCGCGTGGGGATCGGTACCGGGGGGAAGGTCGATTTCGGGACGTGTGACGTGGAGGAAGCTGAGCGGGTTGCCGTCCGCCTGCGCCCGGGCCTCCTCGGTGTTGACGACGTCGTAGGGGACGGAGGAGACGCGGGCGGCCGTCTCGGACACGGGGCGCAGCGCTTGGAAGGGTCGGATCTTTGCCATGGCGCCCATCTTATGCGCAGTCGGCCCGGCCCGGGGAGGGGGAAAGGCGAACCCGCCGGCCAGAGCGGAGCGGCGGGTTCGCGGATCGGTGGATGCAGGGTCAGGCTTTAATCGTCGTTACCGTGCCCAATGATCAACGTGTAGTTGACACCGGTGTCCGGCTGGCCGGGCTGGATCATGCGCAGGTTGAGGGTATGCGTGCCGGGCCGCAGCGGCTTCAGGAGCAGGAAGTACCCATCGGCCACCGCGGTGGAGCGGTCTCCCGGAGCGAATCCGAGATCGGTGATGAAGGACGGATTGGGAACCTCCAAGGTGAAACCCCCGGGCTGGCTCTGGGCGCGGAAGGCCAGGAGGTCGTTCACAGGGACTCCGTCGAGTGTGACCGCGAAGGAGACGGCGGGTGCCACGGGGACGCCGCCGTTGACGTCACACCGTACCTTATCCAGAAGCGTCGCCATCTGAAGGCAGGGACTCCCCGCCGGCGGAAACTCGGGCGAGAAGCTCAGGAACACTCCGCCCAGAGACAGGAAGATCGCCTTGCCGCCGGGGATTTCACAGGTCCGGTTCACGACACCCCCGAAGGTGCTCGCCAGGAACCACACCTTCCCATCCTGGTTACGGTCACAGAACCTGCCATCGGGATCGAGCGCCGGGTTGGTCGCGATGGGCTCCGCGGACAACCAGTTGGCCCATTTGCTGGCGAGCTCGCTGTACGTCTTGCCCTGGTACTCCTCGCCAGGCTCGACGACTTTGTTTGCGATCAAGTTATCGTCGGCGAACGCCGCTCCCGCCATCAGAAGACCGATCACCGCGACTGCACTCTGGAAAACCTTCTTGTTCAGTTTCATATCCTTCTCCTTTTCAGTTTCGTTCGGTTTAAGCCGCGGCCCCTCGAAGAGGACCGCGGCGTTCGTTCGTACATAGGGGAAATCGGAAAGCGCGGGAAAAAGACGACAGGGCGAGGTCTACGCGGACAAAAAAGCCTACCGCCTGCCGCCCCGCACCGCCCGCACGCGGTTCGTGCTGCCCTTGTAATATCTGGATACGGCGCCGTAGCGGTCCACCTCCCATGCATCTCCGTTGGCACTGGCGTTGGACGTCGAGGTCCAGTAGTCCGTGAACGAGCAACTGCCGGTCAAAACGGTGGCGCCGGGCACGCAGTTGGTGTTGAACGCCGCATGGACCGCCCGCTCGCGTTGGAAGTCCACGATGCTCAGGAGCTCCCGCGCGTTCGGAATGCGCCAGTCCTTGTGGCCCCCGAAGGTCGCGCTGTTGACGTCCTCCAGCCAGTCCCAGACCGTTTCCTCGGCGCTGTTGCCGGACCACCAGTAGATGTTGTACTGATCGTGCAAGAAGTCGCCGTCGTTGCTCTTCTTCTCCCAGACCAGCCCGGTGTTGTCGTCGGTGATCGTGCCGTCGCCGTTGTCGGTGAAGCTCAAGGGCGCGCCCGCCCGCACCATGCCGTCGTCCGGCACGGCGACCGCTCCTGGAATGCCGTCGTTCTTGTCCGCGGGGTACGGCGTGAGCTGTCCGGTGGCCGGGAAAGCCCCAGGGCCGGACGAGCCTCCCCGCACCGCCCGCACGCGGCGGCCGCCGATTTTGTCACCCACGTACAGGTCGCCTTCCCAGAAGCTCACGTACCATGCCATGCTCGTGCTTCGGGCCCACGTCGTCGACGACCAGTAGCCGGCATCGGCGGTGCAGCTTCCGGTCAAGACGGTAACCCCGGCCACGCAGTGGTTGTTGAACGCCCTTCCGACCCTCGGCGAGGGGTTCTCGTAGTTGACGAGGCTTGCCAGCTCTTTCGCGTTCGGCAGGCGCCAGTCGCCGTAGCCCGCGAAGCCGGTGCCGCCTTCGGCGTTGACGTCGTCCAGCCAGTCCCAGACCGTATCGACAGGGGCGGCGCCGAGGCTCCAGGTATAATTCCTGTCCTTGTCGTGCAGCCCGCCGTCGTCGCTCTTCTTCTCCCACATGAGCCCGGTGATGTTGTCGGTGATCGTGCCGTCGCCGTTGTCCGTGTAGCTGAAGGGCGCGCCTGCCTGCACCGTGCCGTCGTCCGGCACCGCGACCGCCCCCATGATTCCGTCTCTCTTTTCCGCGGGGTACGCCGTGGTCTGCCCGGTGACCGGTAAATCAAGGGCCCCGGCGGCGCTCGCCGAGCCCAGAGCCAACGTCGCGCATAGGATCCTCAACAGAGACCGAAGTCTTCTCGAGTTCATTTTCGTTTTCCTCTTCAAAGGTTGTTAAGCCGCGGCCCTTGAGAGGACCGGCGGCGTTCGTACACAGGAGAAATCGGAATCCGCGGAGAAAAGACGACAGGGGTTTATTCGGGTTATCTCGACCTTGTCAGGCAAAGGCGGTGTCGCCCCCGTGGGCGCCCTCATCACCCCGGCCCTCTTCTCCCAGCCTCCCTCCCGGCCTCCGGGAGAAGAGGGAGAGATTTGTCTGATAGAGCTTTAAAGCTTCTTCATTCCCCTTCTCTCCCGGCGGCCGGGAGAGAGGCTGGGAGAGAAGGGGGTAGGGGTTATGAGGGCCGGCCCCGGAGGTGGCGCGTTCTTCGGCGAGTCAGCGCGGCGAGCGGTAGGACGCAGCCTTCCCGGGTCGTCCCCAGGTCTCGTAAAGCGCGGCAAGGCGGGCATGATTGTCCCGAGCCTCGCTAGCCTCGCGGGTCTCGGGGCGATCGGAGCCGGGCGCCGCCTGGAGGATCTCGGACGCGCGGAGCAGGCTGGCCTCGGCTTCGGCAAAGCGGGAGAGCCTCGTATAGGCCTCCCCGAGGAGGCTCTGAATCTCCCCGAGCCGCCAGTCCCCGGCGGGACCATTGCTCTGCTGGACCTCGAGCGCGTGACGGAGCAGAGGCTCCGCGGCGGCGGGGCGGCCCTGGGCGAGGTAGACGCGGGCGAGGCCCAACTCCTGGCGGGCGACGGCCGGATGGTCCGCACCCAGGGCCGGCCGGGAGATCGCCAAGGCTTCTTCGTTGCTCGCCGCCGCCTCGGCGAGCTTGCCTTGGTGCCGCAGGGCGCCCGCGAGGTTGGCGAGGCGCTGCCCGTTGATGGGATGCTTTCTTCCCAGGATGGCAGTGCTGATGCCCAGCGCCTCGCGAAACATCGCCTCGGCGGCCGCGTGATCGCCGCGCTCGTTGACGGTCAGGGCCAGGTTGGCGAGCGCCGTGGCGGTGTCCGGATGCCTCGGACCGCTCGATTTTCGCGTCACCGCCAGGGTCTCTCGCAACAGGGTCTCGGCGCCGGCCCGGTCGCCCTTCCGCCGCAGGAGGAGACCGAGATCGCTCATGCTGGTCGCCGTCTCGTGGTCGGCCGGTCCGAGCGCCTTGCGCCGGATCGCCAGGGCCGAACGGTAGCGCGCCTCGGCCTCGTCCAGATGACCCTGGTCGAAGAGCACCCGGCCGAGCTCGCTGTGCGTCACGGCGACGTCCGGGTGGTCCTCGCCGAGGACCTGCCGCCGCATCGCGAGCGCCTCTTCGAGCGTGGCGCGGGCGGCGTCGAGGTCCGCCTTCTGTTTCAGGGCGACGCCGAGGTCGTTCAGGCTCTGGGCCAGCTCGGGGCTCGGCCCGAGGGTGCGGCGCCCGATGGCGACGGCCTGGTCGAGCAGCGGCAGGGCCAGATCGTAAGCTCCGCGCCGCTCGTAGATCCGGCCCAGGAGGGTCAGCATTTCGCGCTGCAGCTCGGGCTGAGAGGCGAGGTCTTTCCGCACCCGGGCCGCGCCGGCGTCGAGCAGGCTCCTCACCGTCGGCTCATGGTGATCGGCCTCGTACGGATCGGCGTTGGTCAACAGGCCGGTCAGGAAGTCGCTCACCTGGGCCGCCTTCCGCGCCTCCAGGCGCACCCGATCCCGTTCGCCGGCGAGCCGGGTGCCGTAAAACGCCACGACCGCGGCCAGGGCAAAGACGGCCACCGCGGCAGCCGCCAGGCTGCGCGCGTTGCGGCGCGCGAACTTCCGGGTCCGGTAGGCCAGGGAATCAGGGCGGGCGAGGATCGGCTCCTCGGCGAGGTAGCGGCGCAGGTCTTCGGCCAGGGCGCTGACGGACGCGTAGCGCTCCTCGGGGCGTTTCTTCAAGGCCTTGGCGGCGATGATCTCGAGGTCGCCCCGAAGCTCGCGCCGCAGGCGTTGGTCGTGGACCCCGTCGGACAGGCGGTCGGGCTCGGTCTCCAGGATCGCTCGGAGCAGGCCGGCCGGCGAGGTCCCGGTCTTGCCGGCCGGATGGCGGCCCGTGAGGAGGAGATAGAGCAGGGCGCCCAGGGCGTAGACGTCCGTGGCCGTGGTGACGCTCTCGCCCATGACCTGCTCGGGCGCGGCGAACGCCGGCGTGAAGGCGCGTCCCGCTTCCCGCGTCAACCAGGTCGGCGCGCCGTCCCCGTCGCCGTCCCCCGCGAGGAGCTTGGCGATGCCGAAGTCGAGCAGCTTCACCCGGCCCTCCTTCGACACCATGACGTTCGACGGCTTCAGGTCGCGGTGGACGACGAGGTTCGAGTGAGCGTGCGCCACGGCGGCGAGCACGTCGAGGAAGAGCCGCACGCGGGACTGGACGTCGAGGGCCCGGTCGTCGCACCAGCGGTCGATCGGCTCGCCCTCGACGTACTCGAGCACCAGGTACGGCTGGCCGGCCATGGAGACGCCGGCATCGATCAACTGGGCGATGTGGGGATGTTTCAGGCGCGCGAGGATCGTGCCCTCGCGGCGGAAGCGGGAGGCGCCCGCGGCGCCCAGGAGCGCGGTGGAGAGCAGCTTGACCGCGGCCGTCCCCTCGAAGTTGCCGTCGTTTCGCCGCGCCAGCCAGACGCTGCCCATACCCCCGGTGCCGAGAGGTCGCACCAGCGTGTAGGCGCCGAAGGCCTGTCCCACGAGGTGAGACTCGGCGACGCCGGCGAACACCTCCTGCGCGTCGTGCTCCAGGTAGTTCTCGTCACGCACGGCCCGTTCTTCGCCGAGGAGAAGCTCGAGGTCCGCGGCAAGCGCGGGGTCTTCGCTCTCCAGGCCGGCGAGGTACCGCTGCCGTTCCTCGCCGGAGAGCTCGAGCGCCTGGTCGAGGTGGGGGCTGACGAGCCGCCAACGCTCGCTTTTCAATCGAGAAACCCTGCGCGCAGCGAATGGCGAAGATAGATCCGCGCTTTGTCCCAATGCCGTTGCACCGTGCGCTCGCTGGACCCCCGGAGGTTGGCGATCTCGGCGAAGGTGAAGCCGCAGAAGAACTTGAGGTCGACGACGTGCGCGATCTCCGGCTCCACGGCGGCGAGCTCGTCGAGCGCCTGACCGAGCCGCTCGATCTCTTCGGCGTCGCCCGGCGGGGCCGAGTTGCCCACGTCCTTGCCGTCGATCGAGGTGATCTCGAAGCCGCCGCCGCGCTTCCTGGCGTGACGGCGGCGGAGACCGTCGATGATCAGGCCGCGCATGACCCGTGCCGCATAGGTGAGGAACCGGGCGCGATCGGGGAAGGCCACCCCTTGACGCTGCGAGATGTCGAGATAGGCCTCGTGGAGCAGGCTGGTCGCGCCCAGCGAGGCGGCTGGACCCGAGCGCGCCAGCTCGCGTCGAGCGAGTCCGCGGAGCTCCCGGTAGAGCGCCGCAAAGAGCGCCTCGGAGGCTTGGCCGGCACCGGGATCGGCGGAGAGGGTCAGAGTCGAGAGGGGGAGCTCCAGTTCCACGGGTCGTCTCGCCGTCCTTTCGAGAGCGTGCCGAGTCCGAGGTTTTTGCGAAAAGCTTCGCTCACGCGGCTCTCGGCGCTGTCGAGGACAGGAACGTTCCCGCGGTCGGTTTCTCCTCACCCCACGCCCGAGTTCGTCTTACTTTGCCTTGAGTCCCGCCCTGCTAAGCGAGGAGAATTATGATCGCAACGAGGCAGAGAGCACTGGGTCGGCTTGCCCTGTTCCTCAATAGGCCCAACGGGCCGTGATCCCTCAGCCCAGGGCAACGCCCTGGGTCGGGTGGGCGGCACGGCGCCCGGGAAGGCCCGCGGGCCGATCCCACGAACCCAGCCCGATGGGCCGGGCTGAGGGAACCCAGGCCGTTGGCCCGGAATACGAGCGCTACTCGAACGTCACGGAAGCGCGAGGCACCATTTCGAGTTGATTTGGGGGTGCGATAAGCGGCGGGCTCGTCCCACTCTCGGGTTGTGCGCGGCTTTCATGGTGAAATCGGCGCCCTTCATCCCAAGAGGAGAATCACATGTCTCAAGTCGTCGCTTCCGTTACGTCCGCCGCGGGTCCGATCAACGGCAACGAGAACAACTCGAGCCCCGACTTCCAGTTCGTCGAGCTGCCCGCCAGCGGCAACCTCACGGTGACCGTCTCGGGGAACCCGAATTCCAACTCGATCTCCTTCAAGCTCTGGCGCGACATCAGCAACTGGCCGGACAAGGAGGCTACGGACGAAGTGCTGACCAACAATTCCACGTTCCCTGTGTCCGATGTCGACATGGGCGACAATTACTACATCGGCAACCCCAGCAACGCGGGTGGCCAGACCTTTGTGGTCACCTTCACGGCGGGCTGATCGAGCTGCCCGGGCCGCCCTCCCTCCTTGCGAGGAGGGCGGCCCCTGGTTCGGGCGGGTGGAGAGAAGGGGAGGCGCACCCGGATGATTTCGTTGTAGCATCGCGATGATGGCGTGCGGTGGGGCATGCATGTAGATCCCGGCAGCGTTTTGCAATAGGAAGAATCCATGGTACCTGAGCTCCCGTTGTTGATCGGACACTTCCTTCGGCGCGAGCTTCGCAGCCTTCGCTTGGAGTTGGAGGCGTATCCCGACGAGCAGCTCATCTGGTCCCTCCCGCCTGGGCTTCCGAACTCGGCCGGAACCCTGGCCCTTCACCTGGCTGGCAATCTGCGGCACTACGTGGGGGCCCTCCTCGGTGACAGCGGCTACATCCGAAACCGCGACGAGGAGTTCTCCGCGCGGGACATTCCACGCGTAGTGCTCCTCGAGCAGATCTCGGAGGCGGAGGCGGCCGTCGAATCGACCCTCCCCCTCCTGACTGAAGAGCAGATGTCGCTGCCGTTTCCCGAGCCCATTCGGGAGCATCATCTTCAGACGGGGGAGCTCCTGCTCCAGCTCGCGGTGCATCTCGCCTACCATCTGGGCCAGGTCAGCTACCACCGACGCCTCGTCACGGGCAATGTCCAGGGAGTCGGTGCCCTTTCCGCCGAAGAGCTTGTCGCGGCCCGATCCATCCTCGAGCCCCCGGGCGGCTAGTACGACGTGCCCGAAGTTCGTTCCGGGTTTGCGCTGCACCGAGAGCCTGGACGGCGGAACGACGTGACGGTTGAAGTGATTAGCAAAGCGAGCGATTCCTCCGCCTCGGAGACGCCCCGACGGGGGAGGCCTCCGAGACCTCTTCGTGACCCGTCTGGGGTCGTCTCTACGGAGCGTTGGAGGCAGGCCGGACGAACGGGGTTGAGGGCACGGTGTCGCCTTGACCCCACCCTCCGCCAACGCGTGATCGTCCCGTAGAGACGTCCCAGACGAGTCACCCCTACCGCTTCGGAATCGACAACGTCGGGGCGTC
>Ga0126305_10000910_pt1 | contig 12863 bp, 13 predicted proteins | sample Plot26_FD_92536 | JGI IMG/M metagenome (GOLD analysis project Ga0126305, IMG submission 92536) | Serpentine soil microbial communities from UC McLaughlin Reserve, CA, USA - Plot26 | ecosystem: Environmental > Terrestrial > Soil > Grasslands | place: USA: UC McLaughlin Reserve, Lake County... | reverse complement strand
TGAAAGAAAATCAGGCGTTAGTTCAGTACTCATTCTTGTGGATCCGACCACATCAACATAAATCACTGCAAACTCTAACTTTTGAGAAGTATGATCTCTTAGAAACTGGTCTGATTTTGCAACTGCAAGGTGATGATATTCAAAGCCTTCGACTAGAGCTCTCTTTATTCTTTTTTGACTTTCTTTAACAATATCGCTCATGTCAAAAGAAGTGGATCTCTGTCGTCGCATCTGAAATGTCTGCTTCATTTGGTGTATTCTCTAATATAAAAGCGGTAACACCCTATAGACACCGAAAAAGCTAAAGCTAACTCTTTCTATTATGCTATGTAAAGAATGCCTCATGGAATGACTAAGTTTGCTTCAGTGAAGACGACAACGACACCGACATCCCAACAAGAAGAACAACCATCAGTATCTTTTTACAATTCTAGGCGGTTGAAGCTGTATACACCAGCAGAAATTGAACACTGTGAAAACAGTGAAACTATTACGAAGTATATCAATGCAAAGACAATTCAAGCCAAGAATACAGGAGAATCGTACAAAACAAGGATACAATCTTTTGCTCAGTTTGTTTATAGACGCTATAATAAGAGACCTGTTGACGACTTTTTGGAGCACATTAAAGCTGGAGAGTATGATTCATACGATATTTTAACAGAATATGCTGGCTTTTTGAAGAATGGAAGACCTAATGAAAATAAACTTACCGCTAATGTTATTCGGGCTCTTGTAAAGACTGTGAGGAAATTCCTTCGCTTTAACAAAATCAATATCACCGCAGAGGACTTTAATGACAAGGTGGCCTAGCCTAACTGCAGTCCGTGCAGCCGCCACCGCCATCGCTTCCACCCTTACCCTGTATCGCTCCCCATTAGTGCCAGGTTATTTTTATTCATCGCCATAGTTGGCTATTTCGTCATGGTATGGTCCACGATAGTTTGGTTTGTCAACATTCTAGTTCAACTGAAGCAGTCATACAAAGAACCATAGAAGGAATTCAGAGAATGATAAGGGTCACTAACAACAGTCAAGGAACAGAAGAAGTGAACCAGGAAGAAGAGAAAGAACCAGCAATTAAAATTAATCCTGCAATGATGAGACATTGGGAATCAGAGATAAAGACTCTTCGAGATGCTCCAAGAGATGCAGACAAGTTAAGAAGTCTTTTGAAACTCAAACATAAAGAGTATGAAGAAGCAACACTCATTGAAGACGTACAAAGACTAGTTACAGAGATTGAAATGCTCAAGTTTGTGCTGTGCCTTGTGAGCAGAAGGGCAGAAGATGAAATGAAAAGAACGCAGGAGACTCAGGAAGAAATCGGTTAGACCTGTAGGTTTTTGGAGCCTAACAAATACTCCAGCTTAGGAGAAGGATCTTTTCTCGTTATTGTCTCCCTGGTGCTACTGCTGATGGATTGTTGATAGTCCAAGTAAAATGATCTTCTCCTGTATTCCCTGCTTCATCTGTTGCTCTTACAGTCACTTGGTGGGTGCCTCTGCTCAGTCTATCATAGACAACAGGACTTGTGCAGGATGTAAAACCTTGTCCATCTAGGCTGCATTCCGTATTGTCAACACCAACTGCGTCAGTTGCTTGAAATGTCACTCTGATATATGGTGTTGGTGTAGTATCCCCCTCTTCTAGCGCTCTATTTCTCCTATCAACCACTTGTGTAATTTCTACATTAGGTTCGGTAGTATCTTGTACCGTGACTGTAAATGTTTCTTGTGCAGTGTTGCCTGCTGCGTCGTCTGCGCTGCAGGTTACAACAGTCTCACCTATTGGGAATGTGTCGCCTGAATTGTAATCACAAGTAACGTCAACAGGTCCATCTACATTATCTATTGCGGAGGGTTCTTCATCAAATGAAACTTGTGTGCCATCTTGATCAGTTGCTTCCACTGTCATGTCTGCGGGTACTGTAATGACAGGCGGTATGGTGTCTTCTTCAACTTCCGCTGTCCCCCAGTCAGGGAATACATCAATAGCAGGATTGTTGCTCAGGTTTATCCTGTTGCTTCCATCCTCTGCATCCATTATGTAAATATCATCTCTGATCTCAAAAACAATCTTTGTACCATCAGGAGACCAGCTAGGATACATCTCTTGGTTGGGAGTGTTAGTCAGACGAGTCTGCTCGCTTCCATCGGCATTCATGACATAGATTTCATTATTGCCGTCTCTATTACTCATAAAAACAATCTTTGTACCATCAGGAGACCAGCTAGGATGCTCATCATTAGCAAGAGTAAAAGTTAGTCTTGTCAAGCCACTCCCATTCTCATTCACAACAAAGATTTCATGTGCCCCAGAAAAAGCAATTTTTGTACCGTCTGGGGACCAGTCAGGACTGTTATCATTTAAAGTAGTACCAGTTAACTGTCTCTGACCAGTTCCGTCCGCATTGATAACATGGATTGCAGAGCCGCCCTGACGTGGTGGAGTTTCAAAGGCAATCTTTGTACCATCAGGAGACCAGCTAGGTCCCAAATCATTACCTTCATTACTAGTCACCTGTCTGGGGTTACTTCCATCGGCATTCATAATCCAGATTTCTGTGCCTGTACCAGCGGTGCTTGGTCTATCGCTAGAAAAAGCTATCATTGTACTGTCACTAGACCAGTCGGGGTCACGGTCAAGAAAACGATCTTGGCTTATGTTTATCTGCTCGCTTCCATCGGCATTCATGACATAGATCTCATAGTTGCCGTCTCTGAGGCTACTAAAAGCGACTTTTCCATTCTCTCCTGGGAAAGTAGCGAATGCAGAAAGTTGGTTTGGTAATGATGATTGCAATATAGTATAACTGCTTGATGCAAAAAAGACTATTGTTAGTACACCAGTTAGTATAAAGCGAGACGCAGGAGTCTTCATTTATGCTCTGACTCCTCAATTGTGAAAGGTCTGTCCATTGTCTACAATGGAAGATATCAAGTAGCTAGATAAGGAGATGGACTAATTATTCTTTAAAAAACATTAAATCTAAAGAAGCAGAGAGTTTCACAGTACATTTACTCACTACCAAGAATAACCACATCATAAAGACAATAAACATTAGGTCAGTAAGTGTAAGACATGAAGGATTAAACAGCAAGGTGGAACGTCTGAGTGGAACCGTCAGAGAAAGAGAAGTTTAATGCGTGGAATGGATCACAAAGAATCAGCGCAGACATTGATGGAAGCTATGAGGATTTACCATAATTACATAAGGACACATCAAGGACTACACGGAAGAACACCAGCGGAGGCATCAGGGATTAGAATAGAAGGGGGCGAGAACAAATGGATGACGCTAATCAAGAATGCAATAAGAAAGTATAGTTCTTCTTTGCTCCACAAACCTCGGTCATAGTTGTTTCGATGAAACAAGAACCGTACTCAGCTATTGAAACGATACTGGATCAAACTTCGATAGAAGACGAAGAGTTACGAGAGATACTCCTAAAAAGGATGACTCAGTTTGAATTTAATGCAAATATACGTCTTTCATCACTAAAACCTAGGAAAGCAAATTAAATATTGAAGCGAACATTAACCGTGGCAGAAAAACATTAAATGAGTTCAATAATGATCAATCGAAAATAGTGGACCCATTCACCAATTGTAGGCGGTACTACGGCGAACATTGCCTAGATAAAATGGCTGAGACAAGTTTACCTTATTATCAGGTACAAACTGCGATAAGGGATGGAGACAAGCAACTTCTGAAAAAAGATATATATAAGATAACATGGAGAAAATGGACAGTAATCGTTATAATTGATAAACCATGCTCCTCCATTCACATAGAGACGGTTTATCGCGAGTAATCAGACCATAAACGTCTTTAATACCCCTTACCGCTCTCTATTTCAGATGGATAGCACTTCTGAAGCTCTTAATCCACCAAGCTGTCCTAAATGTGGCTCTCCTTTAGTACAGGAAAACGCTCCATTTTACGTTCGTGGACAGTATCTCGGTGACTTCGAGTCTGTGGTTTGTAAAACAAATTCTGATTATACTGCCTTGACTGAATTAGGATTCAAAGATGCAAGTATAATGGCAGAGGAACGACATCTTATTGGTCCTGCAGAAGAAGTTGATGACGAGGACAAAGAACTGAGAGAACAAAATAAGGATGACTTAGAAACAATTAAGAAGTCTCTTGAGTTAATTTTAGACTTGCGTATTTCTTCGCGTAGTCATTAGATGCTTTCTCAAGAAAGTCCATTGCCGCTTTATTATCTGCAATTTGCGGTACCAACATTAGTGCGTCATTCAATATCTGAAGTTGTTTCTTTCCCATGAGACCTCCAACCCAAAGACCTTCTACATGGTCGTATAGATTCTGCATTACAATACATAAGTTTGAAATACCATCTGCAAGTTTCTTGGCTTCTGGGCGATCGATGTCAGCTGCGATAGACTCTAGTTCATGTTCTGTATCTAGTAGTAATTTCTTTTTATTGGCAATGTTTTTTTGCTGTTCCTTTATCATCTCCATAATTTTGTCTCGTTCCCCTGGTGATGACATTATTTCAGATGACTAGCTGTATAGCCTAGATTTTAACCATTATCCTGACATTTTTCGCTCTCATCTCCCGCCAGTCACAAGCCCCAGAATCTCCCTTACAATCACCAGAACTCCTAATCGTTTGATTAATTAATATCTCTAGTGATGTTATTGCGACGTACCTATCTAGAGATAACCCAAGAAAGATAGGGAATTTGCTCCTACAGAGGGTCACAATAGTTCAAGTTTTAAGATGGATAAATGGAGCAATTGAAAGCGAAGAGTCAATCACTATGATCCTACATGAAACATGAATCTTACTTCAGAAGTCACAAGGATTATCAGACATTATGGAAATTCCATCACGGGGTTACAACATACGTTTATCACGCAAGGATTCACCAATACCGTTGACATAATAATTCTGAAGGATTAATGCTCTAATTTAGAGCATATTCACTTTAGAACACTCCTCCAGTTCACACGCTACACATCATAATCAATAGTTATTTTATTGGCAGTTGCTTGAAGTTATCGCAAACTGTCTCAAAAAAGCCCTGATAGTTCGCAAGTCGAGTAGAAGATAAGAGAGAAAGGATTTCCCTGCAGCGCGAGATTAGAAATATGATCGTGGAAGAAGGTTACTCGTATCAGATGATATTATCGAAACTTAACAATCGTATATCTTCCAGAACTTTAGACAGGTATTTGAGTGACATATTCCTAGGCCCTGAACGGTATTTACAACTCGTTGGACCTAACCCTGAAGAATTACGTCGAGAAGTAGAGATCTATACAGAGAGAACGACACAGTCAAGAATCGAAGTGCTCGAGATAGCCCGTAATCCTAACGCAAAGGACTCTGATCGACTTGAAGCTTATAGGTTATCTGAAGAGCTAAACGACGGCTATTGCTCGCTAGATTTGAATCTCCAGTTGCAATCATAAGGGCGTCACCAGATTTAGCTCGATATTATAGCAACATAGTGCAATCTGAGAGAGGCGCCAATCTGGAGTTGAACAATCCGAATGTATAACGCTGACTCTATAGCGAAAGAGGCGGCGTGGGCTAGAAGAGCTTTCTTGGAAAAGCTTGATGCTGCTAAGAGAATAGGAAAAATAGAATAAATGACAAAAAGGTTTTGAGCTGTCCCCATTTGGGGACAGGGTTGCTGCTCTTGTTGTTGTTGTGTCATGACTGGGACTATGGATTATAGGCATCTCATTCTTCAGGAGCAGGAGGATGTGGGTACTTTTCGGTGCAAAAATCTTCCCTGTGGTTAGCCAACTCCTGTCCAGGGTCATCCCTGCCATAGTAGAGGTCATAGGCAATAGTAGCTTGGCTACATCTTCCGTACTGACTAGGTTCAGTAGGTTCAGCGGCATTGGCTTGAGGTATGCTTGGTAGCCCCATTACTATTCCAGACATTCCAACTACAAATACTATAGCGGCAATTGTCAGCGTTTTTCTAGTACTCATTGGCAAAACGCCTTCCTAGCATCAGCCAAATCCTTTCCAGACAGGTCTTGCAGCGTTGAACCATAAGCATTCGCAAGTGAATTACAGAGTCCAAAATTTCCTTCCAACACTTGCGCATTTGCTTGAGGTAACACTGCGAACGGTACTGCTGCGAATCCTAATGCTGCTATTATGGCAATGATTGCCATGATTGTTGTTTTGTTTTTTCTCATATGTCAATATTGCAACAAAAGCGCCCTATTTAACTAGGTCTCATAGTCCCCTCTGCATACTCATAAACAAAATTCTCAGGATATTTGAGAGAAATTACCAAAAATTATCCATACAATCTAACAATCTTTTGCTCTCCTCTGAGGAAGAAAGAGAAAGGGAAGAGAGGGCAAATTGGTGCTAGCCTTCTCTTCCTTGTAAATTATTTATTTTCATGTTTTAGCTGTATTTGCGCTATCCTTTGCAGTACTTCCTGTTTTGCTTCCTCTAAATCTGCAGGGTTGTCTGAAAACGTCTTTGCAAATATTGAAGGATATTTTATCATCCATTGCCGCCATTTGCGTTCGAACTCTTCATCGTCAGCTTTATTGTTTCTTCTGTCTCGTTTTAGATTGTCGACATAGCGAAAGAAATTATTGACTACGTTATCATAATAACTGCTGTCGCCTTTATTGCTCATGCTCATGTTTTGCTTCTTCCTCATTAACCTGCCGAGAATAAAGAGGGGTCATATGTACGACCTTATGCAATGGTGTATAATTGCAAGAGCCAGGCGGATGCACCTTACATAAGGGACACACTAAAGTGATATCCGAGCCATTGACCCCATTAAAACGTGAATCGACCATTGATTGTTCTATCTCTTGATTGCTCATCAAAGGCCTTTGGTTACAGTCAAGAGCTAAAGGCCAGTGAGTAGGTTGCGGTGATGAATTGGCGACGTAAGAATGATTATGTTGTTGTTGTTGTTTTGAATTCATTGTTAATTGTTATCTTTGGTTAGTGCGTTGTTGAAGCTCTTATTCCTTTTCTTCCTTACTAGTAGTAGTCGACAAGTTCCACACCGCATCCAAGATGAACAGGATTAGCGTGCCAAACCTGTCGATCGTCATCATCACTTTTCTTTTCTCTTCGGTGCTGGCTTCTGGAAAATTTCCAGGAGCCAGATATCTATTATCACGTCCTTTCTTTCCGCCTTCAGCCTATCTCATCTCTAGCCGTTTTTTCCTCTATCTCATGAACGCTTACGGGAAATTTTTCCGTAAGCCTGCTTTCAACTATTCCACCTTTCTTACGACCTTCAGCCTGTCTTTCCTTCGCCTTATTCTTCTCCTTGTTCTTGTTCTTCTGATGCCGCTGGTTGCTCTTCCGCTTCTCCTCCTCCAGCTTCTTCTTCTACTGCTGCTGATGAGTCTAGTGGTGGTGCTGGGTTGCTGACAGTCCAAGTAAATGATGCCGTTCCAATATTGCCTGCTTCATCTGTCGCGCTCGCTGTAAAGGTGTATGTTCCCTTTACCAGTTTGCTTAACTCAATTGGACTTATACAAGGAGAGAATTGCTCGTCAAATTTTGTTCCAGGACCGTCCAGGCTGCATTCCACACTTTCTACACTGTTCTGATCATCTGTAACCGTGAATTTTATTTCTATATTCTTTGAAGTAGTTGAGCCACCATTAGAAAGTTCTCTGCCTTTATTATCTTCTACATTGAATGTTACTTGTGGTGGTTCGTTTGGTGGTACGTCATCAAAATAAACAGTACAATAATAGGTGTCACCTGGCTCTATGCTACCGTCACTAGGTACATTGCGCACGCAGTAAGGCGACCCAGCTGAGAAGGGCTCATAGCCCAAGTCGCGAGCATCTGGCGCGTCCACAGCATATCCTAGACCAGAAGTTTGTAATGTAACAGCTGTTCCTGTTTCCGACCCAGGAAAACATTGTGGTTCAGGATTTGTACCCCCATAATCAATTATACATATAGTAAAATCAGAAGCCTGTGCAGTTCCTCCGTCGTCGTTTATTACCTGTGCGTCGACGATCAGGGTGGCGGTACCTGCTGTTTGTGCTTCTGCTGTTATGTCTTCAGGTACTATAATGACAGAATTGTTATTGGTTGCCATCAGCTGTGCTGCTGCTATAGAGGACAGGAGAATAACTGCTGATATTGCTAGCGCTCTAAAGTATGTTGTTCTTACTCTTACTATTGTTTTTTCTTTTTCCTTTTGGGAATTATTGATGCTTGTTGCAAACTTCAGAAGGTTTTGCTCCCTTTTAAGGATTAATCAAGCCGCATGCTCATTAATCAGATATAATTTTACGTATTTGCCATTAATCAATAAAAATTATAGATATTCCAAGCCTTCAACCTTTTTACTGATTCTATGCAGAAAAAGGATTAACTGCAGAAGATACTGTTACCGAATTACTGGAGCGCGTAGGGTATAACGTGAAAGATTTCCGACCTATGTCAAATGCTAATAAGTAAAGATAATTACGCTCCAGTCTAGTTATTGTTGGTGTACCACAAATTTGTCGTGAGTTCACTCTTTAGGGGATTTGGTCTATTCCATCCAGGAACCAACAGAAGTAGCCATTCAAAAAAATGATTGAAGCAAGTCAAAGAATGCTATACCTGCGCCCGCATCCAAAGATTCTCAAATATGGAGATATAAGCAAAAGCAGTTGAATCAATATTAGAATAAGTAGCCAATTCTATAGCATCTTCTTCAGAAGTTTCTATTGCGTCATTATTTAATTCCACAGTTAAAAAAGACGATTGGTCTACTATGAGCAGGGTAAGGTTACTGTCCCTTAAGAAATTTTCTTGAAGCTTCTGTGCGATTCTTTGAACATCAATTCCCGATTCTTTGAACTGCTGTATTGTTCTTTCATTTGTCATTGTTGTTGTTTGATGTGTTGTTGCTGTCATTCCATCAGTATTATTATCTGTAGCAGCTATCAAAATTCTGATTTTTACATTACGTAGTGGCGACGATGCTGCTTCTTTTAGTAGACCTACTGCCCCTCCTCCTGCTTTCTCCTGGAGAAAGAATGCATTTGGTGTTGAAAAAAGTATGTCGATCCTCTCTTCTGCTGCTTTGATAAGGTCAAAGCCAATCTTTCGTATTTCAGATGGATCTCTGATTGTTTCAACAAATTCTCTTTTAGCTCCTTCTTCGATTTCTCTTATTCTGTGTCCAGCGGGTACCGCTTTATTCCATAATGTTTCAAAGAAGTATTTGTGCTGCTCCACTAAGACTTGTACAGTACTTGTAACAAGATGAGGAAGTATTTTATTTTCTTCTCCATAAGCAGTGGAAGTTATCAACTTTCCATCCAGTGTAGAAAAATAACCTATAACCCCGTCCAGATGTCGCACTTCCAGAAATTGCATTAGCTTTTTGCAGTGTATGATATTTTCCTTAGTGATCTCTGTGACAAATCTTTGTCTGACTCCTCTATTATGCATCTCTATGTGCTTTTGCCATATCTGTTCATTTAACAACATTATTGAGGGACCATTGCGATCACTGCACTGGTCTATTGATTTAGTCACAGTAGGCAGTGTCCGCAGTACCCAGTTGATTACATTTTCATCACCGTATATTACCTCAGTCTTTTCTTCATAGTCAGAAGCAGGAACAGCAGCCGCAGCTGCTTTAGCGTCATAATTTTTTTCTGACGGCGATAGTCCTGCTGAATCTCCACCCGTATCACTGCTACTCATTTTTAGTCTCCCTAGGCCCCTTAATTGGACACTCTTCTGAAGTGTGACTCAAAAAGGTTATGATTCGTTACCTAGCGGTAAACTCCAAAAGTACAAAAGCGAAAGAGTTAGTCTCAAGAGATAAAGATAGTTGCAAGCACCTTTAAAAGTAAAGCAATGACAAAAGAAGGAAGAAGCAACGACCATACAAGACACGGAAAGGCTAGTTACAGAGATTGAAATGATCAAGGTTATATTTTGTATTTGGTCATGAGAAGCAAAAGAAGAACACAAGACGCCTAGAGATCTCTTTTGTTATTGCCTTCCTCGGGCTGCTGCTTCTCTAGATAAGAGATAGATCTGCCATTATAGAGAGCTGAGGTCGTGGGTTCTAATCCCATCCCTGCCATTTCTTTCTACGAGAGAACTACGGTATCAGATTGAGGTCATTTTCGGTCATTGTAGGACAAAACCTCTCGCAATGCCTTGGATAAATCAGATAGAAAAAGAAGTTTGTTTGATGAGATGTTTGATATACCTACGCTTTATCTCTTTAAGCTTGCTCTCTCGTGCTATTCAGTCTATCTGACTTCGTCTGATAGTCGTATAAAATTCTACTTTGCTGTTACAAGGAGTTAGTTATGGGACGAGTCTGATAAGCTAAACAGATGACAATCAAAATACAAACATCTACAAAAGGATGCAGAAGAAGACATGCCACTATTAATTCAAAAAAGGAAAAGGAGATTCGGGAGGTTCTAGAGGGCACCTTTGCGGTGCTCCTCTTCTAGAGTCTGCTAATTTGATCCATACTTTTATCTACAGTCATCGAGTTCCACCACAATATCTTCTGATGTGACATCTCCCTCTGCATTCAGGGTTAAGAATGCAGTCACATGGTGTATGGAATCAGTATCAGACGTTGATCCATGTCCAATCAAATTGAAATTTATTATTAATGTCTGTGTCGGCTCGTCACCTGGTTTGAAAGTAGAGGTTTCGCTAGTTACACCCGTACCTTGATATGTAGTACCTGTTGGCTCTCCTGTTGCTGGGTCTGTCCCATAGCCTGTAATACCTTGTGGATTAAAGTTTGTTTTAACTATGGTGATACCATTATCAGTTACCGTAGTGTGTGTTACAACATGCAATTGACCTGTTAGGTGAATGTCCTCGGAGCATTCTGACTCTGCTGCTGTATGAACAAAATCTTCCAGTTGTATGGTGAAGCTTTGAGTCTCTGTACTTGCTGCTGCATAGGCTGATAGTGATCCTCCTCCTAGGAAGACAAGGTTTATCATCATTAATATCCCAACGACAACTAGAGCTAGTGGCTTAAGCGATGCAGTTAAAGTTGTATGCGCAGTAGTTCTCGTTTTGTCTAAAAATGAATTTTTCTGTCTGTCTATATTCATATTTCTCTTTCTTTGTCTATCCAAAGATGAATTTGAATATTTTGGTATGAAAAAAGAGAGAAATTCTTTAGAAAACTTGGATAATCAGAAAATTATTAAAAAACTAGAAAAAATATTGAAGATTTTTTTATCTCCTATCCTCAGTTATGGCTACGCTTAATTAATTCTCAAAATTCTTTTTAGGCGTATGGCTATGGCTACGGACCACAGAAGTAAAAGTGGACCGTGTGGGATTTGAGCAAGCTTTCCATCACCAACTGATGGGGATATTAGAATGTGCTGAAGTCGAGGGTTCAAATCCCTTCCCGAGGCTTATTTCTAGGGCATTAGCGAAGTGCATAAGCCGATGAGGGCAAAAATTCCCCCAAATGGGACTTGAAAGCATAAGCTTCAACAACTGACAATCATGAATACTTAACCTAATCAGGAACTGAATTAATACAAATAATGGTATTGCTATCAAAGTAACATATCTATCTGGGGTTACCCCAGAAGGTTTCTCTAATATATCAATATCATGGTTAATTTCAAAAGAATGTATTACCTATGCATTCAAGGCAACCCCGCTGTTTTATGATATAGCTTTTTTGTTTAATTGCAGATCGAGGTCCTCATATAAGGGCTATTGAATATTTGAGATTATGATGCATACCATGTGTGTCAAGATAGTCAGGAGTTCTAACCGTTATAGTTGATTTTGACATCATCGAGATGTCCTTGGCAGCATAGGATGTATAGCCAGATAAACAACCTCTTTGGGGAAGCCAGACTCTGAAGTAATCCCAACATCCTCAAATCAATAATCCCTATAACTAATGGCGACATATACGCATAACAGGGCTTCAATTCTCGAGCTAGTGATTATGCGGAATCTAGATTCTGGGTTGATTCATCTTCACTACCTCCCGGCCCTTAGATTACCTTTTAAAAAATGTGGACATTTCTATTAGAGTCGAGAGTATTGTTCATATAGAAATCGAATAAAGGGGCACAGTTTTGAATGGTCTTTCTTGTACCGGTTGTAATAATACTCTGAATTGCTTAAAGAAGGTAGATTACATATTGCCTGAAGAAAAGGCAGTTGAAGTCATGGAACTTTGGTACAAATATGACTATATACTTACCGTTCAATTCTTACATTTCTTCTTATTTCATCTGAAATGTGGAATTTATTGTACCAAAGTAGCGCGCCTGCCATAATGATGAAATCTGTAACATAAAATAGATCCCATAACCACAGATTTTGTAAATTTTCATTTACAAAGTCATTAACATATCCATCATCAGCTATTGCATTGATTAATAACGATAGAGAAGAAAGAAGCCAAGGAATAGAGTGCCGATAGTCTTTGCTTAAACTTACAAGTATTATAGCAGACGGAATAATTAATATCAAATCCAAAATAGGATATGCAATGCTGACAGCAAAAGCCGCAAAGTCTACATCAACAGAATGCTCTGATGAGAATAAACTAAAAACATTATAAATAACGAATAGCGTTGTAACAATTGATACTAAAACCACTATTCTTAGATTAATTATACCACGTATCAAGCGCAGCACTGTAAACAAATGTAATGCTAAGAACACATAGCCTGCAAACCAGAAACCATCTGTGAGCGACACTAGTTTCTGTTCTTCTACACCTAAAGCATAGTAGTAATACAGAAGTGTAAGATCGGCAGAGAACCAACAAATAAGACCTAACATCAGAAAAAGATATGATTTGCCATGAGGTCCATGAACTCCATGCCGATATACTGCAAT
>Ga0126305_10000909_pt1 | contig 12865 bp, 9 predicted proteins | sample Plot26_FD_92536 | JGI IMG/M metagenome (GOLD analysis project Ga0126305, IMG submission 92536) | Serpentine soil microbial communities from UC McLaughlin Reserve, CA, USA - Plot26 | ecosystem: Environmental > Terrestrial > Soil > Grasslands | place: USA: UC McLaughlin Reserve, Lake County... | reverse complement strand
ATCTGCTGATCTTTTAAGGGATATCGATTTGATTTATTAACAGATCTTCTAACTCATCTCTTTTGCGAATCAGATAAGTCTTCCCGTCCTTTATCATTACCTCAGCAGGTTTGAATCTTGAATTGTAATGTGAAGACATTTCAAAACAATAGGCACCGGCATTTCTAAAAACAAGATGGTCGCCTTCATGCACCTGGGGCAATTGACGATCCTCAGCAAATGTATCGGTCTCACAAATATTTCCGACCACATTATAACTTCTCTTCTCACCTGCAAAATTTGAAATATTTTCAATTTCATGATAAGCTCCGTAAAACATTGGCCTGATCAAATGATTGAGACCACTGTTTACACCGGCGAAAATTTTATTACCGGCGTTCTTGATAACATTCACCGTTGTAATAAAATACCCGGCTTCACTTACAATAAATTTTCCTGGCTCAAACCACACCTGGAAATGGCGGCTATATTTTTTCTCATACCAGTCGAATTCTTCGTTTACTTTCTTGCCGAGTAAGGGAATGTCGGTTCCTTCCTCACCGGGCATATAAGGTACTTTGAATCCACCACCAAGATCGAGGACCTGCAGGTCTGGAAAATGCTGCGCGACATCAAATAATACTTCAATGCCTTTGGCAAAAACCTCCACATCTTTTATTTCGCTGCCGGTATGAATGTGAAGTGCTTTTATATGCAAGTTTGTTTCTTCTACGACATCGAGCACCTCTTTAATACTCTCAAGGGGAACACCAAACTTGCTATCAACATGGCCGGTAGAAATTTTCAAATTCCCACCAGCCATAATATTCGGACGTAAACGAACACCAACAGGATATGTATGGCCAAATTTTTTTCCGAATTTTCTTAGATTGGAAATACTGTCTATATTAATATGAACACTTAAATTCTTTGCTTCTTCTATTTCTTCAAATGCAATGTTATTTGAAGTATATAAAATATTCTGTGGCTCGAACCCGGCTTTCATCGCCAGCTTTACTTCATTAATAGAACTGCAATCGATATTACACCCGATGGAAAGAATATATTTAAGAATACTAATATTGGTTAGTGCCTTGGCAGCATAAAAAAACTTTGTATCAACACCGTCAAAAGCTGTAAGCAATTTATCATACTGTTCTTTTATTCTTTCAGCATGATAAACATAAACAGGCGTGCCAAATTGCTTTGCGATACTATTTAATTGTTCAGGGGAAAGTTGTTGCGACATGTTCGCGAAGATAAGGAGCTGTAGCGATGGTTAAATTGTCGAATGGCTAAATTGTTATTTTAAACAGAAGACTCCATAACAATTTTTCAGTTTAACAATTAAGCAATCCTGGTTTAACTTTCCTCACCTTCCTGCTCGTCCTTATTTTCAATTAACTCACCACTTTCAGTCACTGCAAGATTTGTAGGTTCTTCAACCGGTGTAGTTGCGGGCGCCGGTTCTGTATTTGCCGATTCAGAAATGAAATCTGCTTCGGTAACTATAGTAGGTTCTATAATTTGTTCGGCTAATACCTCTTTGATCTTTGGAAGATCATCCGGAGAATTGATGCCAAAATAATCCATGAAACTTTTTGAAGTAGCGTAAACAAGCGGATGGCCCGGCATTGTTTCATTGCGACCGCTGATAACGATCAATTCTTTTTCGAGCAATTTTTGAATGGCATAATCCGCACTTACTCCCCTTATTGCTTCTACCTGCCCTTTCGTTACCGGTTGCTTATAGGCGATGATTGACAGTGTTTCCATTGCAGCAGCAGAGAGTTTTTTCAAAAACTTATCGCCATTTAGTTGAGCAATAGTTTTATGATATTCTTTTTTTGTAAGGAATTGCCACCCGCCACCGCTTTGTATCACTTCAAATGGATAAAATTCTGCCTTGTATTTTTCCACGATACCTTCTAATGAAGTTTCTACCTGGTCAAGCGAAACTTTTTCTTCCATAAAAGAAAAAGCATTGTTGGCCAGATCAAGTATCTCCATCGTCGTCAATGGCTTGTCACTCGCAAATATGAGTGCTTCGATGTGGGGTATAAGATTATTAATTTCCATAAATAAATGTGCAATTAGCAGATTAGCAAATGTGCAAATTATACTTGAGAGTTGTACAAATTAATACTCACATTTGCACATTTTCTCATTTGCATATTTTCAAATTATCCCTGCAATGCCGCCGCCCCGCTCACGATCTCTGTAAGCTCAGTAGTGATCGCAGCCTGTCTTGCGCGGTTGTAAGAAATTTTCAATGCCCGCAACATTTCATTTGCGTTGTCGCTGGCTTTATCCATCGCGGTCATCCTTGCACCGTGCTCGGATGCATTTGAATCAAGAACCGCTTTATATAATTGGGTATTAAGGATTTTTGGCATCAGCTCGGCGATCAACTGTTCTTTTGAAGGATCATAAATAAAATCAGCTTTTGTAGCACCGGCTTTTGCTTCTACTTTGGGAATCGGTAAAAATCTTTCCACTTCAAATCGCTGTGTCGCTGCATTTTTAAACTGGCTATAAATAACTTCCGCCACATCAAATTCACCAACCTCAAAGCTTTTCATTGCATCCTGCGCCGCTTTTTGTACACTTTCAAAATTCAGATGAAGAAAAATATCTTTATACTTTTCTGTTACATTATAACGGATCTTTAAAAAATGTTCATACCCTTTTTTACCAATGGTCCAGATAACAACGTTCCCTTTTTTAAATTGCTCGGGATATCTTTCGCTGATCGTTGCTTTTGCAAGTTTAATAAGGTTGGCATTAAACGCACCGCAAAGTCCGCGGTCGCTGGTAATAACGATCAACAATACTTTTTCAACTGGTCTTTCTGATGCCAGCGCTATTCCTGCGCCGCCACCAGCATTGCTCACTATATTGCTGAGCATTTCCTGCATCTTGCTTGCATAAGGACGCATTTGAATAATTGCATCCTGCGCACGACGCAATTTAGCCGCACTTACCATTTTCATCGCCTTAGTGATCTGCTGTGTACTTTGTACGGACTTGATGCGGTTACGAACTTCTTTTAATTGACCAGCCATGATACGATTTTAGATTTACGATTGCAGGTTTCGGATTTTTATTACCCCGTCTCCTGTTCCCTGATCATCACCTCTTGCGTCGCACTCTTGTACTCCAACAATTCTATTCAGCTTCGGAGGCGTCACAAGTCTCCTCCTAAGGTGGAGAATCAAGGGTTTGTTTTCCGGCCGCAAAAGTACGGTCTTGAGACTAAAAAACCAGAAGATTCTTCAAAAGAAACTAACTACAATTTCACGGCATCCTTCAACTCAAAATCTCTTTTTAATCCATACGTTATCATGAACTTCCCACCTTCTTTGGTGGCTGTTTTTAAAGGCATGATCTGCTCCCGGTAAAATTGCAGATGAACAGGGCCGTTCATAACCGCCGAAAGCCTGTCTGCCTTAATAACAAGACGCCCGTTTCTTACGGTATCAACATCATTGATATCAGCACTTGTAAAGGAGGTATCAGTTAATATCACGCTCAAATAATCTACAGGATCAAGTCCTTTGAAATTGAAAACAAGATCACCACGGTTCAATGTTGACGGAACATCAGGGTCAAGAAAAAAAGGCGTGAATTCAAACTCCTCATTATATTCTTTATTACTCCCATCGGTAAACCTGATCGTATGCTTGCCGGTAAACGAAGCAAGTGGCCGTTGTACTTCATAATACGCACCTGTGACTTTAGCGCTATCAACTTTTAGTTGTTCTCCATCAAGCATCACTTTACTTGGTTCATCTAAAACTAGTGTAGTTCCATTTTTTCCACCCATGCGATATTGAAGGTTGACAGTCACATCTTCTTTGTCTTCCTCAGCCCATACTTCATAATCAAAAAATACAGCGTCGGGGTTTACATTTTTACTGTTTCCAATTTCATCGCTGGTACAGGAAAAAAGAAAAACCAATGAAACAAGACATATAATTTTTAAACCAAATTGATACACCATACAGTTATTTATTGTTAATACAGATCCTGTCCTAAAGTTCCTTAATGAGAACGATAAACCCGGGAATTAAAATCAGAAGTCTTCTGTTTTTTCACCCAGTAAAATTTCCACAACATATTCATCGTCGACTTTTCTCAGCCTGAGCCATACTTTGAAATCTTCAAAATCACTACTGCCTCCGGAAATTGTAAACTCCGATTCTGTTTTATCCTTAGAAGTGTCTGGTGGTGAAACTTTCCCTGCCAACTTTTGCTTCCCGGTGAGAAAAGAATTTGTAAGGACCGCTGATTGCAATTGCGCTGCCAGTTCATTGTATTTTGCTTTTGCCTTAACAGCATCTTTTGTTCGCAAAAATTTTGAGTAATAGAAACTGTTCTCCCCGAAATCTTCGGCTATTATATTTTTTCCCTGACTGCCGGGTATATTAACAAGGCTATAGGTGAATGTCAGCACGTCATCTTTATCTATCTCCTCCATTTCGGCCAGTACATCTTCTTCAAGCACGACATCCCCATAAATATTATCGAAAACATCCGGGTAAGATTTGATCGCTGTATTTAATCCCTCAGCAAAATTTTTAGGCGTTCCGGAAATTACTTCCCCCGACGGAGTCGTTACCGACATCAATTTCTTAACTACGCCGTTTTCCCAAATCGCGACAGTTAATCGTCCATTTGTTTCAAGGCGGTAACCATTCCCGTTAATTCTTCCTTTCACATAATCACCAACGAACATGGTACCCAGGTTATTAAAAAAATATGTTTTACCGGTAAACTCGCCATTTAATGCGCCGCCATAATAGGCAGTTTGCTTTGAGAGATCGATATCAAGTATCCGCGGACCATTCAGAAGATCATTCTCATAATTTCCTTCGGAATAATATTTATTATATTTAAAACTATAACAATATCCGGACGCCCCTTTTTCATTTATAGGTCCCCAAAAACGGGTGCTATCTCCAATAATTACACCGTTTTTTAAATGTCCGCTAACATAATAACCAAAATAACGTTTACCTTTTTTCAGATCATAGTAATAAGAAGAGTCGATAAGAAAATTCTCCTTGTTCGTAGGACCTGCCAAAATATGATCGTCTGTAACTTCCGCAATTAAAGAGGGAGATTTTAAAAAACTGCTAAACGAAGCGGGGCCGGATTGCACCCATTTATCATCGCTCCATTCTCCCTCATAAAGTTGTTTAGTCTTTATTTCATATTGATAACCCGTACCGTTCCTTTTATCAGCCCTATAGATCGCGTCGCTTATTACAGAACCGTCTGCAAATATCTGATAACCGCGACCGGTCATTTTATCATTGGAAAAGCCTCCCATCATCATCCCATTATCCTTATAGAACAAAATGCCTTTGCCCTCTTTTACTCCATTCACAAAATCGCCAATATATAACACCCCGTTTTCACTAAGAAAAGATCCTTTGCCATTTAGTTTTCCATTCTTCCATTCACCGGTAAGAAAAACTCCATTATCAAAAAACATTGTTCCCTTCCCATTATACATTCCATTTACAAAACTACCCACGTATCTTTTTGCGTTACCTGACTTATAGGTCGCAACTCCCATGCCGTTGGGTTTGCCATCTTTTATTTCGCCGGTGTAGGTAACCGAAACATCCCATCCGTCTCTGATGTTCTCAATCCTTTTTACGTTTTGCGCAAATAAAGTTGTTGATAGAACTACAAAAAAAAGAGAAGTGGTGATCTTTTTCATGTTGATTTAATGTTGGTTTGCAAAATAACATTAGTAAAACTAAAAAATGGTGACTTGTTATAGAAACTCAAATTGTAATATTCTTCAAAGATCAACAGGGTAGTTTGGCAAGCAAGACTGGATGTTTATACATCCAGGTTGATGAAGGTTAGTTAAAGAATTTGTAAGAACCCAAAATCAATACAGGCACTTGCGCCCAGGGCCTCATGGAAGTTTTCAAGAGCTGCTTTGAGATTACCTGGTTGCCTGCTGCTGAGCAAGAAGCCTTATCTTTGCCACCTTCCAAACGAACTCCTTTGGAGCTGTCATTTTGGCTCACAGGTTATTGTAGCACTTTATTTGACAGCATTCTAAGCTTCGTTTACGGGATTTACATACGGAACCTAATCAAAGAATATTATGAGTTTTTTTTCGAAACTATTTGGCGGCAGCAAATCGGAAAAGGATGTAAAGAAGATCCAGCCTTTTGTCGCAGAGATCAACAAACATTTTGCTTCTTTTCAATCATTGACGAATGATCAATTGCGTAATAAAACGGAGGAATTTCGTCAACGAATAAAAGATCATCTTACTGCAATTGATAATGAAATTTCTTCCGCCAATAAAAGAGCAGAAGGCCTCCAGTTTAATGACCTGCTTGGCAAAGATGCCATTTACCAGGAAGTAGATAAACTAAAAAAAGACCGCGATAAAAAGATAGAAGAAGTTCTGGAAGCGATATTACCGGAAGCATTTGCTGTTGTAAAAGAAACTGCAAAAAGATTTAAGGAGAATACCGAGATCGTCTCTGCTGCGACACAAATGGACCGTGACCTGAGTGTAAAAAAAGATTATGTAACAATTGATGGCGATAGATCCATTTTTAAGAATTCCTGGTCGGCAGCAGGCGGGCAGGTAACTTGGAACATGGTCCATTATGATGTGCAATTGATCGGTGGCGTGGTCTTGCACGAAGGAAAAATTTCTGAGATGGCAACAGGTGAGGGTAAAACACTTGTTTCCACATTACCTGCGTATCTGAATGCATTGGCCGGCGAAGGGGTGCATATTGTGACTGTAAATGATTACCTGGCCCGTCGTGACCAGGAATGGAACGGAACTATTTTCGAATGGCTTGGCATCACCGTGGATTGTATCGATAAGCATCAGCCAAACACTGATGACCGGAGAAAAGCTTATCTCGCTGATATCACTTACGGTACCAATAATGAATTCGGTTTTGATTATCTCCGTGACAACATGGTTCATTCGCCGGAAGAAATGGTACAACGCAAACATCACTTTGCAATGGTGGATGAAACAGACAGTGTTTTGATCGATGATGCCAGGACGCCATTGATCATCTCGGGTCCAATACCAAAAGGCGATGATCAGCAATATCATATTTTAAAACCAAGGGTACATCAATTGGTGGAGGCGCAGGAAAGAATTGTACGTAGCAATCTCAATGAAGCCAAGAAAAAAATTGTTGAGGGTGATGATGATCCGAAGAGTGGAGGCCTCTTTCTTTTCAGGGCTCATCGTGGTCTGCCAAAATATGGACCTACGATCAAATATTTGAGTGAGTCCGGCATTAGAGTGAAAATGCAAAAGACTGAAAATTATTATCTCGCAGATCAGCAAAAAGAAATGCCCAAAGTGGATGATGAGTTACTCTTTCATATTGATGAGAAAAATAATTCAGTTGACCTCACCGATAAAGGCATTGCCATGATCACCAAAACAGGTGAGGATCCTGATTTTTTTGTATTACCGGATATTGGTGTAAGGTTAGCAGAAGTTGAAAGAACCTATTCCAACCCGGATGAAAAAATGCATCATAAAGAAGAAGCATTAAACGATTTTCGTGTAAAAGCCGACCGTATACATACAGTACAACAACTTTTAAAAGCTTATACATTATTTTCCAAAGATGTGGAATATGTAGTGATGGACGCTGCTGTAAAAATTGTGGATGAACAAACAGGTCGTATACTTGATGGAAGAAGATATTCCGATGGCCTGCACCAGGCTATTGAGGCAAAAGAAAATGTAAAGATCGAAGCAGCCACACAAACTTATGCCACGATCACGTTGCAAAATTATTTCCGCATGTATCATAAGCTGGCCGGTATGACCGGTACTGCGGAAACAGAAGCAAAAGAATTGTGGGACATTTATAAATTGGATGTGGTTACTATTCCGACCAATCTCCCAATGGTTCGTAAAGACCACCAGGATCTCGTTTATAAAACCAAGAGAGAAAAATATAAATCATCAATTGATGAAATAGAAGCATTGCGTAATGCAGGTAGACCCGTACTGGTCGGTACCACTTCAGTTGAAGTAAGTGAATTGCTGAGCAAGATGCTGCAAGTAAAAAAGATCCCTCACAATGTTTTGAACGCAAAACAACATGCCCGTGAAGCGCAGATAGTTGCAGAAGCTGGTTTACCCGGGGCAATTACGATCGCCACTAACATGGCAGGTCGCGGTACAGATATCAAACTCGGTCCCGGCGTAAAAGAAGCCGGTGGTTTAGCGATCATTGGTACTGAACGTCACGATAGCCGGCGTGTAGACAGGCAGCTTCGTGGCCGTGCAGGAAGACAGGGAGATCCCGGTACTTCACAATTCTATGTTGCATTGGAAGATGACCTGATGCGAATGTTCGGCAGCGAACGTATTGCGAAGATCATGGACAAGCTTGGTTATAAAGAAGGCGAAGTGATACAGCACAGCATGATCACATCAAGCATTGAAAGAGCACAGAAGAAAGTGGAAGAAAATAATTTTGGCATCCGTAAAAGATTGCTGGAATATGATGACGTAATGAACAAACAACGGAATGTTGTTTACGGTAAGCGTCAGCATGCGTTGTTTGGAGAAAGACTGGCGCTTGATATTGATAATGCCTTTTGGCTCGTTTCCGAAGGACTGATCGCCACTTATCGTGAGCAGGAAGACTTTGAAGGTTTCAAACTGGATTGTATTGTGAATTTTGGGATGGATACCAAAATCGAAAAGGAAGAATTTTTGAAAGCAGAGGAAAACTCATTGATCGAAAAATTATACAATGAAGCAACAGAGAACTATGATCGCAAAAAAGAAGAACTGAAAAAACAAGCGTTACCTGTTTTTAAAAATATTCGTGTATCACAAGGCAATCATATTGAAAATGTAGTTGTGCCTTTTAGTGATGGCCGCAAGATCATCAATGTCCTGACCAATCTGCAAAAAACACTTGATACGGGTGCCCAGGAACTATGTGATGCTCTTGAACGCCATATCACACTTTCCGTTATTGATGATTCATGGAAAGAACATCTGCGGGCAATGGATGATCTGAAACAAAGTGTGCAGACCGCTTACCTTGAACAAAAAGATCCATTGGTCATCTATAAAATGGAAGCCTTCAATTTGTTTAAGAATATGGACAGTGAAACGAACAGGAATATTGTTTCGTTTATGTGCCATGCAGCACTGCCGCAGCAGGAGCAACAAGCTCCATTGCGTGAAGGGCATCGGGAGAAAACCGACCTCAGTAAATTAAAAGCAAATAAAGAAGAGATCGATACAGCGGGACAGGATTATGCAGCAAATGAAAAAGATTACTATGATCCATCCGGCGCGGCTGTAAAACAACAGCCCGTAAAAGTGGCGCCCAAGATCGGCAGGAATGATCCTTGCCCATGTGGAAGTGGAAAGAAATTTAAGAACTGTCACGGAAGAGAGGCCTGAGGAATTAATAATTAAGAATTATAATTAATAATTGAAGCATTCATGAAAATGGATGCTTTTTGTTGTATGCAACTGAAGTTCTACTTTTAAACTCTATTCAGAAAAAAATATGCAAAAGCAAGCGATCCTTTTACTTTCCATTTTATTCATTTTAAATTTTGGATTTGCAGGCACAGCGCAGGGTAATGCTGGCACTCCCGCTCCCGCGGAATGTGGCCCGATCAACCAAACCAAACTGAAAGAATTATTAGTTCAGCTTGGCTATACTCCAAAGGATATTATTTCAACTCCGGGAAAAGAAAAATATGAAATAAAGGTTAATAAAGGAGGGTTGGACGTACCCATGGGCCTCGAGATCAGTGGAAGCACGAACTATATATGGCTTACTGTTTTCCTTGGAAAGGCACCTTCCGATTCTTCAAAATATTTTCAGTTTCTAAAACAAAATTCAAAAATTCAGCCGGCACTTTTTTATGTAACAGATTCAGGTAACCTGATGATGGGGCTGCCAGTCGATAATCGGGGAATTAATAACGCTCTTCTCAAACGCTATACTGAATTTATTGCCGGTAAAGTTGCAGACACAAAAGATACCTGGCAGTAAAAAGCAAATTCTTAAGCTTGCATTTGCATAACGGCAGTGCTGTTATTTTTCTTTCGTGTAAGGTTTAGATGCCGTCAGATATCTTTCATTGATAATCGCTAAATTTGAAAAAGGCAACTATTGCATTTTAAGATGAAACATGAATCCATTTTTTCAAAAAATAATAGTAGACAGTGTTCTTCGCAATAAGAAACAACTTTCGGAGAAGCCGGATTACTCTCCTTATGAATTTGCTAAAGCATATCGTGAATTTAAAATATCCGTCAGTGCATTTGTCCGTGATATTATTTTTATTTCATTAGGAATTCTTTCTGCTGCATTTGGGCTAAAAGGTTTTTTGATCCCTAACAATTTTATTGATGGCGGTGCTACCGGCATTGCCCTTTTGATAAGGCAATTAACAGGAGCAAGGCTTGGGGTGATGCTTATTTTAGTGAATATCCCATTCCTGCTGTTAGGATTGGGTGTTATCGGGAAAAATTTTGCAATAAAAGCTACATTGGCAATTACCGGGCTTGCCCTGGCGGCTGCATTTATAAATTTAGACCCTGTAACTGATGATAAATTGTTGGTAGCGATCTTTGGTGGATTCTTTTTGGGTGCAGGTATTGGACTTACTATCCGTGGTGGTGCCGTCATTGATGGTACAGAAGTAGTGGCACTTTATCTGAGTAAACGATTCGGAACAACCGTTGGCGATATCATCACCATCATAAATATTATTATTTTCGCCATAGCCGCTTATTTTATTTCTATTGACATTGCCTTATATGCGATGGTTACTTATTTGGCCGCATCTAAAACAGTTGATTTTGTGATCGAGGGAATTGAAGAATACACCGGCGTCACTATCATTTCACCGCATAACGAAGAAATAAAAGAAATGATCATTAACAAACTTGGCCGTGGTATCACAGTATATAAAGGCAAAGGTGGTTTTGGTAAAATGGGACATACGGATGATAAAAATATTATTTATACAGTAATAACAAGACTTGAGATTAGCAAGCTGAATACTGAAATTCAAAAGATCGATCGCAATGCATTTGTAATAATGACAACCATCAAAGACGTCAAAGGCGGTATGATCAAAAAGAGAAGATTGTCGCATTAACCGGCTGTCTATAAATTAATTCCCGTTTATTTATATCTTTAGCTTGGTCAACCAAACCTGTTTATGTACCAAAAAACAAAGCACAAAGTTCATATACTTCTGCACCCTGAACTCGGCGAATCAAAAGCCGATAAGTTTATTAATGCTTTTATCATTACCCTGATCGTGCTGAATGTAATTGCGGTGATGCTGGAAACAGTTAAACCACTTCACGCAAAATATGAACGCTTTTTTCACTACTTTGACCTGGTTTCTGTTGGCATTTTTACACTTGAATATGTATTACGTGTCTGGAGTTGCACACACGATCCACGATATAAGGGCAGTATAAAAGGCCGGATTAAATACATGTTGACTCCAGGAGCACTTATTGATCTCCTTGCATTTTTGCCTACTTATTTCCATGCATTCCTGGATTTTGATCTGCGCATCCTGCGGCTACTTCGTTTTTTCCGTTTTTTCAGATTATTCAGGCTCACCGCTTACACCAGGTCGGCTCAGATGATCTTTAATGTTTTCAAATCAAGAAAGAATGAATTGATGTTAAGTTTTATAATGGTGCTCTTTTTGATCATCATAGCGTCTTGCCTGTTATATTTTGCAGAACATAATGCACAGCCAGAATCTTTTTCAAGTATACCGGCAACAATATGGTGGGCGGTGGTTACGCTTACTACTACCGGGTATGGCGATATGAGGCCAATTACTACACTTGGAAAAACTTTAGCTGGTGCCATCATGTTAACTGGTGTAGCGTTGTTTGCCCTGCCCGCGGGTATCATTACTGTCGGTTTTCTTGAAGAATTTAGATTTAACAAAAAAATGAAAGGTCACAATTGTCCGCATTGTGGGAAATCATTAGATGAGCATTATCATGAAGATGAGCAGATTAATGAGGCTTCAAAACCCGTTTAATGCAATAAAAAACCGCTTCGTTATAAACGAAACGGCTTTTACTAATGGTAAATAATTTTTCAGAATGCTTTTGTCGGTGTAGCAGGCTTCAAATTATATTTTTTATTGAACCTGTCATTTAGCAATTTGTGCTTATCAGTCAGGTCAACTTCCCTTCCTTGTATAAAGGCATCGGTTACTTTACTTGTTTTCATGTCAAGCAGATCACCCTCGCTGACAACGATGTTTGCATCTTTACCCACTTCAATGCTTCCTGCTTTATCAGCTACACCCATGATCTTTGCAGCATTTAAAGTAATTGCCTGTATTGCCTCTTCTTTTGACAAACCATAAGTTGCAGCAGTGCCTGCATTGAATAATATATTTTTTCCACGTGTTTGCGCATCATCATCAGAAATTGAAAAAACAACTCCTGCTTTTTGCAAAGCAGCCGCTGATTTATATGGCTGATCTACATCATCATCTTCCGCAGTCGGAAGACTATGCATTTGACTTAATACAACCGATACATTATGTTGTTTTAACAGGTCAGCTATTTGCCAGCTATCACTGCCACCAACGATCACCACATCAAAATTGAATTGTTTTACAAAATCAAGTGCGATCAGCATCTGTCTTACTGTATTTCCATGCACATAAAATTTCTGAGACTTATCAAACAATCCTTTTACAGCATCAAACTTCAGGTTAGTTTCTTTATGTGCGCCTTCGGCAAAATATGCTTTAGCCTGTGTGAAGAAAGATTTTAATTCTTCAATTTTAGCTAAGCCCTCTTTTACGGGATCTGCATTATTTCCCTGTT
>Ga0126305_10000908_pt1 | contig 12865 bp, 8 predicted proteins | sample Plot26_FD_92536 | JGI IMG/M metagenome (GOLD analysis project Ga0126305, IMG submission 92536) | Serpentine soil microbial communities from UC McLaughlin Reserve, CA, USA - Plot26 | ecosystem: Environmental > Terrestrial > Soil > Grasslands | place: USA: UC McLaughlin Reserve, Lake County... | reverse complement strand
GCCGGTCACGGATCGGTAGCGGGTCACCGCTGCAGCGATGTCGGCGTTAATGTGGAACGCCGCGGTGCCGGCCGGCCAGTAGCCGGAGCACTCCTCGCCTCGGATGGTGCGCCAAGGGAACGCGGCGCCGCGCAGTCCGAGCGCGGCGGCGCGCTCCTTGGCCAGGTCGAGGGTGGAATGCCGCCATCGCAGCGCGTCAGCGGCCGCCTGCGGCTGGGTGTAGGTGAGCACCGGCAGCAGGTACGCCTCGCTGTCCCAGAACGTATGCCCGTCATAGCCGGGTCCGGTCAGCCCCTTGGCGGGCAAGCAGCGCCCCTCGGCCCTTGCCCCGGTCTGCAGAACGTGGAACAACGCGAAACGGACCGCCTGCTGGATTTCCGGGTCGCCCTCGACCCGCACATCGGCGCCGTCCCAGAACTCGTCCAGGTAGGCCCGCTGCTCGGCGAGCAGTTCGTCGAGGCCGGTGTGTCGGGCCCCGGTCAGCGCGGCGGCGACCTGGTCGCGCAGCGCCGACGTGGACCGCAAATTGGACCACCCGTAGGCGAGCAGCTTCACGATGCGCAGCCGCTGGCCCTGCTCAAGGTTGCACACGAATGTAGTACGCGCCCAGTCCTCTGTCGCCGTGCTCGCCGCGCTTACCTCGCCCACGGCCTCGACGAGGTGGTCCATGCCAGCCGCCATCTGAAGCCCGCTGCTGCGGGTGCGGTGCAGCAGCGTCATGCCACGGTCATGGACGTCCTGTTCCACAGCGATCAGCGGGTTCTCCAACGCGGCCGCCACCCGCGGGTCACCGGATCGTTGCGGGTCCGGCTCGTTGGCTACCAGCTCCGACTGCACGATCAGCCGTACCGTCTTGTCGACCACCTCGACCTCGTACTCGATCGCGGCGACCGCCCGCTGGGTGAACGACACCAGCCGGGTCGACCGCACCCGGATCCGAGATCCGGCCGGCGATTTCCAGTCGACATGGCGAGTCAACGTTCCGGCGCGCAGATCCAACACCCGCTCATGACCCAGCAGCCGCCCGTACCGGACGTCAAGCGGCGTGTCGTCGACCAGCAGCCGGATCAGCTTGCCATTGGTGACATTCACGACCGTCTGCCCGGACTCGGGGTAGCCGTAGCCGGGCTCGGCATACGGCAGGGGCCGCGCCTCGTAGAACGAGTTGAGGTATGTGCCGGGAATCCCGGATGGCTCCCCTTCGTCCAGGTTTCCGCGCAGGCCGATATGGCCGTTGGACAGGGCGAAGAGCGACTCGGAGCTGGCGAGCAGGTCGAGGTCGAGCCCGCGCTCTCGGACGCACCAGGGCTCGACCGAGAACGCGCCGTCCTCGCTCATCGGGCGGCCGTGTGAGGGTTCGCGCCTTCCACACCGGGCACCGCCGCCAGGATGGTTGCGACGACTGCGGAGACATCGAGATCTGCGGCGCCATCGGCGGCGGCCTGCTCCAGCCAGTCGCGGGCTGCCGCGGTGAGCTCGAGATTCTTGCCATCAGCGGTCTCGGTCACCAGACGTAGGTCCTTGAGCGCGTGGCGCAGCTTGAAGCTTGGCGGATAGTTGCCGGACTCGATGTTCGGGCGCTTGATCTTGACGGTGGATCCGATCGGTGTCTCAGTCAGCACGTCCAGCACGGTGGTGCGGTCGAGGCCGAGCGTCTCACCGAGCGCGAGGGCCTCGCCGAGCGCGGTGATAGCCACGCCGACGACGAGGTTCGCGACCAGCTTGGCAGCCGCGCCCGCGCCCGGCCCGCCCACGCGGTGGGGGGTACCCAGCGGAGCGAGGAGCGGCTCGACGTGCTTGAAGGCCGTCGGGGTGGCGCCCACGAAGATGGCAAGGCGGCCCGTAGTCGCCTCGGGAACGCTCCCCCGCACCGGCGCGTCGACCAGGGTGACCTGGTCTGGCAGTCGCCGTCCGACCGAGCGGATCGTGTCCGGCCCAACGGTGGACATGTCGATGAGCCACTGCCCTGGGCTTAGTGCGCCGACCACACCGTCATCGGCGAACAGCACCTGCTCGAGCGCTGTGGGATTCGCCAGCATAGTGACGATAAAGTCCGCGCCGGAGACGGCGTCGCCAGGTGAGGCTGCGGCCGCCGCGCCCTGCTCGACCAGCGCCTCGGCCTTGGCCCTGGTCCGGTTCCATACCGTGAGTTCGTGACCGACCTGAAGCAGCCGGGCCGCCATCGGCGTACCCATCTGTCCGAGGCCGAGGAATGCGATCTTTGCCATGGGATTCTCTCCTTTGTCGTGAGTTGACCTTCGGCCGTTCGTGCCGTAGGCGAGGTATGCATGCTGGGTTGGCCCTCACGCGTGCCGGTGTCAACCGGCAGAGCCGATTGCAGCGCTGATGCCAACGATGATCGCGCCGCCGAGAGTGATCGAGACGAACGAACGCACAAAGCCCGTCTTGAAGAAACGCCAGCGAATCCAGGACAGGGCCAGAAGTTCGACGCCAACCATGATGATCGCGACGACGAGTGCGACGCGTAGATCCGAAATTAAGAAGGGCAGCGTGTGCAGGATGCCACCGAGGAATGTACCGGCGCCGATGATCGAGCCGCGTACGTACGGAGTACCACGACCGGTCATCTCACCCGTGTCCGACAGACCTTCCGAGAAGGCCATGCTCACACCCGCGCCGATAGCGGACGCAAGTCCGGCGAAGAACGCGTAGTGCGGCTGGTGGGTCGCAAACGCGACGGCGAAGATCGGCGCCAGCGTCGACAGGGAGCCGTCCAGCAGGCCGGCCATTGCGGGTTGCACCCGCTGCAGCAGGAACGACTGATCGCTCGGTCCTTTGCTCTTCGCGAGTAACGCCGTGCGCCTCCCGGAATACCCGGACATCAGTTCTCCCCCGTTCTCATGCGCGCCGCTGGGTCCGGCTTGCCTGACGTCGAGCAGCGGCCGCCGTTCATGGTGCTCATCGGCCCGCCGCCAGGTGCATGCCGGCGCCCACAGCTCCCCGACTGACGGCGTCGCGGCCGAGGATCTGGTCGACGTCGGTGCCGTCGACGGTCTCTCGTTCGACCAGCAGCTCGGTGAGGCGGTCGAGCTCGTCACGGTGATCGGTGAGTGCAGTGATGGCACGCTGCTCGGCCTCGCGCAACAACTTGGCCACCTCCTGGTCGATCACCCGCTGAGTTGCCTCGGCGTACGGCCGGTGGCTGATCTCCTCACCGCCGAGGTACATCGGGTTGCCCGAGCCGAAGCCGACCGGGCCGAGGGTGGTGCTCATGCCGAACTCGCGCACCATCCTGGTGGCGAGCGCGGTCGCGCCGGCCAGGTCGTTGCTGGCGCCGGTGGAGATCTCGCCGAGGACGAGCCGCTCCGCGGCCCGCCCGCCCATCCGGATCGCCAGCGAGTCCTTCAGGTAGCCCTCGGATTGCAGATGGCGTTCCTCGGCCGGGAGCTGCTCGGTCACGCCGAGAGCCTGGCCGGCCGGCAGGATGGTGACCTTGGCGACCGGGTCGCCGTGCTCCGACAGCGCGGCCGCCAGCGCGTGGCCGCTCTCGTGCACGGCGACTGCGTGCTTCTCGTCCGGCAGCAGTGCATTGGAACTGTCGCGGTGCCCAAGCAGGATGCGGTCCCGCGCCTCGGCGAAGTCCACCGCCTCGATCACCTGACGGCCAGCGCGCACCGCGAAGATCGCAGCTTCGTTGATCAGGTTGGCAAGGTCGGCGCCAGAGAACCCTGGCGTCGCGCGGGCCACCAGGTCGAGGTCCACGTCCGGGCCCATCACCTTGCCGCCGATGTGGACGGCCAGGATGTCCCGGCGTTCCCGCTGGGTGGGCAGCGGGATGACGACCTGCCGGTCGAAGCGGCCCGGCCGCAGCAACGCGGGATCCAGGACCTCGGGACGGTTGGTGGCGGCGATCAGCACCACCCCGGTGGCCGGGTCGAATCCGTCCAGCTCGGCCAGCATCTGGTTCAGGGTCTGGTCGCGCTCGTCGTTGGCGATGAGCTGCCCGCCGCGGCGTTGACCGATCGCGTCGATCTCGTCGATGAACACGATCGACGGCGCCCACCTGCGGGCGTCGGCGAACAGGTCACGGACCCGCGCGGCGCCCACGCCGACGAACATCTCGACGAAGCTGGAGCCGGTAACCGAGATGAACGGCACACCCGCCTCCCCGGCGACCGCCCGGGCCAGCAGCGTCTTGCCGGTGCCCGGCGGCCCCACCATCAGCACGCCCTTGGGGCCGACCGCGCCGGCTTGCTGATAGCGGTCCGGGTGCTTGAGGAAGTCGACCACCTCCGTGACCTCACGCTTGGCACCCTCGTAGCCGGCCACGTCGGCGAACGTCGTGTCGGGTCGCTCGTTGTCGAACAGCTTGCCGCGGGAACGCCCGATTCCGGCGATCCCGCCGAGTGCGGAGAGCTGCCGGCGGGCCGCCCGCCCGGTCCACCAGAACAATCCGACGATGATGGCCAGCGGCAGCAGATTGAGTAGCACCGACAGGATCGACGTGTGGGCCGCCTGGGTGGTGACCTGCACGTTGTGCTGGTCCAGCAGCTGGGTGAACTGCGGATCCTGCAGTCCCACCGGGTAGCTGGAGGTGAAGCTGGTGCCGTTCGTAAGCTTTCCGGAGATACTGCCGTCCGGACCGATGGCAACCGACGAGACCTGCCCCGCGGTGATGTCGCTCTTGAGCTGCGAGTAGCCGACCTGTTGGACCGTGGGGCCAAACGGCAGCAGGAACAGCGCCAGCGTCATCAGCAGTCCGGTCACCAGCAGCCACTTCCGCCACCTGGGTGGAGCCGGTGGTGCCGGCGGGGCCGTCCGGCCTGGTGGTGGACCAGACTTGGCCCACCCAGTCCGGTGCACGGCACTCCAGCCTCCTGCACGCGTTGTGATCATCGGGTTTCCTCCTGTACGCCGTTCGGTTCGTTCAGCCGGGGTACTGGCGAGGGTGACCTGGACTGTTTGCTCGACGGCGTCCGGGCTGGTGACCGCCACGGTGACCGTCTGCCCTGGGTTGAGCCAGGCGAACACGTCAGCCAGGCTTCCCTGATCGGGTGTGGGCGTGCCGTTGACCGCGGTGATCAGGTCACCGGCCCGGGCCAGCAACGACCGCCGCCGCGGGCGGCTGAGACGGCACTTGATCATTCCGATGGCCTCTGTCCCCAATGGGCGAGCCGGCGGCGGATCATCCGGCCGGGCATCTTCATAGGTCGTGTCCTTGGTTGTGAGCTGCTCTGTACCTGCAACGGTCCCGTTCCGGCGGTCGGATGTCGTCGTGGCCAGCAGCCATCAGGCATTCCTGCTGGCCGGAATTCCGGCCGCGGCTTCTGCTCGGCGCCCATCCGGATCGGCCAGACGAGGAGAGCCGGCGCTCGTCCTTCGGGGCAAGCGCGCGCAACCGCCGCCACACTCCCCCACCACCACGGGCAAGAAACTCGACCGATGACGACTTTTCGGCCGTCGAGCCGCCGTCGCGGGCCGAAAACTCCACCAGTGGCGAGTTTCGATCGGAGGTGGCTGACCCATCCACTCGCCGAGTTCAGCTCGCTGGAGGGCACGAAGTCCTCCCGCAGATGGCAGTGGACGCCCGTCACCGGGCTCCCCGGGATTCTGGCTAGCGGGCAGCGGAGTTGGGCGCTGGCGGTGAAGACCTGAGTGGCTCCGCAGCTGATGGTGACTGCAGGATCGCCGAGCGGCAGTCGAGGGGAATGATGGATCATGTCGGAGTCGAAAGCCGGGCAGGTGGGCCGGGATGGCCGGCACGATCGAGGCGGAAGGCGACCTGACGGTCGACCACCTGGGCTTCGGCGCCGTGCATGTCACGGTGACGGTTCCTGGCCGCAACCCGCGCACCGCGACGAGGCGAAGCCAGTCTTGCGCCTGGGGACCGAGCCCGGCACCGACTCCAGCCATCGCGCTGCGATGTTCACCACCACAGCAAGCGACCGACGCCGGTCAGATTGGTGGCGGACCGCCGTTATCTACCAGGTCTATGTGCGCAGCTTCCAGGACTCCGACGGCGACGGCGTCGGTGATCTTGCCGGTGTCCGCGCCAGACTGCCGTACCTGCGGAGTCTGGGCGTCGACGGCATCTGGCTCAACCCTTTCTACCCGTCGCCGCAACACGATCACGGGTACGACGTGTCCGACTACTTGGCGGTGCACCCCGAGTACGGAACGCTCGAGTGCTTCGACCGGTTGGTCCACGACGCGCACCGGCTCGATCTCAACGTGCTCATCGACATCGTCCCGAACCACTGCTCGACCGAGCACCCATGGTTTGCCGCGGCGCTGTCCGCCGGCCAAGCAAGCCCGGAACGCGAGCGGTTCCACTTTGCCGACGGCCGTGGCGAGTATGGCGAGCTGCCCCCCAACAACTGGCGCTCCATCTTCGGCGGATCCGCCTGGCAGCGCGTCACGGAATCGGACGGATCACCGGGACAGTGGTATCTGCACAGCTTCGCGCCAGAGCAGGCCGACTTCAACTGGCGCCACCCGGACGTGGCGGCGTACTTCGAGCAGGTGCTCCGCTTCTGGTTCGAGCGGGGCGTGGACGGCGTCCGGATCGATGTGGCACACGGGCTGCACAAGGCCGACAGGTTGCCCGACCACGAGAACGCGATGGACGACGAGCTCACCGGCGACCCGCTCAACCCTTACGCGTGGAACCAGCCCGAGGTGCACCAGGTGTGGCGCCAATGGCGGACCATCGCCGAGGATTACACCGCCCGGACCGGCCGCGAACGCGTGCTGATCGGAGAGGTCGGCGTCCTGGACACCGAGCAGTTGGCGCTGTACCAGCGCCCGGACGAGCTGCACCAGAGCTTCTACTTCGACTTTCTGCGCGCTCGCTGGGACGACCGGGCCTTGTACGACGTAGTCGACCGAGGCCTGAGCACCATCGCCCGCTCCGGCTCGTCTGTTGCCTGGGTGCTGAACAACCATGACATGCCCCGGTCTGTAACCCGATATGCCGGTGGCGCTCCCGGCATCGGCGCCGGCGATGTCGATCTCGGCACCATCCGGGCGCGGGCGGCCGCCCTGCTGATGCTCGCTCTGCCAGGCGCGGCCTACGTCTACCAAGGCGAGGAACTCGGCCTCCCCGAGGTCACGGAGCTACCCGTCGAGGTACTGGCGGACCCGATGTTCCACCGCAGCCAAGGTGCTCGTCGCGGTCGCGACGGCTGCCGGGTGCCCCTGCCTTGGGCCGCCTCCCAGGACGGCTTCGGCTTCTCCCCCGCCAATCCATGGCTGCCCCAGCCCGACTGGTTCGCCGGCCACGCCGTAGATCGCCAGCTGAGCACGGACGAGTCGATGCTGCACCTCTACCGCGAGACGCTCGCGTTGCGGCGGCGCCTTCCCGCGCTGGCCGCGAACGAGTTCCGGTGGTTGCCGACCGAACCCGGCGTGCTGGCCTTCACCCGAGGCGACGACTTCGTCTGCGTCGTCAACTGCTCCTCGCGGGTCGTCGCTGCGCCGCCGGACGGCGATCTGCTGATCGCCAGCCACCAGGAGGCGGGGGACAAAGTCCCGCCGAACAGCGCGGCGTGGTACCTGCTGGCGCCATCGGCCGAGTCGGTGGGTAGGGCGGCATGAACGCCCGCCGGCCTAGGCGACACGTTGGAGGACAGAATGAAGAACAACATCACTGCCGCGCGTAAGTCTTCGAGGACCTCACGAGGGGTGCTGGCGATGGGGCTCATCCTCAGCGTTCTGCTGATCACCGCGTTCCTCGCCGGATACCTCCTGCTCGCGCTGGTGATCTTCGCGCCGCAGGGTCCGGCGTGGCGAGTGGTCCGTCGGGCCCGCATTGCCGTCGTGTCCGGCAGGGTGTACAACCTCGACCGCGAGTACGAGGAACTGCTACGACGCTGATCGCCGGGGGCAGGTCTCAGGCAGTGGCGCCGCCTGGTTCTCGGCGCCGCTTCGCCAGCCTCATCGCCGGGCTATCTGCTCGCGCAAGCCAATAGCGCCTAGCGCCGCCTCTTGTCGGGACAACCCATGAAAACACTGGTAGTAGTGCTAGCCGGTATGCCAGATGCTGCCTGGCGGTGATGCGGGGCTGTGGGTTGGTCGGCAAGCCTTGATGCATGACGACTTACGCTGCGCCGCATCCACACATCCGGCATCGGCTGCCTGCCTGGACCCGGGTCCTGCTGAGCGGCCTGTTGTTGTGGTTGGCGACTGTGGTGATCACGTTCGGCACCGGCAACCCCAACCTGGTGCCGACGATCATCTTGCTGGGCAGCTTTCTGATCCCGGTGACGTTCGTGGTGTACGCGTTCGGGCGTGCCGACGAGATGCTGACCGCCCAGCGGATCTTCACCGCGTTCATCTATGGCGGGGTGCTCGGCGTGCTGGGCGCCACGGTGCTGGAGGCGGCGCTGCTTCAGCAGCCATCCGGGCTGTTGTCCTACCTCGGTGTCGGGTTGATCGAGGAAGCGGTCAAGCTGGCCGCGCTGTGGGCGCTGGCCCGGCGGCTGCCCCGCTACACCCTCCGCGACGGCATGGTGCTCGGCGCAGCGGTGGGCTTCGGCTTCGCGGCCCTGGAAAGCGCCGGTTACGCGTTCACCGCCCTTTTCGGCTCCAGCGGTCTGTCGCTGCTCAACCTGGTAGAAACCGAGGCACTGCGGGGGATCCTGGCGCCTTTCGGGCACGGGCTGTGGACCGCGATCTTGGGCGGCGCCCTGTTCGCAACCGCTGCCCGGTCCCGCCATGGCCGGCCCCGACTACGAGTCTCGCTGCTCGGGTGGTACCTGCTGATGGTGCTGCTGCACGCACTCTGGGACGCCTCCAACTCGATCGCGAACTGGCTGACGTTGCTGCTCACCGGAACACCAACCCAGTGGATGCTGATCGGACAGGGTCAGGTGCCGGCCGTTACCCAATCACAGGTACACCTCTACACCTCCATCAACTGGGGCCTGCTGCTACTCGACGCCGCAATAGGCGTAACCATCCTGACCATCCGCTGGCACCGGCAAACCACAACCCGTCCCCCGGCGGCGCCGCTCCCGGCGACGCGCCCAGCACCCCAGGCCTCCCCCACCGCCTTGACCCAGACCGCCACCACCGCGCCCAGGAGCTGAGCAGGTGACCGCGGCCCCGACACTCGCACCATCCCAGACGGCAGGTCATCCAGGCCGCTGGCACGCGCTGATGGTCAGCCAGCTCGCCGCGTTCATGGCGCTCCTTGACGTGAGCATCGTCAACGTGGCGCTGCCGTCGATCCAAAACGATCTGGGCGCCGCACCGGCGACCGCACAGTGGGTCGTGTCCGGCTACGCGCTGACCTTCGGCCTGGCGCTCATACCAGCCGGCCGCCTCGGCGACAGCCTCGGGCGGCGGCGCATGTTCCTGATCGGCCTGTCAGCGTTCGTGCTCACCAGCGCACTGAGCGGCATGGCGTCGACCGCCGGCCTGCTGATCGCCGCCCGACTGCTGCAAGGCGTGGCGGGTGGCATGCTGATTCCGCAGAACTCCGGGCTGGTCCAAGAGCTGTTCCAGGGCGCGGAACGCGGCCGGGCATTCGGCATCATCGGAGCCACTGTGGGAGTTGCGACCGCGGCGGGTCCTGTTGCGGGCGGGCTGATTCTGACCGCCTTCACCGGCCCGGACGCCTGGCGTTGGGTCTTCTACGTCAACGTGCCGATCGGCCTCGCGGCGCTGCTTCTCGCGAGGCGCTTCGTGCCGGCCCTCGGCACGGCTGATCCACGCCGGCCGCACCTGGACGTCGTCGGCGCGCTACTACTCGGCGGTACCGTGCTCGGCGTGCTCCTGCCCGTGGTAAACGCCGACAGCGGCGGCATGGGCCAGCTGGGTTGGCTGTTCGGCGTCGCCGCGCTGATGCTCACCGCGTTCGCCTGGTGGGAGACCAGGACCGCACAACGAGGACGGCAGCCGCTGCTGCCCCCGGGTCTGTTCCGCATTCCCGGCTTCGCGGCAGGTTCGGTCATCGGCGGTGTCTACTTCATCGGATTCACCGGCATCTGGCTCGTGCTGGCGCTGTTCCTCCAGCATGGTCTGGGATACACGCCGCTGCGCTCCGGGCTCGCCGTTACTCCGTTCGCGCTCGGCATGGCCGCGGCGGCCGCCATCGCCGGCCGCCTGGTACCCCGCCTCGGGCGGTGGCTCACCGTGATCGGGCTGGCGACGACGGTGATCGGTCTCGTCGCCACCGCCCTCCTGCTGCGGCACGCCACCGGCGCCGTGACGGCCTGGCAGATTGCGGCGCCGCTGCTGCTCGCCGGGTTCGGCGGCGGCATGGTCACCTCGCCCAACTTCACACTCACCCTGGAACACGTGCCGGTAGCGATGGCCGGCGTGGCCGGGGGCGCTCTGCAGACGGCCCAGCGGATCGGAGCAGCCGTCGGATCGGCCGTGCTGGTCACCATCTTCTATCACCAGCTCAGCCAGGTCGGCGAGGCGTATCCCGCAGCCATCTCCGACACCCTCTTGTACGCAGCGGGCTTCATGATGCTGGCCCTGTCCCTGGCCATCGTGGACCTGACACGGCAAGAACAGCGATCCCGGCAGGGGGCGCCGCACCGTCTGGCCGTCTCCCAAATGTGACGCTATTGACTGACAACCGGAAGCTCGACGCGTAGCGACGTGCCCCTGCCAAGCGGGCTCGCGATCGCAAGCGTGCCGCCGAGCGCCGAGACGCGGTCCGCGAGCCCGGTCAGCCCAGACCCCCGCACAGGATCCGCTCCGCCCACGCCGTCATCGCCGATCGTCAGCCGCAGCATGCCGTCGTCGACGTGGGCAGTGACCTCGACCTCCGAGGCCTGCGCGTGCTTCGCCGCGTTGGTGAGGGCCTCAGATACGACGTAGTACGCCCCAACCTCGAGGCGGTCGGCGAGACGCTCGTCAACCGAAAGGTTCAACTCAACCGGAACCGCCGAGCGCCTCGCGAGCGCCCTCAGTGCGGGCACCAGACCACCCTCGGAGAGGATCGCCGGGTGGATGCCGCGCGACAGCTCCCGCAGCTCGTCGAGCGCCTCCCCGAGACCCTGTCCGACGCGTGCCAGCTGGACCACGAGCTCCGCGTCCTCCCGCGGCGCGATCGCCTCCGCGCCGTGCAGCTCCAGCACAAGCGATACCAGTCGCTGCTGAACGCCGTCATGGAGGTCACGCTCGAAGCGCCGCCGCGCCTCGTCCGACGCAGCAACCAGACGCGCGCGTGAGGCGATCAGCTCAGCACGGCTGTCGGCGTTGGCGGTGGCAGTGTCGAGCAGCTGGGCGAACTGAGCCATCCGTTGCTCGGTGTTGGCCGGCGGCGACTCCTCCCAATTCCAGCCCGCCGAGACCACGCCCCACAGCCGGCCGTCCACAATGATCGGCGCTCCGACGGCCACCCGCACGCCCGCCGCGCGGGCCAGTTCCGCGATGACGCCGCGCGCTCCCTCGTAGCTCTCCACCCGGGCAGACCGCTCGGCACGCCGCACCAATGCCTCCACGCTGTCGCCCTCGTGGCTTATCCGCGAACCGGGCAGGACCGTTTGCGCGCTCGAGCCGCGATGCGCGAACACGGTGAGCTCGGCGCCGGGCTCGTATCGGCACACGACGACGTGGCTAGCGTCCAACAGCCCCTTCATTTCGGCGGCCACGGCGTCGAAGACCGCGGCGGGCGACGCCCCTTCGGCGACCAGCGTCGCTACCCGCCGCAGCGCGGCCTGCTCCTCGGCTAGCCGCTCCACCTCAGCGCGCGCCTCTCTGTTGGCGATGGCCGTGGCCACCAGGTCGGTGAACTGCGCGATGCGGGTCTCGGTCTGCGGCGGGAACCGCTCGGATACGCCGCTCGCGACGACCAACGCGCCCCATACGCGCCCACCGACCACGACCGGACAGCCGACTGCCGACCCGCTTCCGTGCGCGCGGGCGCCCTCGGCGCCCGTATCCGAGGCGGACGGGAAGTGGTCGATCCGGCGGGGCCGGCCGTCCCGTAGCACGAACGCGGCGATGCCGTCGCCATCGACCGGTAGCCGGGTGCCCATCGGGAAGTCGGTGAACATGCCGGCGCCCCACACCGCGACTACGCTCGCGGCCCCGTCGCGCTCGTCCCGAAGGAGCGCGCAGTCGATCTCGCCGAAGACATTCGCCGCCTCCTCCGCCACCTGCGCGAAGACCTCCTCCGGCGACGACTCCTTGGCGACCAGCGTCGCAACACGCCGCAGCGCGGCCTGTTCGTCGGCCAGCCGATGGAAATCCTCGCGCGCCTGGGCATTGGAGACCGCGGTCGCCACCAGCTCGGTGAAGCCGGCGATCTGCCCCTCGCTGCCGACCGGCAGCCCCTCCGGCCGGGTCGTGGCTGCCACGACGACACCCCACAACCGACCCTCGACGGTGATCGGCGCCCCCACCCCCGAGCGTGCGCCGAGCTGAGCGAAGCAGTTCGCGATCGACCCCTCGGGGCCCTCGAACCGCTCGGTCCGCACCGGCCGGCCGGTCTCCTGCACCATCGCCGCCGCCCCGACACCCACCACGCGCAACCGCGCACCGTCGGGGAACTCGACGCCCGGCACGCTCCAGAGCCCGACGACGGTACCGGTGCCATCAGGCTCGTACCGGAACACCACGGCGACCTCCGAGCCGAACAGCCGGCCGATCTCCGCGGCCACGAAGCGGAACGTCTCGGCCGGTGCCGCTCCGCGGGCCACCAGCGTCGCGACGCGCCGCAGAGCGGCCTGCTCGTCCACGAGCCGGGCCAGTCCCGCTCGCGCGTCAGTGTTCGAGATAGCCGTCGCGACGAGCTCAGCGAAGTCGGTCAACCGACGTTCCGCACCGCTCGGGAGCGGGCCGCTTGCGGACCAGGCGATCATCACGCCCCATACCCGGCCTTCGACGAGGACCGGAGCGCCCACAACCGACTTCAGATCCACGTGACGGGCGAAGCTATCCCTGT
>Ga0126305_10000907_pt1 | contig 12886 bp, 13 predicted proteins | sample Plot26_FD_92536 | JGI IMG/M metagenome (GOLD analysis project Ga0126305, IMG submission 92536) | Serpentine soil microbial communities from UC McLaughlin Reserve, CA, USA - Plot26 | ecosystem: Environmental > Terrestrial > Soil > Grasslands | place: USA: UC McLaughlin Reserve, Lake County... | reverse complement strand
GAAATACGGTGAATACTGCCATTGGATAAGTTCATTATGGCACCATCGGATGTACCATATTGAGACTTCCACACTTTTTATATTCTAGGTAGCTTTTGCAGCTTCTTTTGCCATAATTCCATTCTGATTATCCTTCTATCAAAGTCTACAAGTATTCTGATAGGTACTAACTTCTTCTCGGGTTTTGTCATGATATACGTTTCCAAAGGCACAGGTTGACCAGATTCTACTGCATCTTTTATTATAGAGTTATAGTTTCCAAGTAGTATTACTAGCTCTTTACCTACTTCTTCACTCACTTTATGCAGCTCGTTGGCATCCAATAGTCCAGGCTCATCATAGAATTTCTCTTGCAGTTCTTTTAAGAGCTCTGGTTGAGTCTTTTCCTTTAGGATCTTATTTTCCTTTTTTACAATTTCAAGTTCTGTCTCTTGCTCAGTCAGTCGTTTTTGTAGCTTTTCTACCTTCTGTGATTCGGTTATTATATCTTGTCCTCTATTCATTTTATCAAAGTCCTCAGAAACATCCTCCGGCTTCTTTTGTAGGTTCTTTTCTATCTCGGAGGCTGACTCTATATTTGGTCTATCAATATCCTTAAAAGGTTCTTCATAGCCTGTGCTAGCATCTACTGCCATTGCTTTTTGTTCTGGAACATTCTTATGGTCATTTGCGGACCTGTTCCGCAAATCACTAGTAGATTGTTTCCTTCTTTTCTTCTGCTGTTTATACTCATCTGGGAGACACTTCCTAATATACCGCTCCGATGTTACATCACCCAGATCGGAACATATTTGATCACATATTGTATCCTTAAGGGTTAGGTCATCTTCGAGCTTCTTCGCCGCCAATAATATTCTCTCCTTTCTGGGTAGAACCCTAGCACACTCCTCTCTTATCCTATCCTTCAACTCAGAATAGCTCAATTTCTCGTCAGGCGTATCATAATTATTTGTTATATACATTCTAAAAGTAGAGTCTCTTCCTTTAAAAGTGATTGACCCGTATCTAGTATCCAGCCTGACATCCTTGCCACCAGCTCTGGCTTGAAATGAAGAGTCCGCATAAAAAAAGCCAAACCCTATGTCCAGGAGGGACGGAGATTTTGATAGTTCCGGAATTCAATATAGTTTTACGGCTAGTTCATGTTCCGGATACTAGTTGTAAAGCATATGATTCGGTTGTGTCAACTCTCCGTCTGCTGCCTCTCCCTATTAAAGGTGTAAAAAGTCGTCAGATGTTCATTGATTCAGGTGAACAAGGTTTGTTGTTGATCCTTGGGTACTCTTTGTGTCAATGGTGCCTCTTGGAATGCACTTATCGTAGGTGGTATTATGGGTTGTTTTCCTTTGAGCAATTCCTCGATTGTAAGTATCTGGATCTTTGGATATTCATGCTTCCAAATAGCTGATACGTAAGGCTCTGTGGTTTTTGTTTCTCTAATCATTTCGCTAGTGGGCCGTTCTAGTGTTATAAACAGGCCTATGGCTGCTTTTTGTCTTGATACGACATCACGGAGTTCCCTAATATCCTTGATGCTGACATGACCACTCTTTACTTGCATAGCTATCTTTTCAACGTGTCCTTCTTCACTGTCAGAAAATCTAAGCCACCCGTCTATCCCTTCGTCAGCCCCTTTTTTCCCTTCTCTGGGTTTCGAAAGGGTTGATCCGACAGGTCTTGCACTAATCAACGACAATGCCCACCATTGAAATTGATAACGATCCTTGGCTAACTCTCTTGCCGCTCCCATATCCCTGGGTTCGCCTTCTATCTTGAACCCTGCTCCCGGGAACATATCGTTAAGCCTACCTTTGACTAAATTAATGGCGAGCCACGTAACGTCAATTCCAAGCCACCTTCTATGTAGTTTTTCCGCTGCAACAATAGCGGTGCCGCAACCGCAGAAGGGATCCAAAATCCAGTCTCCCTTATCAGAGGATGCGCTAATAATACGTTCTAAAAGATCTATTGGTTTTTGAGTTGGGAACCCCAAACGCTCTTTGGCCTGAGGATTTATAGGAAAAATATCATCCCAAATTTCATGGACCGCTGCTCCACCTCGCTCCTCTAATTCATCCAGATATCGTTTAAGCCTTGGGACTCTCCAATTAGTGTAAATTCTACCCTCTCTTTCCAGTTGTAACATCTTTTCTTTTTTATATCTCCAAGCTTTGGTTATTCCGTGATACTCGTATGTAGGTCCTCTACCTCCAGGCGGATTCAAATTATCTAGACTAAATTTGCGACCATTTTCATCTACAAAAGTAAACTTTGAATCAACGTAAGTCTTTTTAAATGCTGTTCTCTGTCTTTGGGCTCGATGCTAGGCTTCTTCGGTGCAGTCTCCACATTTGTAGTGGGCGTTACAATCTTTTACACGCTAAGAGAGGTAGTTAAAAGAATGAACGCGCCAGTTGAGCTACAGCACAAAATGATTGAAAATAAAAGCGAAAGAGATCAAGGAGCGGGAATACTATCACTAATACCAGTCCAAAGAAAGATATTTTGGTAAAGTCTGCATACTAATATGGCATAATGAGCGTTAGTGGTAGTAGTATTGTTATGGAATTGCTACCCTTTTTATTAGTATTTGGTTCAATTACCTCGCTAACCCCCATCTATAGTGATTCGTCAAAGAAAACTTTGTCAGCCAATGATGATTTCATGATTCAAAATACATCTTCATTTATAGATGAAAGTGCCCTTATGCATATTTATGGTGAGGTTAGAAACATCTCGGATATGTCGATCGCAAATGTAACTATTAAAGGATCATTTTATGACGGTAGTGGAAAGTTACTTAACGTTTATCAGAGAACCTGCGAGTTGCCTACAGTCAATGCCGGCGGGGTATGTCCATTTGAAATTTTATACATTGATACAAAAACAACTAATAATGTTAAGGACTTCAAATTATCAGCTCTAGGAATTGTTACCAACATGAGTAAACCAACTACCCTAAAATTATATTCTGAGAATTCTAAGCTCGACATTTTAGGTTTTTACTACATCAACGGCAGAATCTCAAATGAAGGCTCGGTAACAGCTACCGACTCAAGTGTAGTCGCCACGTTGTATGACAAAGATGGAAAGGTTATTGCAATTGGAAGGGCATTGGCTGAACCAGTAAATATCCTCCCGGACAGTCAAGCTAATTTTGGCATTGCGGTAACAGAGAAATCACAGGCATATAAGACTAAAAGCTACTCACTAATGGCCTATTCTACCCAATATGCATCTTCTCCATTACTTATTGCTTCCAAATAGGCTGACAGATCCGCTGATTTGTCCGAAAAAACGCCGATAACATCACATTGGGATATTTCCGATACGTTCATCTGCTTGCGAGAGAGTTATCTGGTTAGAGTAAATCTTTAATATACCATAACAATCTCCAGTACCACGTGCCAAGACAAGTCATCCTACCTACGGAATTTGACGTCATGTCAATATTATCTGGTCTTGATATTCGATATGAAACATGGGATGGCAAGTCGACCAAGACGGTAAGAGGTGTTGCATCCCTAAATGATGCCTGTAAGGACGATCTTTCATTTTGTTCCTCAAATGGAGAATACGGTGCCTATTTGATTTCAAAATCTGATGCTGGAGTTATTCTATGCAAAAAAAGTGTGCAGGATTTCATTTCTAATTATGGTTATAATCCATATAAACCCCATAAAAATAAAGCAAAAGCAAATCATGGAAAACAACAGCTTATTTTAGTAGATAATCCAAGGCTGGCTTTCATCCGCATTGTAAATAGACTAAAGAATAAGAAGGAAGAGGAGAAAAAGATGTTCATAGGTATTTCCCCTACGGCTGTTATTTCAGAAAGTGCGAAAATTGGGGCGAACTGCCATATTGGTAACTTTGTTGTTATAGGAGATAACTGTAGCATCGGCGATAATACTGTTATCGCTGATAGGGTAAGCCTTGTACAGAACTGTGATATCAGCCGAGATTGCATTATCCAATCAGGGGCTACGATAGGAAGCGATGGTTTTGCTTTTGAAAGAGATCACGATCCACTTGATCTAGAAGGATTCCCACATCTATCAGGTGTCAGGATAGGTAACAATGTGGAAATATGTGCCAATACGTCTATAGCTCGCGGCTCTCTTTCTGACACTATAATAGGCGATGGTACTAAACTTGATGCTTTAGTTCATGTTGCTCACAATGTAGTAATAGGAAGAAATTGTGAGCTTACAGCTGGTACGATTATTGGTGGAAGTACAATTATAGGAGATACATCATGGATGGGACTTAATTGTACACTTAAGAATAAAATAAATGTTGGAAGCAGAGTAATAGTTGGATGTGGAGCGGCTGTCATAAAAGATGTAGCGGATGAAGACATAGTTGCAGGAGTGCCTGCAAAGTCGATTAAAAACAAGGTGTCTTCTGACCAATTGTTTCTTATGGCAGGCCAGCACCAATAAAAGAGAGATCATATGAAACGACGGATCTCATAGTTTCATTACTGGCACTCTGTCCTCGTCCTGTCTAGATCCAGAACATAGGCTGAGTCGACAAAGCAGTATATTTCTATAGCATCGAGACACAGGATTCATAGAAGAGATTAAAATAAGCACATTAGGACAATTCAAACCCCCTGCAGGAGTAAGCTGATTTACACTCATAGGCAGACTACAAGCTTGGGTTAAGCCCATTATCCCGCTAAGACGTCAATGAAATAATTGTGATTGCTGTCCCTCTTTACCTCCATAGCCAATATAGTCATCTGACTTCTTATCAACCCCTTTAATTTTATATAGCGCTCATACTTTTGCTCCACTTTATTATTATTAATGCAAAAGCTAAAGATAACGTGATGAGTGATATGAAGAATGGATGGAAGAAAAAGTCGTAAGTAACTGACTGGTCAGTACTTTCTTATTTAGGAAGTATTAAAAAAGAATGAGGATTAACTATGTGTCCTAAAGTAACTTCACAGTATAAAACAGAAGTAAGGGAAAAGATAGTAGATGCTGCAATAATTGCTTTCTCTATACAAGGGTATGATAGAACTAGGATGGACGATATTGCCGAGACAGCAAAGCTAAGTAAAGGTACGTTATACCTCTATTTCAAAAGTAAAGAAGAACTTTTCTATGCTATCTCTGAAAACAATATCAAGGAACTTAAAGAACAATTATCAGTTCTATTTACAAAAAGTGAAGATCTCATATCGGACTCTAATAAGTTTTACGTCAATTTTCGTAAAGCATCTGAACAGAGTGACAAAGTATTTCTAGAAACAATAGCTGAATCCTCTAGGAACCGGAAGCTTCAGGAGATGCTATATCGTCAACGAATAAAAGTATTAGATGTGGTAACAGAATACCTTCGACTACAGATAAAAAAGGGGTTTTTCAGAAGTCAAGTGGATATCAATGCCATAGCATCAGGTCTTGTGGCTCTTTATGACGGGCTAACCATAGCTAAAATAATAGGGATAAGTGAGACTCATAATAAGAAAGCATGGAATGAAACAATAAATGCCGTACTGTCAAGCTTGAGGTAAAACGCATATAACCAGATTATGTAATAACATAAAACGCATATAATCCAATATCACGAGATCGAATGATAAACTTAACTTTTGAGCAGTAGCGATCTGGGGAATACTTGTTACGTTCTTAGCAATTAGATTTACCAATCTTTACAAGAGGATATAGCCCCTGTCGAGGACTGTTTTAAAGCGGAACATACAACCAATTGGAAGAATTAAGATTAAATTTACAGATTAGGTCTTTAAGCATCCCCTTCACTACTTCGATATCTCTATCGAAGGGAAATGAAAATGGGGAAGAGTTGAGGGATTCGAATATTGTAGACGACTTTTTTTCGAGCATATTTTTGTCTGTTGGATCCAATTTCTTATGAGATTTCTTCACAATTGCCTGCATTATCATCTGCTTGTTCTAAATCAAAATCTATAATGATATCAATCCCATCTCCACAATCAAAATAATCCGCTCCAAGTCCTCCTTGCAGTATATCATCCTCTAAGCCGCCATACAACTTATCGTTTCCATTTTCACCTATGAGGTAGTCATCTCCCACCCCTCCGGCCAATATGTCATCACCTTCACCACCGTACCATTGATCTGTCGCAGTTCCCCCCTGAAGTAGGTCGCTTCCATTTTCTCCATACAATTTATCTGAATCTTCATTGCCTTGGATTTTATCATCTCCGTTGTCACCACGCTAAGTGTCTGCGCCTAAAATCCCTATTATAATATCACTTACATTGCTTCCTCTTACCCGATCGTCTCCAAATGATCCGGTTGTAAGAGCGTCCTGGCTGATGGGCCCGTTGGCAGATCTGTTTGATGATCTATTTATTGAAAGCCCTCCTCCGTCTGCAGATCGTTCTTGTAATGATGCCTCTTGTCCTTGAGCAATAATAAATGGTACCCATGATAGCATACTGTCCCAGAATATGGGGACGGCCATTGCAACCAATACAACCAAGTAAGGCATCAGGAATTTTATCAATGAATTTGGAAATTGCTTCATTTAATCATGCTGTCTCCTAAGAGATTTTTCTTTTCCTCTCCAGCGTTTGTGGATGAAAAAGAATCTATTGTCGTGGGTTAGCGTCATCTATCTCCTTCCGTACCAAGGGAACACAAACAATATATTTACCTTTACCGACCGGTCAGTTATATTTATAACATGCTTTGGGTATATGTTACCTGCATTTACCAATGCTTGATGCTATTGGAAAAAATGGCGAAGATGATAAATCGTTAGCCCTTAAGGTTGAAAATATATCAAAAGTATTTGACACTGGAGCTGGAAGATTTTTCGCTCTTAGAAGAATCAACTTTAGTGTAAAAAAAGGAGAGTTGGTATCCGTCGTAGGACCATCAGGCAGTGGAAAGTCTACTCTGCTAAATATAATAGGAGCGTTAGACCGACCGTCATATGGTAAGCTATTTGTTAATAACGTAGATGTCTTTTCTCTAAGTGATACTCAAGTAGCAAGAATTCGAAATGACTTGATTGGATTTATTTTCCAATCCTATAATTTGATTAACAGGACTACAGTTCTAAAGAATATTGAGATACCAGGCATAATAGGGGGAATGAGCGGGAAAGAGCGTCATTTTCGTGCCTTAAGGTTATTGGAAATGCTTGGGATAAGAGACAAAGCATACCAAAGGCCTGTAAACCTAAGTGGAGGTCAGCAGCAACGAGTGGCTATAGCCAGAGCCCTAATAAATAACCCTGCAATAATACTTGCCGATGAACCAACAGGTAATTTAGATACGAAAACAGGCAGAGAAGTTTTTGGACTATTGAAACTGCTCTCAAATAAATATAGGAGAACAATTGTATTTGTTACCCATAATCCTGAGCTTGCGAAAGAAACAGATAGAATAATCCAGATCAAAGATGGGAAAATAGAACGAGAGACTTGGGTAAGATAGAATGGTAGATATAGGCATTAAGAATAAAGAGCTCAATAGCAGGAATCATCTCAGCACTAAAAAAGAAGAATATAGTATGTCAAGATCAGATATAAGAAGATTCATCACAGGTAAATGGCAGGACAAAGATTCTAGTGCTGGTAGTAAGATACTTGTAGCCTGCGGGATTCTGTTGCTTTTGTTTATACCATATTTCCATAGTAGCTCGATGTTGGAAAATAATGCAGTATTTGCACAATCTACTCCTAGTACAAGTAATCCATTGACAGATAGGAGCCCCTCGTTCCTAGAAGCGTATTGGACAGATAATTCCAGATCTACATCCTCTTCTTCGACTTCGAGTAGTAATAACAACCCTATTAAAAAGGAGGTTGGACCAGGAGAAGGAGCGTCTACACTAGCTGTAGTATTAGTGAACAAAGGTAGATCAGAGATTACTGCACTAACTGGATACCTTACTCTGCCATCATCGGGATTTAGAGCCATAGAAGGAGAGAACTTTGTAAATTCATCTAACGTTACCGTTGCTAGTCATGACGCTATTGTTAAACCAGGAGAAGCCTTTACTCTTCATTTTATGATACATGTTCTAGATGATGTAAAAGTAGGAGCTTATTCCGGAAATTTGAATTTAGTATATTCTAAGGTTCTGGAAACAGGACAGATATCATCCTCAATTGCAGTACCGTTTAGAATAACAGGGAAGGTAATATTGGATGCGGTATCTGATACTCAAAATCTTATTGCTGGTTCGCCAAATGATTTAAGAATCTTGATTAAAAATGAAGGCTCTGCTGATGCAAATGGTGTTATAGCTTCTGTCACTGATGTAACGGATGGGGCTACTACGACTGATGTAAGCAATAGTCGTAGCAACGTTGGTAGTAATGACGACGAGTCTACCCGCAATAGTTCCGATTCAGACGATAATGCTACTGCATCTAAATCTACTGCAAATGAGGAGACAACAACAACTGAAGAAGGACAAGAATTAGATTCTGAGTCCTCAACAATTAGCCTCCAAACCACGACTTTTAATGTTGGCAATATCCCAGCAGGAGGATCTGTATTCGTTACACCAACAGTTTATCCTAGTTACGCTTCAGGGGGCACTATACAGAATTTAGATCTTGAAATTTCTTATAATGACGCATATGGTACTAAGTTAACAACAGATAAATCAATTGGCATAGTAATATCTCCAAATCCTCCTGAATCTGTTTTGAGTATCAGTCCTGTAAATACGGTCACTACTTCGAATCTCGGTAATATTAGTAGTTTTGATAATGAGGACAATAGAAACGGAGAGGATTCAATTTTATTAAAAGCAGGCAAAATTGAAGAGGTTACATTCTCAGTTTCAAATAATGGAGATACCATGCTAAAGGACGTAGTTCTTTCTCTAGATTCTTCGTTAGACTCTGTTAAAATACTTGGAGACTCAAGGTGGACATTCGGCTCAATGAACGCGTTGTCAAAACAGGAACTTTCAACCCAAGTTTTTGCAGCAGAGGATGTTATTGCTACTCCTATTGAATTTACAATAAATGCAGAATACATATCGGGAAGACAATCTAAGACAGACTCACTCAGTATTGGAGCCTATGTTGACGGCGAAATCAAAATTAAGGCTTATGATTTTGCCATAAATGACATAGGAGGAACACCCAATTTGGTAGGGAACTTGTTGAATCAAGGAAACACTATTGCTTTATTTACAACGGTTGAAATGATAAATACAGGAGGAGCAAACACATCGACCTCATTACCTTCAACAACTACAAAACAGCTTCCGAGAACGCTTGTAAATGACTTTCCACCTCAACAATATCTTGGTGACCTATCCGAGAACTCTCCTCTTCCATTTAGCATTCCTTTGAATATTGACAAAAATCCTCCTGGAGGCGCTTATCCTGTCGGTATTAGAGTTACTTATAGTGACACCTTAAGAAATACACATGAAATAATTCTGAATGGAACTGTTAACTATACTCCAAAAACGGATTCATCTACTGAATCAGGTGGGTTTCTAGGATATGGTGAATTATCGTCAATTGTAATACCAGTAGTGATAATCCTGGCAATTATCTCTATATTAGTTATCATTATCAGAAGAAGAAAAGATGGAAAGAGAAAGACCTTCAATAGCAAAAGTGAAGATCTCGAACTTTTTGATGACGAATTTTCCTCAGCCGATAATAAGAACGTGGGTGGTGTGAAACAATAATTTGTTTAAGATAAACACAGGAAGTATATTGGAAAATGTAGAAGATGCTAGAATTATGCAATGTGTGTTATGTATGTTATGAGGGAAATATAAAATGGATCTCAGAGAAATATTCAACCTATCTTTTGATGCCCTAAAGGAAAGAAAGGTTAGATCAGCACTGACAATAGTCATGGTAATGGTGGGGAGTAGTCTGTTAGTGGCAGTCAATGGAATTGGTGCTGGATTTACAGCATTCTTTAATGAGCAGTTTAGTAACCTAGCTCCAAACATACTATTTGTATCCAGTACACAACAAGATCAGAATTCTGAAACAGGAGGTCCAGGCGTCGGGGGAGTCGGAGCACCAACCTCTGCGAAAATCACATTGAATTCTGCAGTTGTAAACAGACTAAAATCAATTCCATTCGTAGATGATGTAATTCCATCATACCAAAGCCAAGTAGAGGTAGAATCGGCTGGCGAAACTAAGTCATACTCTGTATTGGCTATGGATCCTACTAAACTAACGGTAATTGCGCCTACTTTAGGATTTGTAGAAGGATCAAGTATAAGGCAGAATGATCCTTCTTCAACACTAGTCGCTGAGGATGTAGCCAATCCACCAGGAGAAGACACACCATTTATTTCTCTAGGTCAAAGTGTTAAGTTGAGGTATTCGTTTGTAGATCCTCAAACTGGTAAATCCGAAGAGGAGGCAAAAAACTTTGTTGTCAGTGGAATAATGGAATCTACTGGCAATCCTACTATTGATGAGGCGTTAGTGATCAATGAAGACTCAGGCAATTCATTATTTCAAAAAGCCGGAAAGTTTGATTCGTTATTTGTCGATACACAATCAAGTGAATTTGTAGATGTAGTTGAAGACGAAATTAGAAAATTATATGGAAATGACATAGGAATAACAACAGTTAAAGCTATCCTCGAAACCATCGAAGAGTTTACAGGAGGAATTAATGCATTTCTCTCAAGCATCGCAGTTGTATCGTTAGTAGTGGGTGCCGTCGGAATCATTACTACTCTATATACTTCTGTTATCGAAAGAGTAAAAGAAATTGGGACTCTAAAGGCAATGGGAGCTCAGAACAAAACCATTCTTGCCCTATTTCTGATTGAGGCTTTATTAATAGGTGTCTTTGGAGCAACATTTGGATTAGTCACTGGCATAGGAATGGGTTACGGACTCAGTGCAACTTTTGGTTCCAATAGTTCCAGCGATAGTAGTGATAGTGCAAATAACGATACTGAGGAGGTTGATACTAATACCCCTACCTCTAGTGAATCGTCGCTTAATCCCGTATATTTAGCTCAAGATATGGCTATAGTATGGGTTATCTCTGTATCCCTCAGTATACTGGCAGGATTGTTCCCTGCATGGAAGGCTTCACGTTATCTTCCAGTTGAAGCTTTGAGGTCACAGTAGTAGCATACCTTTTATGCAATAATGCTCTCAAAAGAGGCTATATTCACTATATGTTGTTGAACTTGCGATAAAGTGCTATCAGGTTATTGCATGTCCTGCATCTATATTCTCCTTCTTCAACGAGTGTAATATTTTCACTTAACTTCTCATTTGGATTTTCATAAGATATTACTGGAGAACCAGGAAATTCCTTTCTACATTTATTACAATAATATCTTGTATATCTAGCTTCATCCAATCTTCCTATATTTCCTAAAAATATTTGAGGAACTCCAAGGCTTGCTTTAATTTCCTCTTCCTCTGTTAGTCTAGCAAAAGCATATCCACCTGAGCCTAGTAATTTCTTTTCCTCTAGGTCTTCTCCATTTGGATTAGCTTTCATATTCTATATCTTGGATTTAATCATACGTTAGAGAATCGCTGAATATATTTCTTAATCATAATTGTCATCTTCTTCTTCTGATCCCATGACTAAAGATAAATGAGAATAGGATTAAAAATCTTTATGTTGTCGGGCCTCTGGGAGTCATTAAAATCCTTTGATTGATGTGCACGCTAACGTTGATTTATTCGCTTTTGATAGGAGGACATTTTTATTGACTAGCCTGTTGTTGGCTGGCTAACTAACTAGCCAATTTTTCTTAGTGTTGGTTTTTTGTTAACCTCCAAACCTCCCATTTCAAACTCCTTCTATTATTTCATGACCCATATGGGATCAGTCTTCTGCATGACTGAGAGCCACCCCGTATCTGGCGGTTGAATATTCATTTGCCATAAAATTGCTATTATTTCTCCTCTATGATGTATCTCCTCAGTTATAACATGCATCAGTATATCTTTAACTTTTGACCTTCTTCTTATACCATCATTATTTGTTCTCCATACTATTCTGTCAAGATCCTCTTGATCTATGTTAGAAAGGTATTCGTCAACCTTTGAGGTAACTCTTGAATTGTAAACTGCTATCGAATTCCATGTTTGATATTTGGAATAATTAAATGGTCTATGGGGGTCTTCCAAGCCTTGAATAGAATAATTAATCCACGTATCTTCAGCCCATATTATATGAAGCAGAGTATCCTTCAAAGATAACCATGCTGTTTCATGGTTCTTGGTCATATCTTGCCAGGTCAGAGTTTTTTCGAATGCACTGATATATTCTTGTCTGACTTTATGATTATAAGCAAAGAATTCTCTGAAGTCGGATGGTTCCATTATTTATCAAAATTATAGCACACTATAAAGAGTATTATGATGAAAATATGCTAGAGCTAAAATTGCAAACGTGACTAAGTATACCTAAGATAGTTAGAATAAGGTCTTGGCCTTTGGTAGTGGTATCTTTTCATAATCTCTTAAGGCCCAGTAAAGATAAAATCCTTGTCATGTCAACAGGGCCATAATGTTGTATGGTGGTTTAGTATGATATTGATGACTAAAGCTGCATAGCTTCCTTCATCTGTTTACGGAAATCTGTTACCACAACCCACAAATGGGGATTTAAACTGATGTAAGTGTTTGAAATGAAAATTGGTTTGATATCAGACACTCATGACAATATTCAGAATATTCAAAAAGCTACTTCATTATTCAACGACAAAAATGTGAGCTTTGCAATTCATGCGGGTGATGTAGTAAGTCCTGAAGCGGTAGAGGCCTTCAGTGGGATGAAACTTATTGGTGTTTTAGGAAATAATGATTTAGAGATAGATGGGCTGACTGATGCTTTTGATAAGATAGGAGGTCAACTCAAAGGCGAACTTTGTGAGATGGAACAGGATGACTTGATAT
>Ga0126305_10000904_pt1 | contig 12897 bp, 14 predicted proteins | sample Plot26_FD_92536 | JGI IMG/M metagenome (GOLD analysis project Ga0126305, IMG submission 92536) | Serpentine soil microbial communities from UC McLaughlin Reserve, CA, USA - Plot26 | ecosystem: Environmental > Terrestrial > Soil > Grasslands | place: USA: UC McLaughlin Reserve, Lake County... | reverse complement strand
TCGAGTACTACTCCGGCCTCCTCTCCGGCCAGGGCGGCCGGGCCGTCAAGGAAGCCTTCGTCAACGGCACGGAGCCGAACCGGCAGGTCAGCCCCCAGTGGTCCACGATCAACAGCCTGCCGTGGTACCAGCAGAAGGCCTTCTACATCCCCAAGGAAGGCGAGAACATGCCGGGCAAGACGGACGCCGCCGCCCCGGGAACGCCGCCGCCTGCGACCGACCCCGGTCCCCAGGAAGCCCCGGCCCCCGTGCCGCCGCCGACAGAGGCAGCGCCCGAGGAGACTCCGCCACCGGCCGCCCCGGTAGGACAGCGGTAGGACAGCGGCAAGCCCTCTACGGCTTCCGCCCCACCATCCCGAAGTCCTGGTAGCCGAACAGCAGCTCGTCGATCCGGTCGCGCAGGCGGTTGACCTGATCGGCGAGCGGACGCTGGTCCGCGGCAAGGCGGGCGAGGTCGATCTCGGGCAGCCGGTCCTTCTCGGGGAAGGGGCGGAGGTCGAGCCGCTCGACGGGATCGAAGCCGGCGAGCTCGTACATCAGCTTCAGGCTCTCGGGATGGACCGGGCGGACGTGGGTGGGGTCGAGCCAGAAGTTGCGGGCGGCGACCACCATCGAGAGGGGGTTCGGCGTCTCCAGGACGAGCGCGCCGCCGGGGCGGAGGGCGCGGTACGCCAGCCGCACCAGGCGGTCGAGCTCGCTTCCCGGGAGGTGCTCGATGACGTGGAAGGAGACCACCCCGCCGAGGCTCCCCGCCGGCACCGCCGCAAGGTATCCGAACAGGTCCCCGACCTCGGCATCGAGGCCGCGGTCGCGGCAGAGCTGCACCATGCGGGCGGAGGAATCGATCCCCCGGCCGGCGATGCCGTGGTCGCGCAGCAGGGCCAGCGCCTCGCCGCGGCCGCAGCCGAGGTCGAGCACCGGCGCCTCTTTCAGGTAGGGGAGATAGGCGGCGATCCGCTCGCGGATCTCCTCCTCGGTGCCCCGGTAGCGGCGCTCGAGCTCCAGGTAGCCATGCTCTTCGTGGGCACGGGCGATCGTCTCCACCCCATCCCCACCCTCGGTCACCACGGCCAGCGCCGCGCCCAGGCTACCCAGGAGGTCGCGGGCCTCGCGCCGGTAGCGGTCCAGCTTCTGGTCCGCGCGGGCGAAGAGCGCGTCGTTGTGGCGCATGACCTCGTGGATCCCCTCGGAGTCGAGCGCTTCCTGATACTCGATCCGCCGCAGGTGGTCCGCGCGAGCCGCCTCGAGGCGCTCCAGGTGCTCCAGCAGGATCAGGTTGAAGGTGCGCTGCCGCTCCCAGAGGTCGTTCTGGGGGACCTTGACGACGGGGCGGAAGAGGCGTTTGACGCCGACCAGGAGGCGTCCGAGGAAACCGCGATGGCTGCGGATGGGGAACTCATGGTCCCCCGACCACAGCCATCGCCAGTCGGAAAGATCGCGGGTGGGCTCGACGAGGAAGTCGTCCACCGCCGGGGCGCGGCGCTCCGGGGCTCGACGCTCCGGGACACGGGGTCCGTTCGCCATCGCGCCCCTCTTCAGGCCGCTTACTCTGCGGCCACCACCGAGACGGTCACCTCGGCGATGACCTCAGGGTGCAGCTCGACGCGCACGGCATGATCGCCGAGGCTCTTGATGCCGCCCTCGAGATCGATACGCCGGCGGTCGACGGGGAAGCCCTTCTTCTCCAGGAGCTCCGCGACGTCGCCCGCGGTGACGGAACCGTAGAGCGTGCCGGTCTCGCCGACCCGCTTGGGAATCTCGATCCGCAAGCCTTCCATCGACTTGCCGATCGCCGCCGCGGCGTCGCGCTCCCTGGCGTACTGGGCATCGAACTTGGCCCGCTGCTGCTCGAAGAACTTGATGTTGGCATGGCTCGCCTCGAGGGCGATGCCCTGCGGGACGAGGAAGTTGCGGCCGAAGCCCGGCTTGACGTCCACCACTTCGCCACGCTTGCCGAGGTGGCGCTGGTCGCTTAGAAGGATGATTTTCACGCTTATCCTCCTAATCCGTGGTGAACGGGATCAGCGCCAGGTGGCGCGCCCGCTTGATCGCCTGCTGCAGGGGGCGTTGGTGACGGGCACAGGTCCCCGAGATCCGGCGCGGCAGGATCTTGGAGCGCTCAGGAATGAACTGCTGCAGGAGCTTCACGTCTTTGTAGTCGATGTAGTCGATCTTGTCGGCGCAGAACTTACAGACCTTGCGCCGGCGGAAGAAGACTTTTCTTGGGCGTCCCATGGTTCAGGCCTCCCCTTCCTGGGGCTCGTTGTCCGCGCCCGCGGCGGCTTCCCGCTCCTCGCCCGTTCCGGCCGCGGCGGCGCCTTCCGGCAGCGGATGCTTGTGCTTGGCCCGCTTCAGGTCCTCGTCCGTGCGGACGGTCAGGAAGCGCAGGATCTTCTCGTTCTGGCGCAGCCGGTGCTCGACCTCCGGCAGCGCGGTCTTGCCGGTCTCGCTGGAGACGTAGAGCAGGACGTACTTGCCCTCGTTCAGCTTCTCGATGGGAAAGGCGAGCTTGCGCCGGCCCCAGTTCTCCTCCGAGGTGATCTGCGATCCCGCGGTGGTGATCATGTTCTTGTAATCGTTGGTCATGGTGACGACGTCCTCGTCAGCAACACGAGGGTCGACCACGAACATCAGCTCATACGTGCGCATGGATGGTGCTTGTCCTCCCTATGGCCTAGGGTCGGTCCCGCTTCAAGCGGAACAGAGAGGTTGACAGACGGCGGCACCGCGGACGGCCCGCCCGATAGGAACGCGTAGTTTACACGCCCCGGCGAAAAAGGCAAGGTTCAGCCGTTGAACCGCCCCATGGCCGCCTCGATCCCCTCGCGCACCCAGGCCTCGCAGGCGTCGGCGGCGCGGCGCACCATCTCGTCGACGGCCTCGCGCTCCTCCGGGCCGAAAGGGGTGAGCACGAACTCGACGAGCTCCTCGCCGCCCGTGGGCCGCCCCGCCTCGGGGCTGACTCCCAGGCGGAGGCGCGGCACCTCGGCGGTGCGCAGGTTCTCGATCACCGACTCGAGGCCGCGGTGGCCGGCCGGGCTGCCCGCGCGGCGCAGGCGGATCTTCCCCAGCGGCAGGTTGACCTCGTCGTAGACCACCAGCACGGCGGCGGGATCGATCGCGTAGCGCTCGGCGAAGCAGCGGGCGGCATAGCCGCTGCGGTTCATGTAGGTCTGCGGCCGGGCGAGCAGGGCTTCGCCCTCACCGAGGACCTTACGGCCGGTGAGGGAGTTGCAGTCCAGCCGGTCGATGGGGGTCTCCCAACGCCGGGCGAGCTCCTCGACCACCCGGAAGCCCACGTTGTGGCGGGTGTCGCGGTACTCCTCGCCCGGGTTGCCCAGCCCGAGGATGAGATGCATGCGCAGCGGGGGCGGCGAGCCTTAGGACTCGGCCTTGGTGCGCTTGATGACCTCGGGCTCCGCCGTGCCCTCCGGCGTCTCGTCCGCGTCCAGCCGGCCGTGGACGAGGGAGGCGATGACGCGGTCGGGCTCGCCGATCAGGACGACGCCCTCGGGAAGCTGGAGGTCCTTCGCCTCGACGTGCTCGCCGACGCGCATCTCGGTGACGTCCACCTCGAAGTGCTTGGGGATCTGGCCCGGCAGGCACTCGACGTGAACCTCGCGGTTCACGAAGTCGATCATGCCGCCCTCGGTCTTGACGCCGAAGGCGGTGCCGATCAGCTCGATGGGCACGGCCACGCGCACCTTCTGGTCGAGCAGCACGCGCTGGAAGTCGATGTGAATGACCTGGCGGCTCAGAGGATGCACCTGCATGTTGCGGATCATGGCGTGCCGGTCCTTGTCGCCGAGCTTGAGCAGGAAGATCGGGTTCTCGCCGCTGTGCCCCTTCATCATGTCGAGGAGGGTCTTGCGGTCGACTTCGATCGACACGCTCTCCTTGCCGCCGCCGTAGACCACGGCCGGGATCTTGCCGGCCGCGCGCGACCGCCGGTTGGCGTTCTTCCCGGTCTCCTGCCGGGGCTGGACTTCGATGGTCATCGTCTCACTCATGGGTTTCCTCGCTTCTAAACGAACAGGGAGCTCACGGAGCTGTTCTCGTGGATCCGGCGGATCGCCTCGCCGAGCAGAGGCGCGACCGAGAGCGGCCGCAGCTTCGGCAGGCGGGAGAGCTTGTCCTCCACCGGCGTCGTGTTGGTGATGAATACCGCCTCCAGGGTCGAATCGGCGATGCGCTGCAGCGCCGGCCCGGAGAGGATGCCGTGGACGCCGGCCGCCAGGACCCGCTCGGCGCCCTTGTTCTTCAGGGCGTCCACCGTCTTGGTCAGGGTGCCGGCGGTGTCGATGATGTCGTCCACGACGATGCAGTTGCAGCCGGCGACGTCGCCGATGACGTGCATGATCTCGGCCTCGTTGGGCGCCGTGCGCCGCTTGTCGACGATGGCGAGGCCCGCCTCCAGCCGCTTGGCGATGGCCCGCGCGCGCTCGACGCCGCCGGCGTCGGGGGAGACCACGATCAGGTCCGGGACCTTGAGCTCGCGCACCGCCTCCAGCAGGACCGGCGCGGCGAACAGGTGGTCCACCGGCACGTCGAAGAAGCCCTGGATCTGGTCGGCGTGGAGGTCCATCGTCAATACCCGGTCGGCGCCGGCGCGGGAGATCAGGTCGGCGACCAGCTTGGCGGTGATCGGCACGCGCGGCTTGTCCTTCTTGTCCTGCCGCGCGTACCCATAGTACGGCAGGACCGCCGTCACCCGCGACGCCGAGGAGCGCTTGAAGCTGTCCAGCATGATCAGCAGCTCCATCAGGTTCTGGTTGACGGGGCTGCTCGTCGGCTGGATCACGAAGACGTCCGAGCCGCGCACGTTCTCGTCGATCTGGCAGAACGTCTCGCCGTCGGAGAAATCCAGCGCCGTCACCTTGCCGGCCTCGAGGTTCAGGTACTCGCAGATCTCCAGCACCAGCGCCGGATGCGCGCGTCCGCCAAAGATTTTCAGTTCACCGGCCATAGACCCCTCTAATTTTTCCTCTCGACGGACGACCGCGCCGCGGGACTCGAGCCCCACGCGGGATGCGGCGGGATGAATCTCTGGCTTCTTCCGGCTCGGTCTTGGTTGGGGCGGGAGGATTCGAACCTCCGGTAACCAGATTCAAAGTCTGGTGCCTTACCGCTTGGCGACGCCCCAGTTCTTACCCGCGGGGCTGGACTCGAAGCTTACACGGTCCAGAAGGAGTCGCGAAGATGGATCTCCTCGACCTCCTCCATGCTCTTCTCCTGGACCTGGACCTGGACCGGGACCGGCGCCGGCGCCGCGGCGGCCAGGCTGTGCGGCTCTTCCTCGCCCTCGGAGGGCGCGCGCAGGGCGCGCTCTCCCCGCTCCGCCCGCGGCTCGCCCCGCTCCTCGAGAACCCGGTCGTACTCCGTCAGCACCTTCTCCTCGATCATGCGCCGCGTCTCGTTGTTCAGCGGGTGGGCGACGTCCTTGAACTCGCCGTTCTTCTTCTTCCGGCTCGGCATGCTGATGAACAGCCCGTCCCGGCCTTGGATGATCTTGATGTCGTTGACCATGAAACTCTGGTCAAAGACAATCGAGACGAACGCCTTCAGCTTCTCTTCTTGAATCGGAAAGACCTTGACCTCTGTAATCTCCATTTCCGCGTCCTCTCCGGGTCATCCCTGGTCGTCCCTCGGCGTGTAACAACAAGCTCCGACCGTCCCCGGCGGGCTTCCTCTGTAAAAAAGACGCTAGAGGAGCTCCGCTTTCCGGAGAAGGGGCCGCACTATACACGCGTCGGCATCAATCGAGGCATTATATACTGACGGAACCTCCGGAGAGCACTCAGGGACCACTTTTCGAGAACCGGCCCCCGCGGGTCCGCGCGAACCCCGCCGCGCGGCCCTCTATGCTAGAGGCGAGCGGCGGGGGCTGTCAAATGGACGGGGTCACGGCAGGATCACGAACTGGCCGAGGAACGCGCGGGCGGCGGGGCTGTCGAGCCGGTAGTCGACGTTGGTGGACCGGCACTTGGAGTCGCCCGTCACGGTGAGCGCCGCCACGATCGACGTCTCCGAGGCGCCGGCGCCCAGGAAGTTCGGGCCGCCCGAATCGCCGTAGCAGGTGCCGCCAGCGCCCGTCGAAGGGTTCTGCGACAGGCGGAGCCACACCTCTTGCAGGGAGTTGAAGGACGAGACCGCCACCCAACGATTGTCGTCGAACGGGTAGACCGCGGGGCCGCCGCCCGTCGTCGGCTGGTGGACTCCATAGCCCACGGCCGTGAAGAGCTGGGCCGCCAGCGTGTGCTCGGCGGACATGCGGTCGAACAGGCCCGCCGAAGGCAGGGACGCCGGCGTGATGCCCCGCACCGGGCTGTCGAGCACGATCACCGCGATGTCGCCGGGATCGCTCTGGGCCTGGTTGTACGCCGGGTTGGTGTGCATGGTCCCGTGATGGATCCTGGACCTGGAGGTGTACTGCGCGTCGAACGTCACCCAGACGTCCAGCCCCAGACTCTCGGCGTAGGCCGTGCAGTGGGACGCCGTCAGGAACACCGTCGGCGAGATCAGCGTGCCGCTGCAGAGCAGGTCCTTGCGGCCGGGGGCCAGGTACTCGGCCAGCATGCCGCCGACGTTGGGGTGGCCGTTGCCGTCGGGCTGGCCGTAGGTGATGGCCGAGACCGGCAAGCCGGCGAGCAGGGCACAAGAGAGCGCGGAGAAGAGCAGCAGTCGACGCATCATGGTTCTCTCCTTTTCGGCCCCTTCGGGCCGGCATCCGATGAGTGGGTCCTTCTGATCGGTGGGTCCTTTTAAACTCAGCCGTCCGGTCCGTCCGGCTCCTGCCCCCCGGGCTCCGGCACCTCCTGCTCGCCGCAGGGGATCTCCCGGAAGCCGGCGGGGACCTCCAGCCGCGGCGGCTCCTTGTCCAGGTTCTCGCGCACCGCCTCGCGCCAGCGCACCTGGACGCCGCGCTCGCGGTCGGAGAGGATCGCCCAGTCCTCGCGGCGGATCCACCAGACCTTGGGCGTGCTCCCCTCCGCCAGATTCCAGCCCAGCACCTGTCCTTCCTCGCCGAGGGTACCGTACCAGCGCCGGCCCGCCTCGTCGCGGAAATCGAACTCCCGGCCCAGCGGCTGGGCCGCCGGCGAGCCGGCGGCGGGCTCGGCGGGCACGCGGCCGAGCAGGAGCGACGGCAGGGAGAGCAGGGGGAACGGCCCCAGGGGCACGCCGGAGAGGTCGAACCGCCCCTCGAACAGGCAGTAGGACTTGCCGCGGTGGTTGAGCCACAGGCCGGCGTCGTTGGCGACGTCGAGGCTCCACAGCGCGCGCCCGACGGGATCGACGGCCTGGAGCTGGTAGCGGGCCGGCGAGACGAGGCGGAGGGTGACCCGGAACGAGCCCTCCCCTTCCGGACCCGAGTAGGCCACCCGGTAGAGCCGCTGCGCGCCATAGGCGCCCTGCGGGATCTGCCACGGCGCGAGGGTGGACGCCGGCAGCGGGCGCGGCGAAGGCCCGCCCGCGCACCCGGCCGTCAGGAATGACAGGAGGACCGCGGCGCTAAGGCCGCGGCTTGTCGAGATCGCCCAGCTTGCGCCGGACCTTGTCCACGTCGTCGTCGCCCCCGAGATCGAGCGCCCGCTGGTAAGCCTGCCTTGCCCTCTCCGTCTGCCCCAACGCAACATAGACATCTCCCAGATGCACTTGCAACGTCGCGTCCTCGGGCTCGAGGCGGGCGGCCCGCTCGAGATAGCCGCGGGCCTGTTCCGGGCGGCCGAGTCGATAGTAGGTCCAGCCCAGAGAGTCGACATAGGCGCCATTGTCGGGGTCGAGCGCCACCGCACGGCTCACCAGGTCCAAGGCTTCCTCCAGGTTCGTTCCGGACTCGGCGAAGGTGTAGCCGAGGTAATTCAAAGCGGCGTGGAAGTCCGGCTCGAGACCGATCACCTTCCGGAACTGCGTGATCGCCTGGTCGCGCTTCCCCGTGCGCTCATAGGCGGCGCCCAGCAGGAAACCGGTGATCACCTGGTCGGGATTCGCGGCGGCGAGCTTCTCGAGGATCGGAATCGACTCCGGATAGCGGTCCAGCCGCTGGTAGCCCTGGGCCGCGGCCAGGGCCGACGCCTCGCCCGCGCCCGCCAGCTCGCCGAACACCCGCGCCGCCTCGTCCTTCCGGCCGGCGCGGGAGAGCACCTCGGCCCGCCGGCTGGCGACCGCCGGCGACTCCTTCTCGCGGCCGAGCAGCTCGAGCGCCTCGTCGAAGCGCTTGGCGCGGGACAGCGCGTCCGCCTGGACGAGCACGGCCTGGCCGCGCACCGCCGGGTCCTCGGCCGTGAGCAGGGGGCGCAGCACCTCCCCCACCTTCTCCCACTGCTCGCCTTCGAAGTGCACCTGGGCGGCCTCGAAGCGGACCTCCTGCGCCTCCTTGACCTTGCCGTCCCGCTGCAGGGAATCGGCGAGGCCGATCAGCACCCCGGCCGCTTCGTCGCGCCGGCCGGCGCGCTGCATCACCCGCGACAGCGAGAGGGCGATCCCGGGGTCCTTGGGCTGCGCCTCCTGCACCTTGGCGAGCAGGCCGATCGCCTCCTCGTTGTTGCCCTGGGCGGCCACGATCAGCCCGCGGAGCAGCACGAGGGCCGTGCTGTCGGGGTCCTTGCCGGCCAGCCGGTTCACCAGGGCCACGGCCTCCTCGAGGTCGCCGTTCTGGTAGAGGGCCCAGGCGAGCTGGCGCTGCAGGCGCGGATCGTCGCTCACCTCATCCGGCGCTCCCCGCAGAGACTCCAGCACCGCTTTCGAGTCGCCGCGCTTGCTCTGCAGGTCGGCCAGGGACAGCCGGGCCTCGAGCGACCCGGGATCGAAGGTGAGGATCTCGCGGAGCGCCTTCTCGGCCTCGGCCTGCTTGTTCGACCGCATCAGCGACTCGACCAGCAGGGCGTAGGCCATGCGCTGCTGGGGAACGTTGTTCACCAGCTCCTGGAAGACCGCGGCCGCCTTGTCCGGCTGGTTCTGGTCGAGGTAGATCCGGCCCAGGGTGAGGAAGGTCTGCGCGTCGTTGGGGTCGCGCTTGCGCACCTCCTCGAGGGCGTCCTGGGCCGCCGTCAGGGCCTTCGGATCGCTGGCCGAGAGGTCGAGGAAGACGTCGCCCACGGCCCGCAGCACGTCGAGGTTGGCGGGCGCCAGGAGGCGGGCCGCGGAGACCTTGTCCGCCGCCTTGCGCAGGGCTTCGTCGCGCGCCGACGGGTTGCGCGCGTACTGGGCCATGCGGGCCAGGAGCTGCCCGTGCTCGAGCAGGACGTACGCCGTCTCCGGCGACTGGGGCGCCAGCTTCTCGGCCTCGTCGAAGGCGGCGAAGGCGTCCTCGACCGAGCCCTCGACGGCCAGCAGCTTGGCGAGCGCGAATTGATAGGACGCCTTGGGCGGCAACGACGGATAACCTGGAACAGGCGCCGGAACAGGCGCCGCAGCGGTGAGGAGCGAGGGCAGGAGGGCCAGGCAGGCGGCCGAAACCGCGGAGACATAAAGCTTCACAGGTGGCAGGATACCAGCGCTGCGCGGCGCTTTACAAGGCTATCGACCCGCCTCTATAATGGCGCCCTTGCGCTTAACTTCAGGAAAGTGAACCATTTAGACGAACCGACGGACGACGACGTGACGCCTGCGGCTCTCACCCCCTGACGATGGGAAAGCTCGGACAAACCCTCGTGGCTCGCGGCTGGATCACCGTCCAGCAGCTCACCCGCGCCCTCAAGACCCAGAACGTGGCCGGCGGCCGCCTCGGCACCTGCCTCCTGGAGATGGACGCCCTGCGCGAGGACCTGCTGCTGAAAGGGCTCTCCGAGCAGCTCGGCGTGCCCGCCGTGGAGATCGACGACCTGCGCGGCGTCGCCGACGAGGTGCTGAGCCTGATCTCCGACAAGCTGGCGCGCCGTCTGCGCGCCGTGCCCTTCCGGGTGGAGGGGGGACGGCTCGACCTGGCCCTGATGGACCCCCGCAACCTCGCCGCCCAGGACGAGATCGCCTTCGCCTCCGGCAAGCGCGTCAAGGTCTACGTCGCCGCCGAGATCCGCATCCTGGAAGCCCTCGAGAAGTATTACGGCGAGGAGTGCCCCTCCCGCTTCGGCATGGTGCTCGACCGGCTGAACCGCGCCCGCTTCCTGTGGGAGAAGCCCGCCGAGCAGCGCCCCGAGGCGGAGCCCGCCCGGCCGCTGCTGGAGAACCCGTTCGCCGCGCCGCCGAGGATGGCGCCGCCGCCGCACCTGCCCGAGCTGGCGCCGCCGCCCCGTCCGGAGCACGCTCCCGCGCTGGCGATGCCGGTCGCCTACTCCCCGCCGCCCCAGCCGGTCGTCGTGCCGCGTCCCACGCCGGCGCCGGCCGCCGAGGCTCCAGCGCCGCGGCCGGCGCCGGCTCCCCGCCCGATGAGCGTCACCCTGACGCCGGAGGAGCGGGCCGAGCTGGGCGCCTTCTCGTGGATCGAGCCCGCCTCCAGCGACCGCTCCCTGCCCCTGCCCGCCAACCTCGACGAGGTGGAGGCGGAGCTGGTCAAGGCGAAGAACCTCGACGAGGTGGGCCAGATCCTCCTCGGCTTCCTCGGCCGGACCCACCGCCGGGCGGCCCTGTTCCAGGCGACTCGCGACCGGATCACCGGCTGGAAGGTGCACGGCTCGGGGATCGACCGCGAGGAGTTCGCGGCCTTCTCGATCGGCTTCGACCAGCCGTCCCTGTTCCTCAACCTGCGGCAGGGCAACAGCCTCTACCTGGGCCCCCTGCCGCCCATGCCGGCCCACCGCCAGCTCGCCCGCACCTGGGGCGGCGACATGCCGCGCGACTGCGTCATGCTGCCGGTCCGCATCAAGGACCGGCTGGTGGTGATCATCTACGCCGACGGCGCGACCAAGGGTCCGGTCGACCTGTCCCACATGCAGCGCCTCATGGCGCTCGCCACCGCCGCCGTCGAACGGTGCATCCTGCAGCGCAAGCGCGGCGAGCCTAAGTCCTAGTAGGATTTCCACTTGTTGACTCTTTTCGACACCCGTTTTAGACTCGCCCCCGTTTCGGAGCTGCAATGATCAAGTCGGATATCGTCGACCGCGTCGCGGAAATCACGGACGTGCCCCGGGTAAAGGCGGCACAGGCCGTCGACACCATCATCGAAGCGATGAAGAATGCGCTCTGCGACGGCAAGCGCATCGAGCTCCGAGGCTTCGGAGTGTTCCAGGTGCGCGACCGCAAGAAGGGCGTCGGCCGCAACCCCAAGACCGGCGTCGAGGTCGCGATCTCCCCTGGCAAGACGGTGCGCTTCAAGCCGGGCAAGGACCTGAAGAATCTCTGAGCCGCCCACTCACCCCCCGCTGATCGAGCTGCTGCCGGCTCCCGGCAACATCTATGCCCCGGCGGTCCAAAGGCCCGAGCGCCCCCGCTACGGCCTGGCCCTGCTGCTCTTCGGGCTGACGTTCTTCTGCACGACGACGCTGTCGCCGATCATGGTCCAGTTCAGCCGGACGGACATGATGGCCGTCCTCGGGCCGTTCCTGACGCCGGGGCTGGTGGCGCAGGTATGGAGCAGCCCCGGGCTGCTGCGGATGGGGCTCTCGTTCTCGATCACCGCCCTGACGATCCTGTTCGCCCACGAGATGGGGCACTACATCGCCTGCCGCCGCTACGGCATCGCCTGCACGCTCCCCTACTTCCTGCCGGTGCCGCTCAATTTCGGGACCTTCGGGGCGTTCATCAAGATCAAGGCGCCGATCGGCAGCAAGCGCCAGCTCTTCGACGTCGGGATCGCCGGCCCGATCGCCGGCTTCGTGGCGCTGATCCCGTTCCTCCTCTACGGCATCGCCCACTCCACGCCCGCGCCCCTGCACGCCGCCGCCAGGGTCGAGGACGCCGCCGCCACGATCCTCCTGCCGGGCCGCTGCCTGGCGATCGAGCTGGCGACGTGGCTCTTCCACGGCCGCCTGAGCGAGGGGGTGGTGCTGAACCTGCACCCGGTCGCCCTCGGCGCCTGGCTCGGGCTGCTCGCCACCGCCATCAACCTGCTCCCCCTGGGCCAGCTCGACGGCGGCCACATCCTCTACGCCGTCACCGGCCGCCTGCAGCGCCGCCTCGCCTTCCCGCTCTGGATCGTCCTGGGGCTGATGGGGTTCTACTGGCCGGGCTGGCTCCTCTGGTGCCTGATCGTGCTGCTGATCGGCCTTTACCACCCGCCGGTCTACGACGAGAGCACGCCGCTCGATCCCAAGCGGCGCGTCCTGGCCTGGCTGGCCTTCCTGATGTTCGTGCTCGCCTTCATGCCGGTGCCGATCGCCGACGTGCCCGTGCTCTGAGAACGAAGGACCGCAAGGACTGCAAAGACATCAAGGACTGCAAAGGAGGAGCCTTCCTGGTCCTGGTTGTCTTGTCGTCCTTGCAGTCTTTGCAGTCCCTGCGGTCCTTGGGCTCCTTCTCAGGGCAGCCGCACCCGCCCCTCGCGGACCTCGATCTCCCCGCCCTGGGCCGCCCACTGGAAGACCCTCTCCATGCGGTCGCGGATCGCCACCGTCACCTGGCCGTAGCCCAGGTAGGCGGCGATGGCGCGGACGATCTCCTCCTTCTCGAGCTCCACGCCCGGCGCGAACAGCGACCGGGCGGTCGCCATCAGGAACCTGAAATCGTAGCGCCCGAAGGTCGGCGTGGCGCCGGTCAGCAGCTCGCCCTTGCGGACGGCGATGCGGCGCGCCACGGCGGCCTCGACGTGGGCTTCCAGCCGGGCGCGGACGGTGCGGCCGAACTTCGGGCAGCCCAGCCGGTCGGCGACCTTGCGGATCAGCTCCTCCCGCGTCATCTCCCCGGAGCCCCAGCAGGCCTGGCGGACGGCGGTCAGGATGCGCTCCGAGACCTCGCCGGCCGGCCCCGCGCCCATGGCCACCAGCCCCGAGCGCTCGGCCTCGATGCGCTCGAGCAGGTCGGAAG